>RRZU010366521.1_pt1 | contig 19571 bp, 20 predicted proteins | sample 2165561 | NCBI WGS metagenome assembly RRZU01 (sample SAMN10456909, study PRJNA506462) | wastewater metagenome | isolation source: wastewater sludge | place: USA: Moscow, Idaho | reverse complement strand
TCTTCGCCCCCGGTGGGTCAGGCTACTCCCCGGTGGAGCGCAACGACACCACCGGAGAGATTCTTGAACTCGACGTTGCGCCAGCCCGCCTCGGTCATCAGCGTCGCCAGCGCCCGCTGGTCGGGCCACGCCAGGATCGACTCGGGCAGGTACTGGTAGGCGGCCGGGTTCGGCGACACCACCGCCGCCACCTTCGGAATCATCTTCAGGACGCCGTAGGTGTAGGCCTCGCGGAACACCGGAACCACCGGTGCGGAGAACTCGGCGATCACCACGCGGCCCCCCGGGCGGGTGACGCGCAGCAGCTCGGCCAGCGCCGCCGGGGTGTCCTCGACGTTGCGCAACCCGAACGAGATCGTCACCGCGTCGAACGTGCCGTCGGCGTAGGGAAGCGCGAGGGCGTCCGCGTTCACGAAGGCCAGGTCGGGCTGCCGCTGCCTGCCCACGTCGAGCATTCCGAACGACAGGTCAGTCGCGATCACGAGCGCGCCGGCGTCAGCGAACGGCCGCGACGAGGTGCCGGTGCCGGCGGCCAGGTCGGGGCGGCGTTCCCCCGCCGGCGGCGGCAGGGCGCGCACCACCTGGCGGCGCCAGCTGCGGTCCTGGCCGAACGACATGATGCCGTTGAGCAGGTCGTAGCGGGTGGCGAGCTTGTCGAACATGTCGGCCACGTCGGCCCGCCGCTTGGCGAGGGACGCCCGTGAGTTGGTCTTCACAACGGGCTAGCCTGCCAGATGGACGCCGCCCGCGTCCGAGCCGCACGTCGCGCACGGCGGACTTGTGAAGATGGGGGAGAATCGCCGCATGGCCAAACGCACACCGCTGTTGACGGTGAAGAACCTGACGAAGTCCTTCGGGCCGGCCGTCATCATCGACGACTTCAGCCTCGACGTGTACCCGGGTGAGGCGATCGCGCTGACCGGCCGCAACGGTGCCGGCAAGTCCACCATTCGGCGCTGCCTGATCGGGGCGATCCGGCCCGACTCGGGGCGCGTCGAACTCGAGGGCACCCGGCTGAGTGAGACCGACCCGCAGATCCGCCGTGACGTGGCGACCGTCATCGACGACCTCGACTTCTTCCCCGACCTCAGCGTCGTCGAGCACCTCGACCTGCTGGCCCGCGCGCACGGCATCCCCGATCCGGACGCCGCTGTCGACGAAGTGTTGCACGAGGTGCAGCTGGTGCCGCAGTCGGGCCAGCTGCCGGGAACCCTGTCGTCGGGTCAGCGCCGCCGCCTGGCGTTGGCGACTGCGTTCGTTCGGCCCCGCAAGCTCCTCATCCTCGACGAGCCCGAGCAGCGCCTCGACGTCGAGGGCATCGCCTGGCTGGCCGCCCGCCTGAAGGCCGAACGCGAGCGCGGGCTCGCCATCGTGATGGCCTCGCACGAGCCGCACCTGGTCGAGACCGTTGCCACCCGCACGGTGCGCCTCACCGGCGGCAACCGGGCCACGGTCCCCGACGCCGAGGCGATCGAGGCGTCCGAATGAGCAAGCGGTCGCGCCGACTGGCGCGCCAGGGGGTGGACGCCGTCGCGGCGGCCCCTGCGGCGTCCGCGGCCGAGCCGGTCGACCCGTATGCGGCGTTCGCCGATCGCGAGTGGAACTTCTTCTTCCTGCCCGACGAGCCGGCCCACGTCGTCGACGAAGGCCAGCTGCGCGGCCTGATGAAGGACTGGCGGCACGGCCGCGCCACCCGGACGATCGGCGACGTCATCAGCGACGGCTACTACGCGATCTTCGCCGTGATCCTGGTCGGCGCGATGGTGACGAACCTGGTGCTGTCGCAGTCGCGGACGGTGGCTGGCTGCACGTCGGCGGCCTGCGTGTCGGGCCGGTCGCTGCTGCCGTGGGCGGTGCTGTTCGGGGCGTGCGCGCTGGCGTTCGCGGTGTCGCGCCTGATGGGGCCGGTCATGGTGTCCTCGGCCGAGGGGTTCTGGCTGATGGAGGCCCCGATCAGCCGGGGCAGGCTGTTGCGCGGACGCCTCTGGCTCGCCGTCGCCGGTGCGTTCCTGCTGGCCGGCCTGATCGGCGGGCTGGTGGCGCTGCTGAGCGGGCTGGCGCCGATGGCCGCCGCCGGATGGGCGCTGGCGGCCGGGGCAGGGGCGTCCGCGGCGGTCGCGTTCGGCGCGGTCGAGCAGTCCCATGACCGGACGCTGCCGGTGCGCGTCCTGCAGATCGTCAGCGGCGTCCTCGCCGGTGCGGCGCTCGTGACGATGGTGGCGATCTCGACCGGCTGGCTGGCCGCTCCCGCAGGCACCCTGTTCGCCGAACTGCCGTGGATCCTGGCGGGCCTCGGCGCCGCGGCCGTCATCGTCGCGGGTGTCGTCGCCCAGCGCCGGCTGAGCCACATTCGCCGCTCCCGGCTCACCTCGGGCGGCTCGCTGGTCAGCGGCATGCAGGGCGCCATGTTCGCCCTCGACCTCGGCCTGGCCCGCGACATCCTCGTCGAGCGCGAGGCGGCCGACCGCGGCCACGTGCGGCCCACCAAGGGACGCGGCCTCGGGCTGCAGGCTCTCGTCTGGCGCGACGTGCAGCGCCTGTTGCGGTTCCCGAAGCCGTTCGCCGGCCTCGTCGGGGCCCTCCTCGTGCCGTACGCGGTGGACGCCCTCGGCCTGGGCATCGTGATGCCCTTCCTGTCGGCGCTGGCCCTGTTCATGGCGCTGGTGCCGTTCCTGGGTGGCCTGCGCGTGCTGAGCCGCACGCAGGGCCTGGCCCGCACGCTGCCGTTCTCGACCTCGGCGATCCGCAGCGCGTCGATGGTGGTCCCGGCGATCCTGGCGGTGCTCTGGTCGATCGCGATCCTGCCGGCCGCCCTCGGGCTGGGCGGCGGGACGCCGCGATCCTGGCCGGACGCCGCGATGGTCGCCCTCGCGATCGGGGCCGCCGGCCTGCTCGGCGCGGTGCGCTGGCAGACGGCCAAGCCCGTCGACTTCGGCGTCCCGATGATGGCCACGGCCAGCGGCGCGATGCCCCCGACGCTGATGTTCAACCTGTTCCGCGGCTTCGACACGGTGGCTCTGGTGACGGCCCCGGTGATGCTCGGCGTGGCGCCCTACTGGTCGCTCGCGCTGGCGGGCGTCGTGTTCATGTTCCTGCGGATGGGCGGGATGAACATGGAGGACGTGCAGGCCCAGGCCAACGAGGACCGCAAGCGCCTCGCCGAAGAGAGGGCGCAGCGCAACCGGCCGGCCCAGAAGGTCAGGATCCAGCGGCCCCAGCGGTGACGCCGAGCGCCTGCAGCATCGGCTGCAGCTTGGCGTGCGTCTCGGCCAGCTCCGAGGCCGGGTCGGACGCCGCCACGATGCCGCAGCCGGCATACAGCGTGATGGCGGCCGGGTCGGCGGCGTCCACCTGGCCGCAGCGCAGCGCGATGGCCCACTCGCCGTCGCCGGCGGTGTCGATCCAGCCCACGGGGCCGCTGTAGCGGCCCCGGTCGAGTCCCTCGATCGCGGCGATCTCGGCGCGGGCGCCGGTGGTCGGGGTCCCGCACACCGCCGCGCTCGGGTGCAGCCGCGCGGCGAGTTGCAGCGAGCTGGCGTGGGCGTCGGCCACCGCGGTGACGTCGGAGGCCAGGTGCATCACGTTCGGCAGCTCCAGCACGTAGGGCACCTCGGGCACGTTCATGCCGTGGCAGTACGGAGCCAGCGCCTCGGCGACCGACGCCACGGCCAGCTCATGCTCGACGAGGTCCTTGTCCGACTGCGCCAGCGTGGACGCCAGTCGCTCCACCGCGTCCCCCGACCGGCGCCTGATGGTGCCGGCGAGCACCCGCGACGTGACGAGGCCGTTCTGCCGCCGCACCAGCATCTCGGGGGAGGCTCCGACGAGACCGTCGAGCTGAAACGTCCAGCAAGTGGGGTAGCGCTCGGCGAGCCGCTCGACGACCGCCCTGGTGTCGAGCGGGGCCGATGTCCGCACCCGGACGCCGCGCGCCAGCACCACCTTCTCGAGCGGGTTGGCGGCGTCGGCCAGCCGGCGCACGAGGTGCGCCACCTGCTCGGCCCAGGCCGTTTGTTGCTCGGGGGAGTCGTCGATGACCGGGTAGCTCGGGGCGGTGGGTGTGTGGCGCTGCGGCAGCTCGGACGCCTTGGGCGCCTCCCCGGCCGGGTGCAGCACGGTGAGCCACGACCGGGAACCTTGGCGTCCGATCAGGACGCGCGGCACCACCACGACCGAACAGTCCGGGCTGGTGGCGGGATCGAACGCGAACGAGCCGAAGGCCAACGGACCGCTACCCCAGGCGCCCGGCACCTCGGTGTCATGGTCGATGCGGGCGGCCAGATCGCTCCACCAGGCGTTGCCCTCGTCGAGCGACGAGACGGACGCCGACGCCGCAACCCCCAGGCCCACGACCCCCTCGCCGCGGCGGAGCCAGGCGATGCTGTCGGGGCCGGCGAGGTAGTCGGCCAGCGGGCCGGGATCGTCGATGGCGACGGTTCGCGCGCGCCAGCGTGTGTCGTCACCGCGTCCAGTCACCCGGGCAGGATAGCCCCGGCCGACCGGGCGACCAATCCGGACCGACCCGCGAGAGGCACCCTCCTCGCGCCGAACACACACACCAATTTTCGGCACGCCATGCTTGCCGAAATGATGGACGCTCGAAGCCCGTTCCGCCTAGTCACAGCCAACATGACCCACCCATGGTTCTGTTCTAGACTGACGCGCGACACCTGACGACACCGATGTGAGATGACGGGAGAGACGCGATGGCCGGGGACGCATCGACGAACTCCTCGACGTCGGATTCCGGGGTCGTCGAATCCGACGTCGTGGTCGTCGGTGCTGGCCCCGGGGGCGCCACCGCGGCGCACTGGCTGGCCCGACGCGGGCTCACGGTGTCGCTGCTTGAGAAGTCCACCTTCCCGCGCGACAAGGTGTGCGGCGACGGCCTGACGCCCAGGGCGACCAAGCAGCTCGTCCGGCTCGGGGTCGACGTGTCCGAAGAAGCCGGCTGGGTGCACAACGTGGGCCTGCGCACCTACGGCGGGCGCGACGAGCCCTTCGAGTTCCTCTGGCCCGAACTGACCCAGTTCCCGAGCTTCGGGCTGACCCGTCCGCGCAGCGAGTTCGACCACATGCTGGCGAACCTGGCCGTCGACGCGGGCGCGACGCTCTACCAGGACACGCCGGCGTCCGACCCGATCATCGACCCGGTCAGCGACCGCATCGTCGGCGTCCGCGCGAAGGACGGCCGCGAGTTCCGGGCGCCGGTCACCATCGCCGCCGACGGCAACTCCTCACGCCTTGCGCTGGGCATGGGCCTGGAGAAGAACACGAAGCGCCCCATGGGTATCGCCGTGCGCACCTACTTCACGAGCCCCCGCACGAATGACCCGTTCATGGAGTCGTGGCTGGAGCTGTGGGACGGCAAGCCGCGCGAGTCGAAGCTGCTGCCCGGCTACGGCTGGATCTTCGCGATGGGCGACGGCACGGTGAACGTGGGACTGGGCACGGTCAGCTCCACGGCGTCCAGCCAGAAGATGAACTTCCGCGAGCTGCTGTGGACCTGGCTCGCCAACACCCCCGACGAGTGGGGGCTGCGGCCCGAGAACCAGGTCGGCGGCATCGGCTCGGCCGCCCTGCCGATGAGCTTCAACCGAAAGCCGGCCTACCACCGTGGCCTGCTGCTGGTGGGCGATTCCGGCGGCATGGTGAGCCCGTTCAACGGCGAGGGCATCCCTTACGCGATGGAGGCGGCCGACTTCGCCGCCGACGCGATCGCCGACGCTCACGCGCGCGGTTTCGGCACGCCGGGCGCTGAACGCGCCCTCGAGGGTTACGCGTCGCGACTGGCCCACGAGTGGGGCGGGTACTACCGTCTCGGGCAGGTGTTCGTGTCACTGATTGAGCGACCGGAGATCATGCGGCTGTGCACGCGCTACGGTTTGCCGCGTCCGACGCTGATGCGGTTCACGATGAAACTGCTGGCGCACCTGTACGACACGTCAGACGGTGATTGGATGGACAAGGTGATCACGACGGTGTCCAAGGCGGTTCCGGCGGCATGACCGGCTCAACGCTCATCCGGGCGACCGAGCCGGAGGGAAGGATGGATCGATGAGCCCCTACGTCCCGATTCTCGGGGTGCTTGCCTTCTCGGCGCTGCTGCTGGGGGTGATGGTGCTCGCGAGCCTGTTCATCGGGCCCAAGCGCTACAACCGCACCAAGTACCTGCCTTACGAGTGCGGCATCGACCCCACGCCCAAGGCCCCGGCCGGCGGCCGGTTCCCGGTGAAGTACTACATCACCGCGATGATGTTCCTGGTCTTCGACATCGAGATCGCCTTCCTGTACCCGTGGGCGGTCGCCTTCGACCAGTTGAGCATGTTCGCGGTGCTCGAGATGATCCTGTTCCTGCTCCTGCTGTGCGTCGCGTACTTCTACGAGTACCGACGCGGCGGCATGGAGTGGGAGTGACGGGCTGACGGGGAAGAGAGGACACACGATGGGTCTCGAGGACAACGTCCCGCAGGGCGTTCTGCTGACCACGGTCGAGGCCGTGGCCGGCTGGATGCGACAGGCGTCTTTCTGGCCGGCCACGTTCGGCCTCGCCTGCTGCGCGATCGAAATGATGACCTACGGCGCGCCGCGGTTCGACGCCGGCCGCTGGGGCCAGGAGGTGTTCCGCGCGTCGCCGCGCCAGGCCGACCTGATGATCATCTCGGGCCGGGTCAGCCAGAAGATGGCCCCGGTCATGCGTCAGGTCTACGACCAGATGCCGAACCCGAAGTGGGTGATGGCGATGGGCGTCTGCGCGAGCTCCGGCGGCATGTTCAACAACTACGCGATCGTGCAGGGTGGCGACCACATCGTGCCCGTCGACATCTACGTCCCAGGCTGTCCGCCGCGTCCCGACATGCTGATCGACGGCATGTTCAAGCTGCGTCGCATGGTCGCCCGCGACCCCATGGGCCTCAACCGCATCGAGGCCCGTGAGGCCGCCGAGCTTGAGGCGCTGGAACGTCCGGCCACGATCGAGATGAAGGGTCTGCTCCGATGAGTGACGACGTCCCGGGCGAGGAGAAGAGCATCGACGAGAAGGTGCCGCACGATCCGTCGGCCCCCGAGCAGGGCCTCGAGCGTGAGGACGCCCAGTCCAGCGAGCCGGTCGAGCGTCCGACGCCGACCCGGCGCGGCATGTGGTCGGACGGTTCGCCCGACACGTCGGGCTACGGCGAAATCAGTCGGACGCTGTACGTGCCGACCGACACGGCGCGTCCGTGGGGCGGCTATTTCGACGCGATCGGCGACCGGCTGGCCGAGCTGGTGCCCGACGCCTGGACGATGGGCGTCGTCACCCACGGCGAGCTCACCTTGTACATTCCGCGCGAGAAGCTGACCGAGGTGGTCGCGACGCTGCGCGACGACGCGCTGCTGCGCTTCGAGATGTGTGCCAGCGTCTCCGGCGTCCACTACCCGTTGGACGCCGGCGCCGAACTGCACGTGGTGTACCACCTGCAGTCGATGACCCACAACCGGCGGCTCAGGCTCGAGGTGACCTGCCCGGACGCCGACCCGCACGTCCCGTCGGTGTGCGCCACCTACCCGGCGGCCGACTGGCACGAGCGCGAGACCTGGGACATGTTCGGGGTCATCTTCGACGGCCACCCGGCGCTGACCCGCATCCTGATGCCCGACGACTGGCTGGGGCACCCGCAGCGCAAGGACTACCCCCTCGGGGGCATCCCGATCGAGTACAAGGGCGCGGTCGTCCCGCCCCCGGACCAGCGGAGGGAATACCGATGACCGAGCAGGGACGCCAGGAGCAGGACTTCTACGCCGGGTCGGGCGAGGACCTGTCCGGCACCGTGTACACCGCCATCGGCGGCGACTGGGACGAGATCTCCTCCGAGCAGGCCGAACGTGGCGACGAGACGCTGGTCATCAACATGGGCCCGCAGCACCCCTCGACCCACGGCGTCCTGCGCCTGATCGTGGAGTGCGACGGTGAGACGGTGATGTCGGTGCGCCCCGGCATCGGCTTTCTGCACACCGGGATCGAGAAGAACATGGAGTACCGGAGCTTCACCCAAGGTGTCGCCTTCGTGACCCGCATGGACTACGTCGCGCCCCTGTTCAACGAGGCTGCCTACTGTCTCAGCGTCGAGCGACTGCTCGGCATCGAAGACCAGATCCCCGAGCGTGCCCAGCAGATCCGCGTGATGATGATGGAGCTGTGCCGCATCGCGTCGCACCTCGTGGCGATCGGCACCGGCGGCATGGAGATCGGCGCCCTGACGGTGATGACGATCGGCTTCCGTGAGCGCGAGATCATCCTCGACTTCTTCGAGGCGGTCACCGGCCTGCGCATGAACCACGCCTACTTCCGGCCCGGGGGCGTCGCGCTCGACCTGCCCGACTCGGGCATGGCGCAGCTGCGCGACGTCATCAAGTGGCTTGAAGACCACCTGGGCGAGTACGCCGACTTCTGCAACGAGAACCCGATCTTCAAGCTGCGCATGCAGAACGTGGGCGTCCAGAACCTGTCGGCCTGCATGGCGATGGGCGTCACCGGCCCTCCGCTGCGCGCCGCCGGCTACGGCTGGGACCTGCGCAAGATGCAGCCCTACTGCGGCTACGAGACCTACGACTTCGACGTCCCCACCTGGGACACCTGCGACTCCTACGGGCGGTTCCGCGTCCGGTTGCAGGAGATGCACGAGTCGCTGAAGATCGTGAAGCAGGCCGCCGACCGTCTGGACGCCTCCAACGGCCAGCCCGTGATGGTGCAGGACGCCAAGATAGCCTGGCCGTCGCAGCTGGCCGTCGGACCCGACGGGCAGGGCAATAGCCACGAGCACATCAAGCACATCATGGGCGAGTCCATGGAGGCGCTGATCCACCACTTCAAGATCGTCACCGAGGGCTTCCGCGTTCCTGCCGGTCAGGCCTACGTGCCGATCGAGAGCCCCAAGGGCGAGATCGCCTGCCACGTCGTCTCCGACGGCGGCACGCGTCCCTACCGGGCGCACATGCGCGACCCCGGGTTCAACCATCTGCAGTCGGTTCCGATCCAGTGCGAGGGCGGCATGATCTCGGACATGGTGGTGGCCATCGGGTCCCTGGACCCCGTCATGGGAGGTGTTGACCGGTGAGCGGCCACAGTTTTCAGTCGTTCTTCCCCGAGTCGGGCGAGATCGACATGTCCGACACGTCGACGAGCATCGACGACGTCACGATCGACGAACTGCGTCAGATCGCCGCTCGCTACCCCGAGAAGCGGTCGGCCCTGCTGCCGATGCTGCACCTGGTGCAGAGCGTCGACGGGCGGGTGTCGCCGCGCGGCGTCCAGGTGTGCGCCGAGATCCTCGACATCACCGAGGCCCAGGTGTCCGGTGTCGCGACGTTCTACACGATGTACCGGCGCCGCCCGGGCGGCAAGCATCACGTCGGGGTCTGCACCACGGCGCTGTGCGCGGTGATGGGCGGCGACGCGCTGCTCGACTCGGTCTGTGACCGGCTCGGCATCCAGGAGGGGGAGACGACCCCCGACGGCACGTTCTCTCTCGAGCGCATCGAGTGCAACGCGGCTTGCGACTTCGCCCCGGTGATGATGATCAACTGGGAGTTCATGGACAACATGGACCCCCACAAGGCCAATCGCGTCCTCGACGAGCTGGCCGAGGGTCGCGAGGTGCACTCGACCCGGGGTGCCCGGTTGACGAGCTGGAAGGACGCCGAGCGCGTCCTCGCCGGCTTCCCCGACGGCCGCGCCGACGAGGGCCCGACCGCAGGTCCGGCGTCGCTGCTCGGTCTGGAGATCGCCAACGAGCACGGATGGTCGGCTCCGGCCGGTGGCCAGCCGGCGCTCGGGGCGTCCGAGTGGAAGGATGGTGCGCAGTGACCGACCTGCTGACCCCCGTGCTCTCGGCGAACTGGGCCGACGAGCGAGCGTGGAAGATCAACAACTACGAGCGTCGCGGTGGCTACGCGGCGCTGCGCAAGGCGCTGCAGCAGACACCCGGCGAGGTGATGGGCACCGTCAAGGATTCGCAGCTGCGTGGCCGCGGCGGCGCCGGCTTTCCGACCGGCATGAAGTGGAGCTTCGTGCCGAAGGACAACCCGAACCCCAAGTACCTCGTTGTCAACGGTGACGAGTCCGAGCCGGGCACCTGCAAGGACATGCCGCTGATGCTGGCCTCGCCGCACACGCTGGTCGAGGGCGTCATCATCTCCAGCTACGCCATCGGCTGCGCCTACGCGTTCATCTACGTGCGTGGCGAGGTGCTGCACGTGATCCGTCGGCTGCAGCAGGCCGTGCGCGAGGCGTACAGTGCCGGCTACATCGGCAAGAACATCCTGGGTTCGGGCTTCGACCTCGAGGTCGTCGTGCACTCGGGCGCGGGCGCCTACATCTGCGGTGAGGAGACGGCGCTGCTCGACTCTCTCGAAGGACGCCGTGGCCAGCCGCGTCTGCGGCCGCCGTTCCCGGCCGTCGCCGGCCTGTACGCCTGCCCGACCGTGGTCAACAACGTCGAGTCGATCGCCTCGGTGCCGGCCATCATCGCCAACGGGTCGAGCTGGTTCGCCTCCATGGGCACCGAGAAGTCCAAGGGCATGACGCTGTACTCGCTGTCGGGCCACGTGAAGCGGCCCGGCCAGTTCGAGGCGCCGTTGGGCATCACCCTGCGCCAGCTGCTGGAGCTGTCCGGCGGCATCCGCGAGGGCCACGAGCTGAAGTTCTGGACGCCGGGCGGCAGCTCGACACCGATCCTCACCGCCGAGCATCTCGACCTGCCGCTCGACTACGAGGGGATGGCGGGCGCGGGCACGATGCTCGGCACCAAGGCGCTGCAGTGTTTCGACGAGACCACTTCGGTGGTGCGCACCACCCTGCGCTGGGTCGAGTTCTACAAGCACGAGTCGTGCGGCAAGTGCACCCCGTGCCGTGAGGGCACTTGGTGGCTGGTGCAGATGCTGAAGAAGTTCGAGGCCGGAACGGCCGTCGAGGGCGATATCGAGACGATGCTCGACCTCTGCGACAACATCGGCGGCAAGTCGTTCTGCGCGCTGGCCGACGGTGCGGTCGCCTGCGTCACCAGCGCGGTACGGCACTTCCGCGACGAGTTCGAACTCGGCTTCAATGCCCCGGCCTGGGAGCTGTTCCCCTACGGGCGCAGCGCGCTGTTCGAGGTTCCTGAGATGGAAGGAGCGCACGCATGAGCGTCGACGCCAAGGCTGCGCCGGTCGCCAAGCCCGAACTGATCACGGTCTTCATCGACGGCATCGAGGTGCAGGTGCCCAAGGGCACGCTGGCCATCCGTGCCGCCGAGATGATCGGCGTCGCCATCCCGCGCTTCTGTGACCACCCGCTGCTCGACCCGGTCGGTGCCTGCCGCCAATGCATGGTCGAGGTGCCCGACATGGGCAACGGACGCGGCATGCCGAAGCCGCAGGCGTCCTGCACGCTGGAGTGCGCGCCGAATATGCAGATCCAGACCCAGATCAGCTCCGAGAAGGCCGACAAGGCCCAGAAGGGCATGCTCGAGCTGCTGCTGATCAACCACCCGCTCGACTGCCCGATCTGCGACAAGGGCGGCGAGTGCCCCCTGCAGAACCAGGCGCTGTCGAACGGGTACGGCGAGTCCCGCTACGGCGGTGTGAAGCGGACGTTCCCCAAGCCCGTGCCGATCTCGGCGCAGGTGCTGCTCGACCGCGAGCGTTGCGTGCTGTGTGCCCGGTGCACCCGGTTCAGCGAGCAGATCTCGGGCGACCCGTTCATCGCGCTCGTCGAGCGTGGCGCGCTGCAGCAGGTCGGCATGTACGCCGAGAAGCCCTACGACTCCTACTTCTCGGGCAACGTCATTCAGATTTGCCCGGTCGGTGCGCTGACGTCGGTCGACTACCGCTTCCGCGCCCGCCCCTTCGACCTGGTCTCGACGACCACGACCTGCGAACACTGCGCGTCCGGCTGTGAACTGCGCAGCGATCACCGTCACTACCAGGTGACCCGCCGGCTCGCCGGCAACGCTCCCGAGGTCAACGAGGAGTGGAACTGTGACCGCGGCCGGTTCGCGTTCCGGTACGGCCGGGTGGCCGACCGCATCACGCGCCCGCTGGTGCGTGACGGCGGCGTCCTGAGGGTGGCGTCGTGGCCGGAGGCCATCGACGCGGCTGTGCACGGCCTGCAGGCGGCGGGCAGCTCGGTCGGCGTCCTCACCGGCGGACGCCTCACGCTCGAGAACGCCTACGGTTACGCCAAGTTCGCCCGCGCGGTTCTGGGCACGAACAATGTCGACTTCCGCTCGCGTCCGCACTCGGCCGAGGAGGCCGAGTTCCTGGCCCACGCCGTGGCCGGCCGGTCGCTGGGCGACGGACCGACCTACCTCGATCTCGAGGCGGCCGGTCGTGTGGTGTGCGTGGCCTTCGAGCCCGAGGAGGAGTCGCCGATGGTCTTCCTGCGGCTCCGCAAGGGCGTCCGCAAGAAGAAGCTGCAGGTCGTCACCATCGCGCCGTACCTGGCCAACGGGTCGGCCAAGGTCAACGCGACGCTCATCGCGACCCCGCCCGGCGGCGAGGTCGACGCCCTGGCTGACGTCGAGCTCGACTCCGGCACCGTGCTGCTGGTGGGGGAGCGCGCGGCGCAGATCCCTGGGCTGTTCAGCGCCCTGGTGGACGCCGCGTCCCGCTCGGGCGCGCGCCTGGCCTGGGTGCCGCGTCGCGCAGGCGACCGCGGCGCCGTCGAGGCCGGCTGCCTGCCGAACCTGCTGCCCGGTGGACGCCCCGCGTCCGACCGCACCGCGGCCGTCGACCTGGGTGCCGCCTGGGGCGTCGACCGGCTACCGACCGAGCCCGGACTCGACGGGGACGCCATGCTGGCGGCTGCGGCGTCCGGTGCCCTGCAGGCCCTCGTGGTCGCGGGCCTTCAGCCCACCGATCTGGCCGATTCGGACGCCGCCCGCGACGCCTTCGAGAAGGTCGGCTTCCTGGTCAGCCTCGAGCAGCGGGTCAGCGACGTGACGTCGCGCGCCGACGTCGTGCTGCCGGTCGCGCTCGTCGAGGAGCAGGCCGGAACATTCCTGGACTGGGAGCACCGCGCGGGCCGGGTCAACCGGGTCAACCGCGAGGCGGCGTCCCCGATGACCGACCTGCGCGTGCTCGCGGCGCTCGCCGACGCGCTGGGGTCCGACCTCGGCGTCCGGACGCCGAAGGCCGCCCTCGCCGAGCTCACCGAGCTCGGCGCCTGGGACGGCGCACGTGCGGTTGCCCCGACCTGGGGTCAGGTGCCCGACGAGGGCGACGGTCTGCTGCTGGCCTCGTGGCGTCAGCTCATCGACGGTTCGGCGGGCAACGCCGGTGCCGACGCGCTGCTGGCCACCGCCAAGCCTGCGCTGGCTCGGGTCAGCCCGGCGACCGCGCAGGCGCTCGGCCTCGGCGACGGCGAGACGCTCACCATCCACGGCCCGGCGGGCAACCGGTCGATGCCGGTGCTGGTGGAGCCGACGATGGTCGACGGAACCGTGTGGGTGCCGGGGAACGATGGTTTCGCAGGACTGGGTGAGTTGCGGGTCGCCGCCGGCGACCGCGTCCGTGTCAGCGTGGGAGGTGCGGCATGATCGGCCAGGACATCTCGATCTTCGGCAACGATCCGTGGTGGATCGTGCTGATCAAGGTCGTCGGCATCGTGGTGCTGCTGCTGACCTGGACCATCGTCAACGTCTGGTACGAACGACGGCTGGTCGCCAAGATGCAGCACCGTCTCGGGCCCATCATGAACGGCCCGTTCGGCCTCGGCCAAGCGTTGGCCGACGGCATGAAGCTCCTCGTCAAGGAGGACTTCGCGCCGGGCATGGTCGACAAGGTGCTGTACACGATCGCCCCGCTGATCACCGGCGTCTGCGCGTTCACCGCCTGGTCGGTGATGCCGCTGGGCGGCACGGTGAACATGTTCGGCGTCGAGACCAAGCTGCAGGTGACCGACACCCCGGTGGCGGTGCTGCTGATCCTTGCCGTCGCGGCGGTGTCGATCTACGGCTTCGTGCTGGCCGGCTGGTCGTCGAACTCGCCCTACTCGCTGCTGGGCGCGCTGCGCTCCAGCGCCCAGATGATCAGCTACGAGATCTCGATGGGTCTGTCGATCGTCGCCGTGGTCCTGTACTCGGGCACGATGTCGACTTCCGAGATCGTCGAGGCGCAGACGCGTCCCTTCCAGCCGTTCGGGCTGAGCGCCGGGCTCGAGACCTGGTACTGGGCGCCGTTGCTGCCGTCGTTCATCATCTACGTCATCTCGATGGTCGGCGAGACCAACCGCGCCCCGTTCGACCTGCCCGAGTGTGAGTCCGAGCTGGTGTCGGGACACCTGACCGAGTACACCGGCTTCCGCTACGCGGTGTTCTTCCTCGCCGAGTACATCAACATGGCCACCGTGTCGGCGGTCGCGACCACGCTGTTCCTGGGCGGCTACCACGCTCCTTGGCCGCTGTCGATGATCCCCGGCATCGACTCGGGCTACTGGGGCGTCATCTGGTTCGTGGTGAAGGTGCAGTTGTTGATCTCGGTCTTCGTGTGGCTGCGCGGCACCCTGCCGCGGTTCCGCTACGACCAGTTCATGGCGCTCGGCTGGAAGTGGATGATTCCCGCCTCGCTCGGCTGGGTGATGCTCATCTCGCTGTTCCGCGGTATGCAGAACCACGGGCTGCTCCAGCCGGCCACGCTCGGCATCGTCGGGCTCGGCCTGGGCGCCCTGCTGCTGGGTGGCATCGCGGTCTCGTACCTGGTGGAGTCCCGGCGCAGGCCCGAGGTCGACTTCGAGGCCGACGAGCGGCCGTTCGACGCCTTCGCCGGCGGCTACCCCGTGCCGCCGCTGCCCGGGCAGGTGCTGCCCGAGCTGGCTGACGTGGTGGTCGGCGAGAGGGCCGACACCGCACCTGACAACCGCGAAGGAGACGATCTCTGATGGGATTTCGCGATGCCTGGGCCGGCTTCGGCGTCACGTTCCGGACGATGTTCCGTCCGACGTTCACGCAGGGCTACCCCGAGAAGAACAAAGAGAAGGTGACGGCGCCGCGCTTCCACGGTCGGCACCAGCTCAACCGCTGGCCCGACGGGCTAGAGAAGTGCGTCGGCTGCGAGCTGTGCGCCTGGGCGTGCCCGGCTGACGCCATCTACGTCGAGGGTGCGAGCAACACCGACGAAGAGCGGTACAGCCCTGGCGAGCGGTACGGCCGCGTCTACCAGATCAACTACCTGCGCTGCATCCTGTGCGGCATGTGCATCGAGGCGTGCCCCACCCGCGCGCTGACCATGACGAACGACTTCAAGCTGGCCGACGTGTCGCGCGAGAAGATGATCTACGAGAAGGACCGCCTGCTGGCGCCGCTGCTGCCCGGCATGGAGCAGCCGCCGCATCCGCGCAGGCTGGGCGACGACGAGAAGAGCTACTTCCTCGGCCTGCCCAAGACCGGCACCCCGGACACCCGGACCGGACCCGCCACGGAGGGGGCCAAGTGATGATTCCCGCACTCTTGCCGCTCGTCACGGGGGCGGAGGTGACGTTCTGGATCTGCGCACCGCTGATGGTGCTCGGGGCGCTGGGCCTGGTGTTCGCCCGCAAGCCCGCCTACTCGGCGCTCAGCATGGCGTTCGTGATGATCGCGCTGGCCGCGCTGTACGCCGCCATGGACGCCCCGTTCCTGGCGATGATTCAGGTGATCGTCTACACCGGCGCGATCCTGATGATGTTCCTGTTCGTCCTGATGATGGTGGGCGTCGACTCGTCGGACTCGATGGTCGAGACCATTCGAGGTCAGCGTCCGCTCGCCATCCTGGGTGGCATCGGCGTCGCGGCCCTGCTGATCTTCGGCATCGCCGGCACCATCACCCAGCCGAGCGTGGGGCTCGAGACGGCGAACGCCCAGTACGGCGGCAACGTGGCGTCGCTGGCGGCGCTGCTGTTCGGCCGCTACGTGTTCGTGTTCGAACTGACGGCAGCCCTGCTGATCGTCGCTGCGGTGGGCGCCATGATGCTGGCCCACCACACGCGCGTCACGAAGAAGAAGGGTCAGGCCGACATCGCGCTGGACCGCATGCGCGACTACGCAGCCAAGGGCGAGCATCCCGGCTCCCTGCCGAACTCGGGCGTGTTCGCCTCCACCAACGCCATCGGCGCCCCGGCGCTGCTGCCGGACGGCACACCGTCGGAGAAGTCGCTGTCGCAGACCCTGGTGCTGCGCGGCGCCACCATCGATCCCACTGTCCCGACGGCCGAGACCCACGAGGCATTCCGCGCCATCGCGGCGGTCACGAAGCAGGAGGACGACGAATGATGACGTCTGCGCGAAGCGAAGGAGGTGCGAAGTGAACCCCGAGAATTTCGTGATCCTCGCGGCGATCCTGTTCGCCATCGGGGCGGTCGGCGTCATGGTGCGCCGCAACGCCCTGGTCGCCTTCCTCTGCGTCGAGTTGATGCTGAACGCGGCCAACCTGGCGCTGGTGGCGTTCTCGCAGGTCCACGGCGGGCTCGACGGTCAGGTGGCCTCGTTCTTCGTCATGGTGGTCGCCGCAGCCGAGGTGGTGGTCGCCCTGGCGATCATCGTGATGGTCTACCGCACCCGACGTTCGACCTCGGTCGACGCCGCCAACCTGTTGAAGCTCTGAGGGGTACGTCGTGCATCTTCTCGAGACCATCGCGCCGGTCCAGGCGACCGGCATGTATGAGTACGCCTGGCTGATGATTCTCGGCCCCATGGTGGGCGCCGCGATCCTGCTGCTCGGCGGCCGCGTCACCGACGCCTGGGGCCACTGGCTGGGCACGTTCGCGTCGCTCTTCTCGTTCGGGGTCGCCTCGGCGGTGTTCGCTTCGATGCTGCAGCGTCCCGAGGCCGAGCGCGTGGTCGAGGTTCCCGTCTACCACTTCTTCTCGGTGGGCACCTGGACGTTCGACGTCAGCCTGCTGGTCGACCCGCTGTCGATCCTGTTCGCCCTGCTGATCACCGGTGTGGGCACCCTGATCCACCTGTACTCGATCGGCTACATGGCGCACGACCCGCGTCGGCGCCGGTTCTTCGCCTACCTGAACCTGTTCATCGCGGCGATGCTGATCCTGGTGCTGGCAGACAACTACCTGGTGCTGTTCGTGGGTTGGGAAGGCGTCGGACTGGCGTCCTACCTCCTGATCAGCTTCTGGCAGCACAAGGCATCGGCTGCGGCAGCCGGCACCAAGGCGTTCGTGATGAACCGCGTCGGCGACCTCGGCATGACCATGGCGATCTTCAGCATGCTGGCGATGTTCGGCAGCTCGAAGTTCACCGTCGTCGGTGAGCACGCCGCCCACCTGGAGCCGTTCTGGGCCCCGACGATCGGCCTGCTGCCGCTGCTGGGGGCCTGTGGCAAGTCCGCCCAGGTGCCGCTGCAGGCCTGGCTGCTGGACGCCATGGAAGGCCCCACCCCGGTGTCTGCCCTCATTCACGCGGCCACCATGGTCACAGCGGGCGTGTACCTGGTGGTGCGCAGCCACGCGCTGTTCGAGCAGTCGCCGACCGCGCAGATGGCCGTCGTCATCGTCGGTACGGTCACGCTGCTGGCCGGCGCCTGGATCGGCACGAGCAAGGACGACATCAAGAAGGTGCTGGCCGGCTCGACCATGAGCCAGATCGGCTACATGATGCTGGCCGCCGGCATCGGGCCCGCGGGCTACGCGTTCGCGATTTTCCACCTGCTGACGCACGGCTTCTTCAAGGCCAACATGTTCCTGGGCGCCGGCTCGGTGATGCACGGCATGAACGACGACGTCGACATGCGCCACTACGGTGCGCTGTCGAAGGTGATGCGCATCACGTTCCTCACGTTCGCGGCCGGTTACCTGGCGATCATCGGCTTCCCGCTCACGTCCGGTTACTTCAGCAAGGACCACATCATCGAGGCGGCCTTCCACTCCAACGTGGTCGTCGGCTCGCTGGCGCTGCTCGGCGCGGGCGTCACCGCCTTCTACATGACGCGGCTGATGTTCATGACGTTCTGGGGCACCAAGCGTTGGGAGCCCGGCGTCCACCCCCACGAGTCGCCGCTGATCATGACGGTCCCGCTGATGGTGCTGGCCGTGTTGTCGCTGGTCGCCGGCATCGCGATGAACGGCTGGATTCAGGGCTGGCTGGAGCCCGTCACCGGCGCCCATCCGCACGAGGTCAGCCTGATTCCCACCGCTGTCGGGTGGGCCACCATGGCCGTCGTCGCGGTCGGCGTCCTGGTCGGCTGGCTGGTGTACGGACGCCGCTCCATCCCTGCGGTGGCGCCCGAGACCTCGAACCCGCTGGTCCTGGCGGGACGCAACGACCTGTTCGGCGACCTGCTCAACGACGAACTCGTCGTGAAGCCGACCAAGGTCATCGGCGAAAGCCTGCTGACGGTCGATCGTGGCGTCCTCGACGGCGCGGCCGACGGATCGGCTCAGGTGGCCACGGGCCTGTCGCAGCTGGTCCGCAGGATGCAAACCGGCTACGCGCGCAGCTACGCCCTGACCATGGTGATGGGCGTGATCCTGGTGGGCGCGGTTCTTATCCTTTTTTTTTTGGTGTTACGGGGACCTCCGCGTTCTTTTCTTTTTCCTTACACGGTTCTGTTTCGTTCTCCTGGTCGGCGGGCTGATCCTGCTGCTCCCGATGCGCGGCGCGGCCCGACCGCTGGGCATGTTCATCGCGCTACTGACGCTCGCAATGGGCGTCGGCGTCGCGGTGCTGCACGTGGCCGGTGCCGACCTGCGCGTCCGCGTGCCCTGGATCTCGTCGTTCGGCGCCTGGTGGGCGCTCGACGTCGACGGCCTGGGCCTCACGATGGTGCTGATGGCCGCCGCGCTCGTGCCGATCGTGCTGCTGGCCGAATGGAAGCTGTCGGCCGACACCGGACGGTGGGGCTCGCAGGTCTTCTTCGCGTTGGTGCTGATCCTCGAGGGCCTGTCGGTGTTCGTGTTCACCGCGTCCGACGTGCTGCTGTTCTACCTGTTCTTCGAGGCCACGCTGATTCCGATGTACTTCCTCATCGGGGGCTTCGGCGGGCCGCATCGCTCGTACGCGGCCACGAAGTTCCTGCTGTTCAGCCTCGCGGGCGGCCTGATCATGCTGGCGTCGGTCATCGGCCTGTACGGCCAGTCGGTCAGCGCGAACGGCCAGGCGTCCTACCTCCTGTCCGACCTCGCCGCCATCAACATCTCCGGCGACATCGGCCGCTGGCTCATGGCCGGCTTCCTGATCGCGTTCATCATCAAGGCGCCGATGGTGCCGCTGCACACGTGGCTGCCGGACGCCGCTGAGGAGGCCACCCCGGGCACGTCGGTGCTGCTGGTCGGCGTCCTGGACAAGATCGGCACCTTCGGCATGATCAAGTTCTGCCTCGGGCTCTTCCCGGAGGCGAGCGTCTGGGTCACCCCGTTCATGCTCGTGCTGGCTGTCATCTCGGTGCTGTGGGGGGCGCTGGCCGCCGCCCGGTCGACGAACCTGCTGCGGTTGGTCGCCTACACGTCGGTGAGCCACTTCGGCGTCATGGTGCTCGGCATCTACGCGTTCACGACGGCCGGCATGACCGGGTCGATGTTCTACATGCTGAACCACGGTTTCTCGACGGCCGCGCTGTTCCTCGTG
>RRZU010260116.1_pt1 | contig 19574 bp, 18 predicted proteins | sample 2165561 | NCBI WGS metagenome assembly RRZU01 (sample SAMN10456909, study PRJNA506462) | wastewater metagenome | isolation source: wastewater sludge | place: USA: Moscow, Idaho | reverse complement strand
CACACTACATTCACCCGCGCCTTAAAGGCGCGTGCGAAAGTGTGATGGAGCGGATTACGAGGACACGGCCTGCGCTTCGCAGGTTCTCGCCTTGTACTCCTTATCACACTACATTCACCCGCGCCTTAAAGGCGCGTGCGAAAGTGTGATGGAGCGGATTACGAGGCTCGAACTCGCTACCTCCACCTTGGCAAGGTGGCGCTCTACCAGATGAGCTAAATCCGCATAAACTGCCCGCAAGACACATGATTTTTCGCTGAAGTATTTTACATCATGTACAAGCGACGAAGTTTATTTTACCGTATTCGGCACGTTTTGTCAAGCCTTTTTTACGAATTTATACGCAGAGTTTTTCAATCAGCGTTTGCAGCGGCATGTGATAAATTTTATCGCAAAATTGGCACGTGATTTCAAGCGTTTCCTGTGTTTTTTGCATTTCGCGCAATTCTGCTTCGCCAAGCGACAAAAGCGCTGTTTCTACGCGCTGCGGTGTGCAGCCGCAATGATATTCCACTTGCATTTCATCCAATACATTGGGGTTAAAGCCGTCTAGCACACGCGCAATGATATCCATGATCTCCATGCCACTGGTTAGCATTTGCGTTACGCTGGGCGCGCTGGCCACGTTTTTTTCTAAACGTGCAATTTCCTCTTCGCTCGCGCCCGGTAAAAGCTGCACAAGATACCCGCCCGCAGCGATAATCGACAGGTTTTTATCCACCAAAACACCCAATGCGCACACGGTGGGCGTTTGCTCGCTTGCCGCGTAATAGGCCGTAATGTCCTCGGCAATTTCGCCTGTTACAACGGGCACTTGCCCCACATAAGGCTCTTTAAGCCCCAGGTCTTTAATAACGCTTAATACGCCCTCGTGCCCTACGGCATGGCCAACATCCAGCTTGCCATCTGCACGAGAGGGCAAATTTACATTGGCGTTTTGCACATAGCCCCTCACCTGCCCGTTACCGCTTGCGCTTGCAAGCAAGGTGCCTAGCGGGCCGCCTGCGTTGATGCGCACGGTAAGCAAATCATCCTCGTGCTTTAAGGTCATGCTCATCATGCAAGCCGCTGTTAAAAGGCGCCCCAGTGCCGCCGAGGCAACCGCCGAGGTTTTATGAATACGCTCCATTTCGCGCACAATTTCGGTGGAATCCACCGCGTATATGATAACGCCGCCATCTTCGGATATGGCACGCAGTAATTTAGGCATTCTTTAACCATCCTTTTTGCAAATATAATACATGCGCGTGTTTACACATTTTATCGTTTGCGCGCGCAAATCAGATAACGCTGCGTATCCTCGTGCAAATCCGTAAAGCTTTCGCCGTCACAAATTTCCACAATTTCCAGCTGGGCTGCTTCACAAGCTTCTTTTAACTGCTCTATCGAAAAATAATATTCATAAAAGCTTTCCGTAATCGCGTTTTTTTCGCCCGTATAGGTAATTGTGATGGTGATATGCGTGCGTGAAAGCGCGCTTTCGTACCGATTATTCCACACACAGCGGGCATCTTCGGCTTGCAGCACAAAGGTGTTATTGGCTAAAATTTGTTCGTGCTTATAAGGGGTGTTCACATCAAAGATAAACACGCCGCCGCTTTCGATAAACAGCGCCGCACGGGCAAGCGCTTTTTTGAAAACTGCAAAATCGCCCAAGTGATTAAAGGTATCAAATGTGGACACCATGCCCTTTACCGTTCCAAACAAATCCAGCTTTGTAAGATCTTGCTGCAAAAGCAAAAGGCTTTCTATCCCTGCATCCTCCGCCTTTTCGCGCAAAACACTAAGCATGTCTTCCGATAAATCAACGCAAATCATATCGTAGCCTGCCGCAGATAGGCGCAAGCTTAAATCGCCCGTTCCGCAGCCCAAATCGGCCACAATGCCCTCTTGCACACCATATTTTTGCAAATTGCGCAAAACATGGTGAAACAGTGCGTCATAATTGGCATCGTCGTTAAATTCATCGTAAAAATAGGCAAATTCACCGTAAGCCATTACACATCCTGTAAGACAAGGTCGGCATATGTTTCACGGCGCACCGCCACCCTATCCTCTCCGTTCTTCACCATTACCACTGCGGCACGCGGAACGCGATTGTAATTGGAGGCCATTGAATAATTGTATGCACCCGTGGCATGCACTGCCAAAATATCACCGGGCGCGGGCTCTTGTATGCGCACATTTTCAGCTAGCAAATCGCCGCTTTCGCAGCAGCGGCCCGCAATTGTAGCTGTAAAGTCTTTGCACTTTGCAGCTTTATTGGCGATGGTGATTTCATATTGCGAGCCATAAAGGGCATAACGCGGGTTATCCGTCATGCCGCCATCTACCGACACATAGGTGCGGCAATTGGGGATGTGTTTCACGCTGCCCACGGTGTACAATGTGATGCCGGCATCGCCAACAATGCTGCGCCCCGGCTCGATGCAAACGGAGGGGCACGGAAAGTTGTGCTGCGCGCAGAAGCCCTGCACAATTTTAGACACCGCCTGCAAATAGCTGTCCAGTGATTTGGGATCGTCTTCGGAGATATAACGTATGCCAAAGCCGCCGCCAAGATTGAGTTCTTTAATCACTGTGCCGTATTTTTGGCGCATTGTATTTGCAAAATCCAACATCACTTGCGCTGCATGGCAAAACGGCTCAATGTCAAAAATTTGCGAGCCGATGTGACAATGTATGCCGTGCACCGTAATATTTGGCAGCGAAAGCGCCATACAAAAGGCCGCCTCGGCCTCGCCTGTTTCGAGCGCAAAGCCAAATTTGGAATCAATCTGGCCCGTGCGCACAAAATCATGCGTGTGTGCATCTACGCCCGGCTTAATGCGAAACAATATTTGCGCCTGTTTATCGGCGCTAACGGCTAGTGCGCTTAACAGCTCCAGCTCGGTAATATTGTCCACCACAATATGCCCCACATTGTGAGACAGCGCCATTGTAAGTTCAACCGAGGTTTTATTATTGCCGTGGAAATAAATTTTGTCGGCTGGAAAGCCCGCTTGCAGCGCAGTGTATAGTTCCCCGCCGGAAACCACGTCTATGCCCAAGCCCTCCGATTGTACAATGCGGTAAATTTCTTTGCAGGAAAAGGCTTTTGAGGCGTATAGCACCATGCCGTTGCCTTGATAATATTGATCCAAAGAGCTTTTTAACGCACGGCAGTTTTCACGAATGGCATTTTCGTCCATTACGTACAGAGGTGTGGCGTATTTTTCGGCCAGTGCAACGCAATCTAAACCGCCGATTGCAAGGCGTCCGTTTTCATTTACGGTAGTAACACTGCTCGTCATTCTGCTTGCTCCTTTGTTAAATAAGTTTCGATTACGTCTTTTAACGCTTCAATACCCTGCCCGTTGTCGGCACTGGTTAATACAATTTCGGCGCAGCCATATGGCTCACAAATGGCTTTAAACGTGGCAATCGTTTCTTCATACTGGCTCTTTTTTAGCTTATCGCCTTTTGTAAGCGCTACGATAAAGGGCTGCGCATTGTGGCGCAAATATTCCAGCATCATATGGTCGTCGGCCGACGGCGCATGGCGCGCATCCAAAAGCTGCACCAATAGCGTGCGTTGGCGGGCGTGGGCAAAATAGCTGTTAATCAGCTCATCCCAACGGCGGCGCTCGCCTTGCGACACCTTTGCATAACCATAGCCGGGCAAATCCACAAAATACAGCGTATCAACGTCATAAAAATTAATCGTAGCTGTTTTTCCGGGTGTGCTGCTAACACGCGCAAGGCTTTTGCGCATGCAAAGCTTGTTGATTAAAGACGATTTACCCACATTGGAGCGCCCGGAAAAAATAATCTCTGGGCGGTCGCTTTCAGGTAATTGCGAGGATAAACCGTAGGAGGCTTTAAAATCGGCTTTGGAATATTTCAAATTTTCACCCTTTTCTATATCGCGTTATTGCCGAATAACTGCTTCGGCACATGCAGGATTTTGCGCCAGAACATCCGTTTTTGCAGACGGTTTTGCTTTTTTGGCAGCATCCTCACGGCAAAGCGCAAGTTGTAAAACTTCGTCCAGATTTTTCATGGGCATAAATTGGATAGCTGCTTTCACAGCATCGTCTATTTCATATAAATCCGGCTCGTTATCTTTCGGAATCAGCACCATGTGCATCCCTTCGCGGTAAGCAGCCATGCTTTTTTCTTTCAAGCCGCCTATTGGCAGCACTTGCCCGTGTAAAGTGATTTCCCCTGTCATGGCTATATTGCTGCAAACCTTGCGGCCGCTTAATGCCGAAATCAGCGCGGTTGTGAGCGTAACACCTGCCGAGGGGCCATCCTTTGGTATTGCGCCCTCGGGCGCATGAATATGAATGTCCAGCTCTTTAAAACGGGCAATATCAATGTGATAGTCTGCGGCGTGTGCCTTTGCGTATGTGATGGCAATTTTTGCGCTTTCTTTCATTACGTCGCCAAGCGAGCCGGTAAGCTCCAGCTTTCCGCTGCCATTTTCCAGCAGCTGCACTTCAATGGGCAGTAACTCGCCGCCCACACTTGTCCACGCAAGGCCATTTGCCACACCAACGCTATCTTTGCGGCTAAGAAATCCGGGTTTGATGCGCGCAGGCCCCAAAAGCTCTGCAACAAGCTGCGGGTTTAACTGCATTTTTTCTGCATCGCCGGCTGCTATGCGCTTTGCGCATTTGCGCAAAAGCTCGGTTATGGTGCGCTCTAAGCTGCGCACACCTGCCTCGCGCACATAATTGTCAATCAAACAGTAAATGGCGGCATCGCTGCATTTTACTGTGGATTTTAAGCCTGTTTGTATCAGCTGTTTTGGCAGCAAATGGCGTTTCGCAATCTGAAATTTTTCAATGCGCGTATAGCTGGAAAGCTCGATAACATCCATTCTGTCTAAAAGCGGACGCGGAATGGTATCCAGCGTATTGGCCGTGGTAATAAACAGCACCTTGCTTAAATCAAACGGGATATCCAAATAGTGGTCTTTAAACGCAAAGTTTTGTTCCGGATCCAGTGCCTCCAACAATGCCGCAGCGGGATCGCCACGGAAATCACTTGCCAATTTATCAATTTCGTCCAGCAGCACCAGCGGGTTTGCGCTTTTGGCTGTGGTGATGGCGCTGATTAATTTGCCTGGCATGGCGCCGATATACGTGCGGCGGTGCCCGCGGATTTCTGCTTCATCGCGCACGCCGCCCAGCGACATACGCGCATATTTACGGCCTAAGCAATCAGCAATCGAGCGCGCAATCGAGGTTTTGCCCACGCCCGGAGGCCCCACAAGGCAGATAATCTGCCCTTTTACTGTTGGCGCAAGCTTGCGCACCGCTAAAATTTCAAGGATGCGCTCTTTCACTTTTTTCAGGCCGTAATGCTCTTTATTTAGCATCACTTCCGCTTTTTTGATGTCCAGCTTATCTTCTGTATAGGTGTTCCAGGGCAGTGCAAGGCAGGTGTCGAGATAGGTGCGAATCACGCTGGCTTCCTGCGTAGAGCCTTGCATGCGGTATAAACGCTCGCATTCGCGCAAAAGCTTTTCGTTCACTTCTTCGCACAGGTGCAGCGCTTTAATTTTCGCCTTGTATTCTTCGCTTTCTTGCCTTGTGTCATCGCTGTCGTCCAGTTCATTGGATATGGCGCGCATTTGCTCGCGCAAATAGTAATCGCGCTGGTTTTTATCCATCTGCTCATTGACTTTGTCTTCGATATCGCGTTCGATAACCAGTACTTTTTTTTCTTTTTTTATCAACGCATATAAAGCATCAAGGCGCGCAATGACACTATTTTGGTTTAATATTTCTTGTTTATCGGTATATTTAAAAAGCAAATTTGCGGGAATATATTCGCTTAAAAATGCCGGATTATCGTTTGTAATGATATTAAATACCGTATCTTTTGAAATGCGCGGATTAAGCGCTAAGTATTCTTCAAATGCTTCTTTAATGCCCCGCATCAGCGCTTCGGCTTTCGCGGCATCTGCGGCGCGTATCGCATGCACTGGCGCAGGCTTTGTGGATGCAAGTAAAAAGCGCCCCGTACCGTCCAGTGTAAGCAGCTTTGCACGGTATTTACCCTCAACAACCACTTTCACGATATCATCAGAAACACGCAAAAGCTGTTTTACTTCAGCAACAACGCCAAATTGAAACAAATCTTTGCAGGCAGGCTCCTCAACATCCATATCCTTCTGCGCCACCAAAAACACCGCGTTATTATTATTCAGCGCCCATTCCACAGCTGCAATGGATTTGGCGCGCCCCACCTCAAAATGTATAATATTATTGGGAAACACCACAAGCCCGCGCAGCGCAATAGCAGGCAGGCGCAGAATATCGGGGTTTTTATCCAAGATGATTTTTACTTTATCGGCCATAAAAAACCTCCATGCGCATAACGCGCTACTAAAAATATAGGGCAGCCTTTCAATCTTTTGAAGGCTTTGGCATATGCGCCGTTTGAAAAGCCCACATGCCCCACGCTATTTAAAAAAACGATAAGCCGAAATAATTACCAAAGGAGGCAACCTCGCTTATCGTAAGGCTGCCTCCGCGCTGCTATTTATTGGCGGATGCAAGCGCTTTATAACGCTTGCGCACTGCGCCATATTCCAGTTTTGGCTTTTCGCCGTTGATGGTGGCGGCGTCCACGGTAACTTTGATAATAGTGGGGTCGCTGGGGATGTCATACATGATGCCCAAAAGGTTTTGTTCCATTACGCTGCGCAAGCCGCGCGCGCCGCTTTTCAGCGCAATCGCCTTTTTAGCAATTTCATGCAAAGCATCATCGGTGATATCAAGCTCCACATTATCCATTTTCAAAAGCGCTTCATACTGCTTAATTAAGCTGTTTTTCGGCTCTTTCATTACGCGCACCAATGCGCCTTCGTCCAGCGGATTCAGCACCGTAACCACCGGAATACGCCCAATCAGTTCTGGAATAAGGCCGTAACGCACAAGGTCGTGCGGCTCTACAAGGCGCAAAAGGTTTTGCTTGGCTTCTTCGCTTTTGTCTTTCAGCTTGCTGCCAAAGCCCAGTGCGGAAGTATCGGTACGTTTTTGAATCAGTTTATCCAGCCCGTCAAACGCGCCGCCGCAGATAAACAAAATGTTTTTAGTGTTAATTTGGATAAATTCCTGCTGCGGATGCTTGCGCCCGCCTTGTGGCGGCACATTGCTGACCGTGCCTTCCAAAATCTTTAACAGCGCTTGCTGCACGCCCTCGCCACCCACATCCCGTGTGATAGAGGGGTTTTCGCTTTTGCCCGGAATTTTGTCGATTTCGTCGATTTAAATAATGCCACGTTCCGCACGTTCGATATCAAAATCAGCGGCTTGAATCAGCTTTAAAAGAATGTTTTCTACATCTTCGCCAACATAACCTGCTTCTGTCAACGTGGTGGCATCGGCAATGGCAAGCGGAACACCCAGCATTTTGGCAAGATTTTGTGCCAAATAGGTTTTGCCAACGCCGGATGGCCCAAGCAAAAGCACATTGCTTTTTTGCAATTCCACATCCAATGTGTCGGCACTTAAAATGCGCTTATAATGGTTATACACCGACACCGCAAGCACTGTTTTCGCCTCGTCTTGACCAATGACATATTGGTCAAGACCTTCTTTGATTTCAGCCGGCGTTAAAATATTCATGGGCATCGGTGTGGTGGCGTGCACATTTGCGCCTTTGCGCTTTGCCTGGGCGCTGGACATGGGCTCATCCCTGCCCTCGTCTAAAAGCGAATGGCAAAGCTCGATGCATTCGTTGCAGATATTCACGCCGGGGCCTAAAATCATACGATCCACGGCATCCTGGCTTTTTCCGCAAAAATTGCAGATTAAATTTTTTTCTTTGTCTGTAGTTTTACTGGCCATAAAGCTCCTTAACGATGTGCAATGACCGCATCAATCAAGCCGTAATCTGCAGCTTGCTGCGCGCTCATAAAATTATCACGTTCTGTGTCTAATGCGATGGTTTCAATGGGTTTGCCCGTGCGCTCTGCCAAAATGGTGTTTAGGCGTGTGCGCGTGCGGATAATGTGGTCGGCATGAATTTTGATATCCGTTGCCTGGCCTTGTAAGCCGCCCAAAAGCGGCTGATGAATCATGATTTCGCTGTTTGGCAAAGCAAAGCGTTTGCCCTTTGCGCCGGCACATAATAAAAATGCGCCCATAGAAGCCGCAAGGCCGATACAAGTGGTGGACACATCGCATTTGATGTATTCCATCGTGTCAAAAATGGCCATACCAGCGGTAATCGAACCGCCGGGGCTGTTGATATACAGATTGATATCCTTTTCGGCATCTTGCCCCTCAAGGTATAAAAGCTGTGCCACCACAAGGCTTGCTGTGGTGTCGTTTACTTCCTCGGACAGAATGATAATTCTGTCGTTTAACAGGCGGGAAAAAATGTCATAGGAGCGTTCGCCACGGGCAGTTTGCTCCACAACGTAGGGTACTAAGCTCATAATAACCTCCATGCGCTTTTCGCGCAATTTGTAATAATAAACCTCCGAAAAGCGCGTGGAGGTTTTCGGCTTGCGGCGCGGTTGCCGCTATTTTAGCGGCGAGCGCCGCGCCAGTTTAAATCAAAGTATGCGTGATTTATCACGCATACTCCATGCGCTTTTCGCGCAATTTGTAATAATAAACCTCCGAAAAGCGCGTGGAGGTTTTCGGCTTGCGGCGCGGTTGCCGCTGTTTTTTTAGCGGCGAGCGCCGCGCCAATTGTAATAGCTTTTAATCGGATGGCCTTTGCAAATGTGAAAAGCGCAAAGCCGAAACAACGGCGCACATTTTCACCTTAACAGATGACCGATACCATCACTTTGCAAAAAGCGCGGGTATCGGCCATTTGATGTGCCATGCAAAGATTCGCTAATTATTTGGCAGCTTTTTCTTTTTTCTCGGAAATTTTGGCGTTTTCTTTCACAAAGTCAATGGCTTTATTAACGGCCAAATCCTTTTTTACTTCCTCTACGGGAATCATTTCGCGCACTTTTTCAATTTCCATCTTGTATGCATCGGCAATGCGTGCAATTTCTGCTTCCAGGTCTTCCTCGGTGGCAACAATGTTTTCTGCCTTTGCCACAGCCTCAAGCGCAAGACGAATCTTTACTTGCTTTTCCGCTTGCTCTTTAAAGCCCTCGCGGAATTTTGCCATGTCGCCGCCTGTGTACTTGACATACTCGGCAAGGCGCAGGCCTTGTTGCTGCAAGCGATACTCAAAATCGCGCACCATTTCGTCGATGCGAGTTTCAAACATAACGGCAGGAATATCGCCCTCAACGGTAGCAACAATTTGGTCAACCAAATCGTTTTCCAATTCCAACGCAGCAGTTTTTTCGGATTCTTCTTCCATGCCCTTGCGGATGGATGCTTTTAATTCGGCAATTGTGTCAAATTCAGATACGTCTTTGGCAAACTCGTCGTCCACGGTCGGAAGCTCTTTTTGCTTAATTTCGTTCAATTTCACCTTGAACACGGCAGGCTTGCCGGCAAGCTCTTCTGCTTGATATTCTTCGGGGAAAGTAACGTTTACATCAAATTCTTCGCCTGCCTCATGCCCAACAATTTGGCCTTCAAAGCCGGGAATGAACTGGCCAGAGCCTAAAGTAAGGTTAAAGCCTTCAGATTTACCGCCATCAAACGCAACACCGTCCAAATATCCGTCAAAATCAATATTTGTGATATCGCCGTCTTGCGCCTTGCCCTCGCGCGTTACCATGCGGGCGTTGCGCTCGCGCATACGGTCAATTTCTGCATCAATTGCTTCATCTTCAACAGTATGAACGGTTTTAGCAGCCTTTAAACCTTTGTAAGCGCCGATTTTCACTTCGGGCTTTACGGTAACAACTGTTTTTAGCACAACACCGTCTGTGGTGTCGGCCGAAACGATTTCCACCTCGGGGCGATCCACCGGCTCAATGCCGGATTCAGTAATAGCGGCTTCATATGCGTCTGGGAATAAAGCGTTGATGGCATCATAATGAAACACATCTGCGCCATACATTTTTTCAATCATATGACGTGGTGCTTTGCCCTTGCGGAAGCCCGGTATATTATATTTTACGGATTCTTTTTTAAATGCTTTTGCAATGGCCGCGTTGAACGCCTCTGCATCCACCGCGATGTGCAGTTCGTGCTGGTTGTTATCAAGTTTTTCGTTTTTAATGAGATTCATTCTATTTCCTCCAATTAAGCAATATATTGATTATAACATATCCGTAAGGATATTTCTACCTAAAAACAAATTTTATACGGACAAAAATTCACTGCATCCGCGCTGATAAGCTTGTAATCAATGCCATTTTGCAGCCCTTGTGTGGCACTTTTGATGGACGCGCTGTGCAAATGCCCATAAAAGCACTGTTTAACGTTATAATTTTGCATCACGGCAATAATTTCGTGGGCACAAGAGCCTTGAAATATGGGCGGATAATGCAAAAACACCAATTTTTGCGCATCGCCTGCTGCCTGTAACGAAGCTTGTAAACGGCCCACCTCGCGATTCATTACCTTTTCGTCGTGCGGCGCGCCCTCATCAAACAGCCAGCTGCGTGTGCCGCATAGGGCAACGCCCTCTTCAATATAACAATTATTAAACAAAAAATGCAAGCTGTGAAATGCATTTTGTTCTAAATATGCATTCATTTTGGACACGGTTGTCCACCAATAGTCGTGATTGCCTTTTAAAAGCAGTTTTTTGCCCGGCAGCGCATGAATGAATGCAAAATCCGCGGTGCAACCTTCCAATTTCATTGCCCACGAGATATCACCCGCCAGCACTACAGTATCACAATCCGTCACGTTGGCACGCCAATTTTCGGCAAGACGCTTTGTATAATCCTGCCAGCCGCGGAAAATATCCATCGGCTTTTGCGTTCCGAGCGATAAATGCAAATCGCCAATTACAAAAATAGCCACAAAGGTATCACTCCTTTCTTGAAAAATCGTGGTTGTCTAAACAAAAACGCATTATAGCGTGCAAATTTTATGGCGTGAACAAACTGCCGCTTTAAAATATTTGCACGAAACTGGTTTAAATAGACAGGAAATGCAAATAATAAATAAAGCAAAGTAAACCATAAAAAGAAAGGACTGAAACTATATGCATGAAGATTGTGTATTGAATGGCATTTGCTGCGATGTTGAGGATTGCATCCACAATAACGGCCAGCATTGCTGCACCGCAGAAACCATTAATGTAAAGCATCGCATGGCCATTTTGGGCGAAGAAACCATGTGCGAAACCTTTGAGCAGGAATAATCTGCACTGAACGCAGAATCTCGGTAAAACGGGATTCTGCGTTTTTCATTGTAAAGCAAACGATTTGCAATATCGCAAAATCACAAGCGATATAGCCAGCAAAGGGAATTGCTTATTTTATATTTGGCATAGCGCCGCTGCGGCAATTTCCTGCGGTGCAATGCTTTTTGTAAAGCGAACAGGCAAGGAAGAAAGCGCAGAAAGGCTGCTTGGTGCCGAAAGCCCCGTCAATTTTTCAAGCGCTTGCAACGCCGCAAAATCATCACCATTTACCGATGCACCCAGCGCAGACAGCACCGCTATCGGGAATTTATACGGGTTTGCCGTTGAAACAACCACGCAGGCACGCGCTTGCCTTTTTGTGCGTGCAGCAGCAAGAAAAGCCACGGCGGTATGCGTGTCGCAAAGGTAATGATGCGCCTCATATTGATGCTTGATTTCCTCGTTTACCTCGGCATCGGTGGCATAATCGCAAGCAAAGCTTTCTTGTAAGGCCTGTAAAACCGCCGCCGATACCGTATAATGCCCTGTTTCATTTAGTTCCCGCATCCAGTTGGATACAGCCGCAGTATCGCCCGACAGATGATACAAAAGCCTTTCTAAATTAGACGACACCAAAATATCCATTGAGGGCGATGTGGTTTTATAAAATTCACGCCGTGCATCGTAATGGCCAGTACGAATAAAATCGGTTAAAACATTATTTTTATTGGAAGCGCAAATTAGCTTGCCGATTGGCAAACCCATTTGCTTCGCATAATACCCTGCTAAAATGTCGCCAAAATTTCCCGTAGGAACGCAGAAGTCTACTTTTTCGCCAATGGCAATTTCGCCGCTGTTTACTAAAGCACAATAGCTGTATATATAATAAACAATTTGCGGCACAAGGCGGCCCCAGTTCATAGAATTTGCGCTGGAAAGTGTTTCGCCTTTACACTTAAATTCTCGCGCTAAATCGCTATTTGTAAACACTTTTTTTACGCCAGTTTGCGCATCGTCAAAATTGCCCTTTACTGCGTACACATCCACATTTTCGCCCTGCTGTGTCACCATTTGCAGGCGCTGTAATTCACTGGTGCCGGCCTCTGGGTAAAACACCGTTACGTGTACGCCTTTGATATCTGCATACCCCGCCAGCGCGGCTTTTCCTGTGTCGCCAGAGGTGGCCACCAAAATTTTGGTGATATCGGTTTTGTGTAACATTTGCTTTGCTTGCACCAAAAGATGCGGCATTAATTGCAGCGCATAATCTTTAAATGCGCAGGTGGGCCCGTGCCACAACTCTAACGCGTACAGCCCATCCGCCACTTTTTTTGTGTAGCCTGCCTTTTGCGAAAATCGCTCGGGCGCATAGGCGGTTTGCGTGGCTGTGGCTAAAAAGGATGCATCATAATCGGTTAAAAACAGCGCCAGCACTTTTGCAGCAAGCGCCTCGTACGAAAGCGGCAGATAATCTAGCACATTAATAGACGGAAAAGCTGTCGGCACAAATAAGCCGCCATCCGAAGAAAGCCCTGTTAAAATGGCCTCGGCGGAAGATACGGCCTCGGCGGCGTTACGCGTGCTAATAAAGTTCATGCTATTCTCTCCTTTTATATGTACATATTCGCCGATTTATAAGGTAAACGCATTTTCGATAATGGATAACTCCGATTTGCCGTCTGCAAATGCATACACCTCGGCAACGTCAAACCGATATTTTGCATCATTGCTGGGGTTCGCCGCAATAAAGCTGCCCGCTGCCAGTGCCAGCCGCATCTGTTTTGTTTTGGTAACAAATTCGCGCGGGGCGGCAATGCTTTTTTCGGTACGGGTTTTTACTTCAATGAACACAATTGTGTTATCCTTTTGCGCAATCAAATCGATTTCGCCTTGCCGCGTGCGATAATTTGCTGCTAAAAGCACATAGCCCGCTGCGCGATAATGCTTTGCAGCCACGGCTTCGCCCATTGCGCCAAGCAAGCGTTTGTCCATAAAAACCACATTCCTTTCAAAGGGATTGTGCCGTTGCCGCATCGCTATATACACGCCGAGGGGCGGCGGTGTATATATTGCGGCATAAAATGCATGCTGCGCGCTAATCACACGCTTTTATACCATGTTTTTTAAAAAGGATTTTCGGTAAAAGCTTTGTATACCATATTGCTGCAATAAGGCATAATGCAGCTTTGTTGGATAGCCCTTATGCTTTTCCAGCTGATATTGCGGATATTCTAGTGCCAATTGCTGCATATAGCGATCCCGCGTAACCTTTGCAAGAATAGAGGCCGCCGCAATGCTGGCAGAATGCGCATCGCCTTTAATTACATATTTTGTGGGAATGGCGGTGTTGGGGCAGCGGTTTCCGTCAATCAGCGCCAAGCTTGGCACAAAGGAAAGGCCTTCAATCGCATTTTTCATGCCCAGCATGGTTGCTTGCAAAATATTAATTTCGTCGATAACGGCAGGCTCTACAAACACCACTTGATAGCTAACGGCGTTTTCGATGATGCGGGTGTATAACGCCTCGCGCTTTTTTTCGCTTAGTTTTTTGGAATCGTTGATGCCATCTATGGGATTGGCTTCGTTTAAAATCACTGCCGCAACGCAAACCGGCCCACATAAAGGCCCCCTGCCCGCTTCATCCACGCCACAGATTACGCCGTGCTGTGCGCGAAGCTCGCTGTCAAACGCATAAAGCTCGCTTGTCATATCGTATCCGCATCCTTGTCCGGCTTTTCAAGCGAAACGCGCCCGATTTTAGAGCCGCGAAACTCATCCACCAGCATAATGGCCGCGCGCTCGGTGTTTACTTCTCCTTTTGCAAGCAGCATGCCGCGCTTTTGCCCAATTTTTTGCAAAAGCGCATAGCTATCGAGCTGCAAATCCTGTTCCGAAAGCTTAAAACGCTCCATCAGTTTTGCGGGCTCCACCACTTGCAATTCGCCTAAAAGCCCTATAGCAATTGCTTCGATATCTAAGATATCATCTTTTATCGAGCCGATAAAAGCAAGATTTGTGGCGGTGGTGATATCGTCAAATTTTTTCCATAAAACGCCCGGCATATCCAGTAAATCATATTTATCGGCGCTCACCCATTGTTTGCCGCGTGTAACACCAGGCTTATCGGCGGCTTTGGCACGTGAAGTGCCTGTGAAATGATTAATAAACGTGGATTTGCCCACGTTCGGGATGCCCACCACCATGACGCGAATTTTTGCGCCTTGCATCCCTTTGATGGCGCGGCGCGCCAAAAGCGCGGAAAGCTCTGTTTCAATCGCCTGCTTTACGCCCGAAAAATTGCCGCTTTTGCTGGATAATGCCACGCATCCATCGCCATTTTTTTTGAAAAATGCGATCCATTGTGCCGTAATTTCAGGGCTTGCCAAATCTGCTTTATTCAGCACGTACAGATGGGGTTTTCCGGCTGTGGCACGTGCCAATTCCGGATTAATGCTGCTTTTGGGTATGCGTGCATCCAAAAGCTGCAAAACCACATCCACGTTTTTAATGTCTGCTTCAATCAGGCGCAGCGTTTTCGCCATATGGCCCGGAAACCAATGAATTTGCTTACCGGTAAGGTCATTTATCATTCAATGACACCTGCACTGCTGAAGGGTAATATGCGCAGCAGCACCTTTCCTAAAATATCGCGTGTATCAATAAAGCCAATATCGTGCATACGGCTATCGCCTGAACGCGGACGGTTATCGCCCATTACAAAAATTTTATTGGGCGGCACGGTAACGGGATATTGCAAGTCCGTGCCGGGGGTTGTGGGGGCAGAAATATACGGCTCATCCAATACTTTGCCGTTTACGCTCACGGCGTTTGTGGCGGCGTCGATATCAACCACATCGCCGCCTAAAGCGATGATGCGTTTCACAATGGGCTTGCCGTAATCAATATAGCCGTCGATAACCACCACATCGCCGGGCTTTGGCGTGTAGACCATACTTTGAATTAAAAGGCGGTCATTATCCTGCAAGGTGGGTATCATGGACGGGCCCGACACCATGATGATGCGCACCGCAAACACAAAGCATAGCACAATAATAGCCAGCGCAAACACTAAAGAATCGTACCATTCTAATATTGCCAGCTTTGCATCATCTTTGTTTTCCATCATCATGCGCTTCCCTTTCAAAAAATGGCCAATACGAAAAAGCCTATGATAAAATCTTTCAAAAAAGGCCTTTGGAACAATAGCACGTTTTATCATGCGCCTATAGTAACAGTGTACGCAAATATAGGCTAAAATAACAAAAAAAGGGACAATGTACATTGTCCCTTTTTGAAAGTTTATCGAAGCTGCTCTTTGACTTTGGCAGACTTGCCGGTGCGCTCGCGCAGATAGAAAAGCTTTGCGCGACGTACACGCCCTTTGCGCACAACCTCTACGCTTTCAACAAAAGGAGAGTTTACCGGAAATACGCGCTCAACGCCAACGCCATAAGAAGAACGGCGCACAGTAAAGGTTTCGGCAACGCCACCATGCTTTTTGCCGATAACAGTGCCTTCAAAGGCCTGAATGCGCTCGCGCTCGCCTTCTTTAATGCGCACAGACACCTTAACGGTATCGCCCACGTTAAATACGGGCTTGTTTTCTTTTACCATGCCCTCGGTAATGATTTTCATTGCGTCCATAAATTACAATCCTCCAAATATTTGTGACATTCATACCCGACTTTTAAAAAATGCAAGCCGACAGAGGACTGCCCGTTTAATGTGTTGCCATTAACCCCTACTGTTTGGTACAGTGGACATAACGCTCATATATAATAGCATAATGCTTTGTAAAATGCAATAGTTTTGAGAATGTTTTTTGGTAAAAACGGAAAAGCATTAAGGCGTTAACAATTTGTCGCTACCAGCAAAAAATTGCGGCACTTTGCCCACAACTAAGGTTTGCGCTACGCACATTTCATTTTCCACGGTAGTGCTGGTGGAATAACCCGGCAAAATAGCGCTCATCTGCACCGAAAAGCGAATATAAATGCTGTGCTCAGTTTGGTTAATGCCCGCCGAGCTCATCTTATTGCTGATTTCGCTGCTAACGTAAGAAGCCGGCACAATTTTTAAATGGATATCGGGCCCACGCCCCGCTAATAGCTGCCAGCCCAGCAGCGTGCCCAGCGGCACGGCAATATCCTGCTTTTCAATGGAAAGCAGCTTATTGCTGACAGCATCGGTAAGCTTGGCTTTGAAACGGTTGATTTCTACTGAATTGATGTGCACTGCCGATACGCTGCCATCGTCGGCTTTATCGGTAATCATAATGGTGTTATATACATCGCCGCTATCTGCCAGCACCTCCATAACGGCTTCGTTCATGGCAAGCATCGAAATAACGCGGCATTGATATTGCGACATTGTGGTGATAACAGGGCGCAAGCTTTTGTCGAGCGCGGTGAACAAAAGCACCACAGTGGCAAACGCCAAAGAAGCACAAAAAACGGTATAGGCGTGTTTTGAAATGCGCGGCTTTCTTCGCCTCATTTATCCCACCTCTTCCCCTTGCAGTATATTCACCAAATAGTGAAAATGTGCCGAAAAAGGCTTTTTAATGGGCAAATACAGCGCTGTTTTATAAAAAAGTGCCCCAATGGATTGTTTTGCCGTTTTAGAGAACGGCCATGTGCGCATTTGCGTGCGCACGGCGATAAATGCAAAATCGCTTGCCATGCCGAATGCAGAAGCACTGGGATGTGCAAGCAGTTTTGATTAAAAACGCCCAAAACGAATGAATCGTTTTGGGCGCATGCAATTAAATCGAAATGGTAGAAGCGATATCCAACATGGCGGTATCCAGTGTTTTATACATCGAAAGTGCCACGGAAATATCATAATCCACAATGGATTCCGCGCGCGTTGCCACTACGCGGTTAAAAATGCCCTTGCTGATAAGCTCTACTGCATGATATCCAAGACGGCTTGCCACCACACGGTCGCGCAAAGAGGGCGAGCCGCCGCGCTGCACATGGCCAAGCACCGTTGCACGGGAATCAATACCTGTACGCGCTTGAATTTCGTTTGCGATATCGCTTGCATGCCCAACGCCCTCGGCGTTGATGATAATGAAATGCTTTTTACCCGTTTTTTGCGTGCGCTGCATTTTAGAAAGCACATCACGCTCAAGGTCATACGGCACTTCGGGCACTAAAATAGCCAGTGCGCCAACGGCAATGCCCGTATTCAGCGCGATATAGCCCGCGTTACGGCCCATAACCTCTACAACGCTGCAACGGTCATGGCTTTGGGTGGTGTCGCGCAGCTTATCAATCATCTCAACAGCGGTATTCATCGCGGTGTCGTAACCGATGGTGTAATCGCTGCATGCAATATCGTTATCAATGGTGCCCGGAATGCCGATGCACGGAATGCCCTGTGCGGCCAAATCCTTACAGCCACGGAACGAGCCGTCGCCGCCGATTACCACCAGCGCATCAATGTTTTCTGCACGGCAGGCTTCGGCTGCCTTTTTTTGCCCTTCAATGGTTTTGAACTCAAGGCAGCGCGCCGTATACAAAATTGTACCGCCGCGATGAATGATTTCAGAAACGCTGCGTAAATTCATTTCGCAGATGTCGCCCGTCAAAAGGCCGTTATAGCCATGACGCACACCTTTTACGTTATATCCTCGTGTAATGGCGGTGCGCACCACAGCGCGAATAGCGGCGTTCATGCCCGGAGCATCACCGCCGCTGGTTAAAACGCCGATTGTTTTGATATTGGTGTCCATATAAAATCCTCCTCAACACTAAAGCTCAAGTTATAATTATATTCCACTCTTACGTAAAATTCAACTATAACGCACATAAAAACACATATTTCTATTTTACGACAACATTTTGTTCACCCAACACGCTTGCAAGCTCTTTGAGCATAGTGCTATTGGTGGCAACCCAAAGGCGTTTTGGGGCAAGCACTGTTTTTTTATCATCTTCAAAATGCAGATACACGGGCATTTCCCCTGAAAAAATATCCAGTAAATCGCATACTTTTTCATAGGCACTGCTTGTTTGAGATGGCAGCTTGAGCCAAAGGCCAGATTTGTTCTTTTTTGTGTCTACGCGCAGCTTGCCCGGCTCGTATTCCTTGATATCAACCAGTGTTTCTGCCAAAAGCTTTGGCGCTTCGTCCTCTTTGATTGAAATGCGCCCGCGCACCACCACAACGGCATTATCCTGCACGGCCGTGGCGCTGGCCAGCAAAACTTTGGGAAACAGAATCACTTCCATTGTGCCGCTTAAATCCTCTACCGTCAGAAAAGCCATCATGCTGCCCGCCTTCGTGGTGATGGATTTGTGTTTTACAATGGTGCAAACAATTACGATATATTGTTCATCATAGCGCTCGCCGCCCTCGCCCGTGATTTCATTGATAGTACAAGTGCCAATTTTATCAATAATTTCACGGTATTGCCGCAGTGGATGCCCCGATAGATACAGGCCGCTAACCTCTTTTTCCAGCTGCAACATGATATCATACGCATATTCTTCTTTGGGCTCTACTCGATAACCTACATCCTCTGCCGCCGAGCCAAACAGATCCATCTGCCCGTCCAAATTCTTGCGCGCATCATTTTCTACGCTTTTTAATATACCCTCCAGCGCATCAATCATCGCGTGGCGCGAGCTTTCCAAAAGGTCGAACGCGCCGCTTTTAATCAGGCTTTCCACAGCGCGGCGGTTAATTTCGGTGCCATGCATGCGCTGGCAAAAATCGTAAAGGCTTTTATATGGTGTGCCAGCGCGATTTCTCACAACGGTGTCAATCAGATTACGCCCCACATTTTTAAGCGCCAAAAGCCCAAAGCGAATATCGTGATCCTCTACGGTAAAGCCTGCGGCGCTTTTATTGATATTCGGCGGCAGCACGTTGATTGCGATGCGCTGGCATTCGGCAGTATATTCAATTACTTTATCGGTATTATCCAGCACGCTAGTTAATAAGGCCGCCATAAATTCGCGTTGATAATGGCACTTTAAAAATGCGGTTTGATACGCCACCACGGCATAAGCCGCCGCGTGTGATTTATTAAACGCATAGGAAGCAAAGCTGGACATTTCATCAAAAATGGCGTTTGCCACGTCCTCGGGCACACCATTTGCCAAACAGCCGACGCACACTTTGCCGTCCTCTTGGCTGCCATGAATAAAATTGTGGCGCTCTTTTTCCATAACATCGTGCTTTTTTTTGCTCATCGCACGGCGCACCAAATCGGCCGGCGCATAGGAAAACCCGGCCAGCTCTCGGCAAATCTGCATTACTTGCTCTTGATAGATAATACAGCCGTTTGTAACATCTAAAATATGTGCCAGAAGCGGATGTTTATATGAAACGCCCGCGGGCGT
>RRZU012154094.1_pt1 | contig 19579 bp, 20 predicted proteins | sample 2165561 | NCBI WGS metagenome assembly RRZU01 (sample SAMN10456909, study PRJNA506462) | wastewater metagenome | isolation source: wastewater sludge | place: USA: Moscow, Idaho | reverse complement strand
TGGCTGGCGCCGTAGGGCGTGCCGCCGCCGGCGGTTTCCAGCAGGGCCGACTCGCTGTAGGGCAGGCCGCAGACCAGCATGCCGTGATGCAGCAGCGGCAGCAGCATCGACAGCAGGGTGCTTTCCTGGCCGCCGTGCAGGCTAGCGGTGGAGGTGAACACCCCGGCCGGCTTGCCGACCAGTTCGCCGGTCAGCCAGAGCGCGCTGGTGCCGTCGAGGAAGTGCTTGAGCGGCGCGGCCATGTTGCCGAAGCGGGTCGGGCTGCCCAGCGCCAGGCCGGCGCAGCCCTTGAGGTCGTCGAGGCTGGCGTAGACGGCGCCTGCGGCGGGAATTTCCGGGGCCACGGCGGCGCATTCGGCCGATACCGCCGGCACCGTGCGCAGGCGTGCCTGCAGGCCGCCCTGCTCGACGCCGCGGGCGATCTGTCGGGCCATCTCGGCGGTGGCGCCGTGGCGGCTGTAATACAGCACCAGGATGTACGGATCGCTCACGCCAGCAGCTCCAGCACACGCTCGGAAGGACGGCCGACGATGGCCCGCTCGCCGACCACCAGGATCGGTCGTTCGATCAGTCGCGGGTTGGCGACCATCGCGGCGAGCAGCGCCGCCTCGTCTAGCGCCGGATCGTCCAGGCGGAGTTCCTGGTAGAGCGCCTCGCCGCTGCGCAGCAGCTGGCGGGCGCTGGCGTAGCCGAGCTTGCCGAGCAGGGCGCGCAGCTCGTCGGCGCTGGGCGGCGTGTCGAGGTAATGCACCACGCGCGGTGCGATGCCGCGGGCTTCGAGCAGTTCCAGGGCGCCGCGGGATTTCGAGCAGCGCGGGTTGTGGTAGAGAATCGGGTCGGTCATGGTGCATCGCCTGGCAGGGGGTCGGGGCGCTATTCTAACCGCGTCGGCGCCTGGCCCGGCATGCCGATACCGCAGCAAGGAGAGGGAATGACCGAGCACCTGCAGACTGTCTGGCGCTTCGTGCGCCTGCTGGTCGCGCGCTTCTTCGCCGACCGCGTGCCGCAGAGCGCCGCGGCGCTGACCTACACCACGCTGTTCGCGGTGGTGCCGATGATGACCGTGACCTTCGTCATGCTCGCCGCGGTGCCGGCGTTCCGCGAGCTGGGCGAGCCGATCCAGGCCTTCGTGTTCCGCAACTTCGTGCCGGCCACCGGCGAGCAGGTGTTCGCCTACCTGCAGGGCTTCAGCAGCCAGGCGCGCGAGCTGACCTGGGTCGGCGTCGCCCTGCTGGTGGCGACCGCCTTCCTGACCCTGACCACCATCGAGCAGTCCTTCAACCAGATCTGGCGGGTGCGCCAGGCGCGCCGCGGGCTGTCCAGCTTCCTGCTGTACTGGGCGATCCTCAGCCTCGGGCCGCTGCTGCTCGGTGCCGGGTTCGCCGCCAGTACCTACGTCACCTCCCTGGCGCTGCTCTCCGGGCCGCAGGCGCTGCCCGGCGCGGCGACGCTGCTCGGGTTGATGCCGCTGCTGAGCGGCATCGCCGCCTTCACCCTGCTGTACGCCGCGGTGCCCAACACGCGCGTGCCGCTGCGCCATGCGCTGATCGGCGGCTGCTTCAGCGCGCTGCTGTTCGAGCTGGCCAAGGCAGCCTTCGCCCTCTATGTCACGCTGTTTCCCGGTTACCAGCTGATCTATGGCGCCTTCGCCGCGGTGCCGCTGTTTCTGCTGTGGATCTACCTGTCCTGGTTGATCGTGCTGCTGGGCGCCGAACTGGTCTGTCACCTTGGCTCGCCGGCCGTGTGGCAGTCGGCCGAGCGGGCGCCGCTGCTCAACCTGTTCGGCCTGCTGGCCCTGCTGCTGGCGGCGCAGCGCGCCGGCCGGGCGCTGCCACGCGAGGCCCTGCTGCGTCGCGGCGGGGCGGCGAGCGAGGCACAGTGGCAGGCGCTGCTGGAATTTCTCGAAGGCGAGCGGCTGATCTGCCGCAATGCCGGCGGCGACTGGCTGCTGTGCCGCGATCTGGGTCAGTTCGCGCTGGTCGAGCTGCTGCGGCGCAGTCCCTGGCCGCTGCCGAGCGTTGCCAGCCTGCCGGCGGAGCTGGCCGAGCCCTGGTATCCGCGCCTGCGCGCGGCGCTGCTGGCGCTGGAGCAGGCGCGGGCGACGACCCTGGCCGGCAGTCTGGCCGACTGGCTGGAGCCGGAGACGAGCGAACACGGCCGAGCCGGCCCTGTGAACGGAGCGCCGGCGCCGAAGGTCGGCCCGGCGGAGGAGCGACGATGAGCAAGAAAGCGATGCTGGTCCTGTGTCTGGGCCTGTTGGGCGGGTGCGGCGGCGAGGACTGGGGCCCCGACCAGCACGGCCGGACGGTGGCCGACGAGGCGCTGCGCGGGCGCTGGCTGGTGATCAACTACTGGGCCGAATGGTGCGCGCCGTGTCGCAAGGAGGTGCCGGAGCTGAACCGCCTGAGCGGCGAGCTGCCGGCGGCACAGGCGCGGGTGCTGGGGGTCAACTTCGACGCCCTGCAGGGCGAGGAGCTGGCGACGGCGGTGCGCGCGCTGGGCATCGACTACACCAACCTGGAGCGCGATCCCGCCGCGCGGCTGGGGCTGGAGGCCAGCGCGGTATTGCCGGTCACCTGGCTGGTCGATCCGCAGGGGCAGGTGCGCGAGCGGCTGACCGGCGAGCAGGACGCGGCGGGGCTCAGGGCGCGCCTGGCGGCGCTCGGCGCGGAGCTTTAGGGCGTCTGCCGCGCGATGTCCTGCGGTGGCTGTGACTCAGTCGCCGCGGCCCGGCGGCGCGGCGTGGCGGCCGGCGTCCTTGAGCAGACCGTCGATCAGCTCCTGCTGTAGCTCCGGATCGTTGTGGGTCAGCTCCAGCAGGCTCTGTTCCAGTTCGCTGGCTTCCTCTTCCAGGCCCAGTTCCGACAGACGCTTGACCCGGTAGACCCAGCGCTGCACGTCGCTGTCTTCCAGGTCGGCATAGATCAGGTCGTGGGCCTCGCGCAGGCGGCTGCGCAGGGCGCGGCTGACCGGCAGGGTCAGTTCGGCGTGGGCGCCGTCCTGCGGGTCTTCGACGCGCAGTTCGAGCTGGCTGATGCGGGCGACGTCCTGCTCGGCGAACGGGCTGTCCAGCAGGTTCAGGCGCAGCACGCCGTTGCGGTTGGTGAGCAGCTCGTGGCTTTCGCCGCCGGCCCTGACCTGCACCGGGCGCTCGGCCCATGGCAGGCTGGAATATTCCAGGCGGGTGTCGCGCTTGTGCTCGTCGATGGCGGCGAGGTTCTGCTGCGAGCGGCCGTTGGACTCGACGTTCATGAACGGGTTGAGTCCGGCGACGCCATAGCTGATCCAGCCGCGGGTGGCGTTTTCCGGCAGGCGACCGAGCAGCGGCACGTTGAGCACGTTGGCGGTGACGCCGGCGACCATCGCCAGCGCGCCGAGGGGGATCTCATAGAGTTCCCGCCACGGCTGGTAGGGGGTGTAGCGCTGGTAGCGGCGCGTCACCTCGAACTCGCTGACCTCGAAGGTCTTCTGCTCCAGAACGCGCACGCGCCGCTGCGGCAGTTCGAGCGTCGCCGCGCTGCCTGCGTCCAGTTGCAGGCTGTGGCTGAGCAGCTTGCGCTCGACGCGCTCTTCCTGTTCGCTGCGCTGGGGCAGCTGGTTGGCACAGCCGGTGAGGAACACGGCGCCGCACAGGGCGGCGCCGGCAAGGCGATGACGTCTGGGCATGATCTCGGTTAGCGGTTGATGCGGGCAGCGAGGAACGCCTGAATGTCGGCGAGCGGCACCTTCTGCGCCTCGCTGTCGCGGCGGCCCTTGTATTCGAGAACCGATTCGGCGAGGCCGCGTTCGCTGATCACGATGCGGTGCGGGATGCCGATCAGTTCCATGTCGGCGAATTTGACGCCCGGACTGGTCTTCTTGTCACGGTCGTCGAACAGTACCTCGTAGCCGGCGGCGGTCAGTTCGGCATACAGCGCGTCGGCGGCGGCCTTGACCTCGGCGTTCTCGTACTTCATCGGCACGATGGCGACCTGGAACGGCGCCAGCGCCTCGGGCCAGAGGATGCCGCGCTCGTCCCAGTTCTGCTCGATGGCCGCGGCCACCACGCGCGACACGCCGATGCCGTAGCAGCCCATGATCAGGGTCACCGGCTTGCCGGCCTCGCCGAGCACGGACACCTTGAGGGCTTCGCTGTACTTGGTGCCGAGCTGGAAGATGTGCCCGACCTCGATGCCGCGCTTGATCTCCAGGGTGCCCTGGCCGTCCGGGCTGGGGTCGCCGGCGACCACGTTGCGCAGGTCGGCGACCGCCGGCAGCGGCAGGTCGCGCTCCCAGTTGATGCCGAAGTAGTGCTGATCGTCGAGGTTGGCGCCGGCGGCGAAGTCGCTCATCAGCGCTACCGAGCGGTCGACGATCGCCGGGATCGGCAGGTTCAGCGGGCCCAGCGAGCCGGGGCCGGCGCCAATGGCGGCGCGAATCTCGGCTTCCGAGGCGAACACCAGCGGGCTGGCGACCAGTTCGTGATTGGCAGCCTTGATCTCGTTGAGTTCGTGGTCGCCGCGCACGATCAGGGCGATCAGCTGGCCCTCTTCGGCGCCGTGCACCACCAGGGTCTTGACGGTCTTGTCGATGGCCAGGCCGTAGCGCTCGACCAGCTCGGCGATGGTCTTGGCGTCGGGGGTGTCGACCAGGCGCAGTGCCTCGGTCGCGGCGCCGCGCGCGGTCTCGCGCGGGATGGCCTCGGCCTTCTCGATGTTGGCCGCGTAGTCGGACACGTTGCTGAAGGCGATGTCGTCTTCGCCGGATTCGGCCAGCACATGGAACTCGTGGGAGCCGGTGCCGCCGATCGAGCCGGTGTCGGCCTGCACCGGGCGGAAGTTCAGGCCCAGGCGAGTGAACACGTTGCAGTAGGCCTGGTGCATGCGGTCGTAGGTTTCCTGCAGCGATTCCTGGCTCATGTGGAAGGAGTAGGCGTCCTTCATGATGAACTCGCGGCCGCGCATCAGGCCGAAGCGCGGGCGGATCTCGTCGCGGAACTTGGTCTGGATCTGGTAGAAGTTGATCGGCAGCTGCTTGTAGCTGTTCAGCTCGTTGCGCGCCAGGTCGGTGATCACTTCCTCGTGGGTCGGACCGACGCAGAAGTCGCGCTGGTGGCGGTCCTTGAGGCGCAGCAGCTCGGGGCCGTACTGCTCCCAGCGTCCGGATTCCTGCCACAGCTCGGCCGGCTGGATCGCCGGCATCAGCACTTCGAGGGCGCCGGCGGCGTTCATTTCCTCGCGCACAATGTTCTCCACCTTGCGCAGCACCCGCAGACCCATCGGCAGCCAGGTGTACAGGCCGGAGGCGAGCTTGCGGATCATCCCGGCACGCAGCAGCAGCTGGTGGCTGATGACCACCGCGTCGGTGGGAGTTTCTTTGAGGGTCGAGATCAGGTACTGGCTGGTACGCATGGGCGGCAGAATCCGGTTTCGCTGAACGGAAAAGTGCCCGCATTGTACGGCGCGGGTCCGGTGGCGTACAGGGCGCCTCCCGCGGCGCAAAAGACAGAGCCCGGCACTGGGCCGGGCTCTGCTGACGGGCGGGTGCCTGCGCCTGGGATTACAGGATGTTGAGCGGGTACTCGACGAACAGGCGCCATTCGTTCAGGTCGGTGCCGTAGCGGTTGTCGGTACGGTAGATCGAGTTGCGGGCCTTGAAAGACAGGTCCTTGGCGGCGCCTTCCTGGATCACGTACTTGACCTGGTTGAAGAACTCGCGCTCCTTGGCCTCGCTACCGGCGCCGACGTCGATGTTGTAGCCGTAGACGTAGGCGGTCTTCCAGCTCAGGCCGGGCACGCCGTAGCCGGCGAAGTCCAGCTCGTAGCTGGCCTGCACGGACTTCTCGTCCTTGGCGTTGAAGTCGGAGTAGTAGGAGTTGGCCAGGTAGATGCTGCTGCCGCCATCGCCGAAGCCGTAGTCGTAGCCGCGGTCGCCCGAGCTCTGCTGGTAGGCGAGGATGAAGGCATGTGCGCCGGCGCTGTACTTGCCGGCCAGGCTCCAGATGGTGTTGTCCTGGTCGCTGGTGGTGCCGGTGAACTGCTTGTCGTAGTCGGTCTGGTAGATGTTAAAGTCGAAGTTCAGCGCGCGCTCGCCGCTCAGCGGCAGGGTGTAGTTCAGGTTCGCGTACTGCTTCTTGTAGGTGTCTTCCACATCGGAGAAGTACAGCGCGGCGCTCAGGCTCTCATTGAACTGATAGCTGCCGCCGATGACGTCGATGCTCTTCAGGCGGACGTCGTCGCTGGCGGCGGAGGTCATCGAGCTGTTCTGGGTGAAGTGACCGGCGTTGAGCACCAGGCCTTCGATTTCCTCGCTGGTGACCAGCGCGCCAGTGAAGGACTCCGGCAGCACGCGGCTGTCGTCGTAGGCCAATACCGGCAGCGACGGCATCTGGTGACCGTACTTCAGCACGGTGCTGGAGACGCGCAGCTTGACGGCGGCGCCGGCTTGCGACCACTCATCCTGCGGCGGGCGGACGCCCTTGCTGTTGGGGGTGTTCTCGGCTGCCAGCAGGCCGCCCATGTTGTTGTTGCCAGCGGTGCCCGCGCCGCCGTCGAGCTTGAGGCCGACCAGGCCGAAGGCGTCGACGCCGAAGCCTACGGTGCCCTGGGTGAAGCCGGACTCGAAGGTGCCGATGAAGCCTTGGCCCAGACCTTTCTGGTCGTCGCGGCCACGGTTGAAGTCACGGTTGAAATAGGCGGTGCGGCTCAGCAGGCTCAGGCTGCTGTCCTCGACGAAGCCGTTCGACTCGGCCTGCTGGTTGGCGAAGGCCATCTGGGTGCTGCCAGCGGCTACGGCGAGGGCGATTACGCTCCACTTCATTTGCATTCTAGGTGCTCCTTGGATTTGAATTTTTTTGCTGCCCGGGGACATGCCTGGGGCAGGACTTTCTTATTGTCGGCGCCGCCTTATACCACGGTGGCGAAATGCGGCGGTAGTCGCGACTGTGACTTGTAGCCCTGTATCGCGGCCTTTACGCCGATTTTACAGGGGGTTTGCCGAGTTTCCGCCGTTAAGACTGCCTTAATTCTGACCGTCCAGAATTCCACCATACCCTGCACAGGAGGCCGCTCTCATGGCGCCGCTACGGGATGGATGCGACGAATTTCTGGCAACCATAGGTTGCGACGAACGGTTGGCGCTGTACATGGCCATGCAAGAGCCATGCACAAAACGCCGAAAGCAGCTGGAAACCTTCATCGAACAGCGTTTTGCCGAGCACTATGCGGCCCGGGTACGCCACTTCATGCCCTGCCTGCTCGGCCTCCATGCCGACGACGGCACGCTGCAGGCGGCGCTCGGTGTGCGCTGCGCGCGGCAGGGAGCGCTGTTTCTCGAACGCTACCTGGACGAGCCGGTGGAGCAGCGGATCGCTGCGCTGTCCGGCAGCGCCCTGCCGGTCCGCGGGCAGATCGCCGAGGTCGGCAACCTGGCGGCCCTCGGCGCGGGGCATGCGCGGCTGCTGATCGTCGCGCTGACCGAGCTGCTGGCGGTCGCCGGCTTCCGCTGGGTGGCCTTCACCGGCACCCCGCTGCTGCTCAACAGCTTCCATCGCCTGGGACTGAGCCCGCTGCATCTGGGCGCGGCCGATCCGCAGCGGATGGGCGACGAGCTGGCCGACTGGGGCAGTTACTACGCGACCGGGCCGCAGGTGATGGTGGGCGACATTCTCGCCGGCCATCGACGCCTGCAGGCGTTGGGAGTCTATCGGCGCCTGGGTTACCAGGCCCGTCACGAGCTGCACGAGGAGCTGGCGCATGTGGCCTGCGGTTGAGGCGTTTCGCGGCCGCCTGGCGGCCTGGGGCGAGCGGCCGGCGCTGAGCGACGGCCAGCGTCGGTGGAGCTACCGCCAGTTGCTGGCGGAAGTCGAGGAGCGCTGCGGGCAACTGCGTGCGGTGCGTGCGGCGCGTCTGGCGATTGCCCTGGACAACGGCCCGGAATGGCTGTTCTGGGATCTGGCCGCGCTGTTCTGCGGTGTGGTCTGCGTGCCGCTGCCGGGCTTCTTCTCGCCCAGCCAGCAGCGCCATGTGCTGGACAGCGCTGGTATCGACACCCTGGTCGGCGCCCAGCCCCACGCCTTCGTCGCGCTGGAGTTCGTCGCGCGCGGCGCGTTGCTGCAGCGCGCGGTCGCCGCGCCGACGGCGCTGCCCGAGGGGACGGCGAAGATCACCTTCACCTCGGGCACCACCGGCCAGCCCAAGGGCGTCTGTCTGTCCGCCGCGGCGATGCTGGCGGTCGCCGACAGCCTGCACCAGATCAGTGCCGAGTGCGCCATCGAGCGCCACTTGTGTGTGCTGCCGCTGGCCGTGCTGCTGGAGAACCTGGCCGGCACCTATGCACCGCTGCTGGCCGGTGCCTGCGTGTATCTGCCGCCGCAGGCCCGGGTCGGCATGCAGGGCGCCAGCCGCTTCGCTGCGCAGGCGCTGTTCGCCGAGCTGGAGCGTCTGCGTCCGCACAGCCTGATCCTGCTGCCGCAGCTGCTGCTGGCGCTGGTGACGGCGGTCGAGCAGGGCGCGCCGCTGCCGGACTCGCTGCGCTTCGTCGCGGTCGGCGGCGGCCGGGTCGCGCCGCAACTGCTGGAGCGCGCCGAGGCGCTGGGGCTGCCGGTCTACGAAGGCTACGGACTGTCCGAGTGCGCCTCGGTGGTGTGCCTGAACACCCCCGGCGCGCGGCGCATCGGCAGCGTCGGCCGGCCGCTGGGGCATGTCGAGGTGCGCCTGGCCGACGACGGCGAGGTGCTGGTGCGCGGCGCCACCTTCCTCGGCTACCTGGGCGAGCCGCCGATGGACGACGCCTGGCTGGCCAGCGGCGACCTGGGGCACTGGGACGACGGTTTCCTGGTCCTGCACGGGCGCAAGAAGCACCAGTTCGTCACCGCCTTCGGCCGTAACGTCAATCCCGAGTGGGTGGAGGCCGAGCTGGTCCAGCAGGCGCCCATCGCCCAGGCCTGGCTGTACGGCGAGGCGCTGGCCGAGAACCTTGCGGTGCTGGTGCCGCGCAGCGCCACGCTCTGCGATGCGCAACTGCAGGAGGCGGTCGATGCGGTCAACGCCGGCCTGCCCGATTACGCCCGTGTCCACCGCTGGTTGCGCGCCGCGCAGCCGTTCGGCGAGGCCAACGGCCTGGCCACCGCCAACGGCCGGCTGCGCCGCGCTGCCCTGGTCGAGCATTACCGAGGCGCCATCGAGACGATGGCCGCCGCACTTTCCTGAGGAGCTCGCCATGCACTTCTACGCAACCCTGCAAGAACAGACCCAGGCCGAGCGCGACTACCTGCTCGCCGCCCCGATCATCGGCCGGGCGCTGCGCGGCGAGGTCGGCCTGGACAGCTACCTGGCGTTCCTCGCCCAGGCCTACCACCACGTCAAGCACACCGTGCCGCTGCTGATGGCCTGCGGGGCGCGGCTGCCCGAGCGCCTGGAATGGCTGCGCGGCGCCATCGCCGAGTACATCGAGGAGGAGTACGGCCATCAGGAGTGGATCCTCAACGACATCCGCGCCTGTGGCGGCGATGCCGAGGCGGTGCGCAACGGCACCCCCAACCTGCCCACCGAGCTGATGGTCGGCTACGTCTACGACCGCATCGCCCGCGCTAACCCGGTGAGTTTCTTCGGCATGGTCAACGTGCTGGAGGGGACCAGCATCGCCCTGGCCACCCAGGCCGCCGGGCGGATCAGGGACAGCCTCGGTCTGCCGGCGCAGGCCTTCAGCTACCTGACTTCCCACGGCAGCCTGGACCTGGAGCACATCGAGCTGTTCAAGGGCCTGATGAACCGCCTGGAGGATGCCGACGATCAGGCCGCGGTGGTGCATACCGCGCGGGTGGTCTACCGCCTGTATGGCGACATGTTCCGCAGCCTGCCGCTGGGCGCGGCGCAGGAGAGCCGCCATGCAACTGCCTGACTGTCGCGTGCTGCTCACCGGCGCGACCGGCGGCATCGGCCGCGAGCTGGCCCTGCGGCTGTGCGCCGGCGGTGCGCGGGTGCTGCTGGTCGGTCGCCAGGCGCCGCGCCTTGAGGCACTGCTGGCGGCGTGCGGCGAGCGGGCCGAGGCGGTCTGCGCCGACATCGCCAGCCGCGAGGGCCGCGAGCGGGTGGTGCAGGCGGCGCGGCGCTTCGGCGGGATCAACCTGCTGATCAACGCCGCCGGCATCAACCATTTCAGCCTGCTCGAACAGCACGACGAGGAGGCACTGGCGGCGCTGGTCGCACTCAACGTCACCGCCACCCTGCAGCTCACCCAGCGGCTGCTGCCACTGCTGCGCCAGGAGCCGCGCGCCCTGCTGGTCAATCTCGGCTCGACCTTCGGCTCCATCGGCTACCCGGGCTTCGCCGCCTACTGCGCCAGCAAGTTCGCCCTGCGCGGGTTCTCCGAGGCGCTGCGCCGCGAGCTGGCCGACACGCGCATCAAGGTGCTGTACATCGCCCCGCGCGCCACCCGCACCGGCATGAACGGCGAACACGTGGTGGCGATGAACGCGGCGCTGAAGGTCGGCATGGACGATCCGGGCTGGGTCGCCGAGGCGCTGATCGCCGCGATCCGCCGCGAGCGCGAGGAGCTGTACCTGGGCTGGCCGGAAAAATTCTTCGTCTACCTCAACCAGTTGCTGCCGCGGCTGGTAGACCAGGCGCTGCGCAAGCAGCTGCCGATCATCCAGCGCTTCGCGCGCGGCAAGTCCTGAACCTTTCGCCACGGAGTTAACCGATGAACACCACCGTTCTGCGCCGCCTGCTGTGTGGCGCCGCCTTGCTGGCCAGCCTGCCGAGCTTCGCCCTGACCGATGCCGGCGCGCAGCGCCTGCAACACCTGCAGGGGCGCTGGGCACAGATCAACTCCCCGCTGCCCGAACCCCAGCGCGAGGCGGCCTTCGCCAGCCTGGCCGGCGAGGCGGAGGCGGCCGTCAAGGCCGAGCCGCAGGCCGCCGAGCTGCTGGTCTGGCGCGGCATCGTCCTCAGCACCTGGGCCGGCGCCAAGGGCGGACTGGGCGCGCTGGAGCTGGTCAAGCAGGCGCGCGGCCTGTTCGAGCAGGCCATCGCCCTCGATCCCAAGGTCCTCGACGGCTCCGCCTACACCAGCCTCGGTTCGCTCTACTACCAGGTGCCGGGCTGGCCGCTGGGCTTCGGCGACGACGCCGAGGCCGAGCGGCTGCTCCAGCAGGCGCTGGCGCTCAATCCCGCCGGCATCGACCCCAACTACTTCTACGGCGATTTCCTCTGGCGCGAGAAACGCTACGCCGAGGCCGAGCAGGCCCTGCAGAAGGCGCTGGCTGCGCCGCCGCGTCCGGGCCGCGAGCTGGCCGACGCCGGGCGCCGCCGCGAGGCCGAGGCGCTGCTCGATCAGGTGCGCGCCGCGCGCCGCTGAAACCGCCGGCGCGCGGGCACGGTTGAGGTATCTTGACGCCGGGTGGTGGCGCTGGGGAGTCGCCGCCGCCCGGCGTTTTTTTCATCGGCGTGACGAGAGGAGGTGGGGATGCGGATTCTCCTGGTGGAGGACGATCCGGCGCTGGGCGAGGGCATTCGCACCGCGCTCAAGCCCGAGGGCTACACGGTGGACTGGCTGCAGGACGGCGCCAGCGCGCTGCATGCGCTGAGCCACGAGAGTTTCGACCTGTGCGTGCTGGACCTCGGTCTGCCGCGCATGGACGGTCTGGAGGTGCTGCGCCGCCTGCGCCGCGCCGACAACCCGCTGCCGGTGCTGGTGCTCACCGCCCGCGACGCCACCGCCGACCGCATCGCCGGGCTGGACGCCGGCGCCGACGACTACCTGGTCAAGCCCTTCGACGTCGCCGAGCTCAAGGCGCGCCTGCGCGCCCTGCTGCGGCGCAGCTTCGGCCGCGCGCAGCCGGCGCTGGAGTACCGCGGCATCCGCCTGGAGCCGGAAAGCCAGCAGGTGACCTTCCGCGGCGCGCCGGTCAACCTGGCGCGCAAGGAGTTCCTGCTGCTCCACGAGCTGCTCGCCCAGCCCGGGCGTGTGCTGACCCGCGACCGGCTGCAGCAGGTGCTCTACGGCTGGGACGAGGAGGTGGAGAGCAACGCCCTCGAAGTCCATGTGCATCACCTGCGCAAGAAGCTGTTTCCCGAGCTGATCCGCACCGTGCGCGGGGTCGGCTACCTGGTGGACAAGGCATGAGGCTGCGCTCGATCCGCGCGCGCACCCTGGCGCTGGTGCTCGGCGTGCTGTGCCTGGCGCTGACGGTGATCTCCTGGCTCAGCTACCGCGATGCCCAGCACGAGATCGAGGAACTGTTCGATGCCCAGCTGGCGCAGACCGCGCGGCTGCTGGCCGGGATGGTCGGCGGCGACATGCCGGCGCCCGCGCTCAAGGCGCTGCAGCAGTCGCTCGACGACGCCCTGGCGGTGCAGTACGCGGCGCCGGACGAGGGCCGGCCGCCGGGCCACAAGTACGAGAGCAAGCTGGGTTTCGTGGTGTTCGATGCCCAGGGACGCAGCCTGCTGAAATCGGCCAGCGCGCCGGTCGGGGTGCTCGCCCAGCTGGTGCTGGATTTCCACCGCGGCGAGCAGGGCCACGCCCACGCCGAGGGCGAGTCGCTGGCTGCCCTCGGTCCTTACCTGGCCGGCTATCACACGGCGCCGCTGGAGGGTCGCCACTGGCGGCTGTTCATGCTCCACGACCGCCACGACGACCTCTGGGTGCTGGTCGCCGAGCGCGAGGACGTGCGCGGCGAGCTGGTCGGCAAGATCACCCTGCGCAGCCTGCTGCCCGATCTGATCGGCCTGCCGCTGCTGGCCCTGCTGGTCTGGTCGGCGATCGGCCTGGGCTTGCGCCCGTTGCGGCGCATGGCGCAGTCGATCAAGGCACGCGATGCGGAGAATCTCGCGCCGCTGACCCTGGCGCCGCTGCCCCAGGAGCTGGAGCCGATGGTCGCCGCGCTCAATCGCCTGCTGCTGCAGGTCACCCAGTTGCTGGAGCGTGAACGGCGCTTCCTCGCCGACGCCGCCCACGAGCTGCGCACGCCGCTGGCGGTGCTGCGCATCCACGCCGAGAACGCCCTGGAAGCGCCCGATCCCGCCGACCGCGAGGCGGCGCTGCGCCAGCTGGTCGGTGGGGTCGAGCGGGCCACGCGGGTGGTCACCCAGCTGCTCACCCTGGCGCGCCTGGAGCCCGAGGGCGGGCTGGGCGCGCCGGGCGAGCTGGACCTGCTGCCCTGGCTGCGCGGCGAGCTGGCCGAGCTGATTCCGCTGGCGCTGGCGCGCGGCCAGGAGCTGAGCCTGGAGGTCGACGAGGGCGCGGACTACCGCCTGCAGGCCGACGCGCCGAGCCTCGGCACGCTGTTGCAGAACCTGGTGGGCAACGCCGTGCAGTACACCCCGGCGGGCGGCTGCATCCGCGTCCGCCTGCAGGCCGAGGCGCAGCGCGTCGGCCTGACGGTGGCCGACAGCGGCCCGGGGGTGCCGGTCGAGCAGCGCGAGCCGCTGTTCCGCCGCTTCTACCGCCAGGGCGGCGGGCCGGGTGCCGGGCTGGGGCTGTCCATCGTGCAGCGCATCGTCGAGCTGCACGGCGGCGAGATCCGCCTGGACGACTCGCCGCTGGGCGGTCTGGCGGTCGAGGTCTGGCTGCCGCGCGCCGCCCGTCGGCCAGTCGGGCGTCAGGCTGTGGCAAACTGAGCGACCTGTACCAAGCTCCGGGTAACCGGATGCCCACTGTCTTTGTCGAAGGAGCTGCCGCCATGTTCGTCCTCGATCCCCGTCTTGCCCAGGACACCCTGCACATCGGCGATTTCCCGCTGTGCCGGCTGTTGCTGATGAACGACGCCAACTATCCCTGGTTCATCCTGGTGCCGCGCCGCGAGGAGGTCAGCGAGCTGTTCCAGCTCGACGCGGCCGACCAGCGCTCGCTGCTGCGCGAGACCAGCCTGCTGGCCGAAGTCATCAAGGACACCTTCAAGGCCGACAAGATGAACATCGCCACCCTCGGCAACGTGGTCGCCCAGCTGCACATGCATGTGGTCGCGCGGCGCCGCAACGATGCCTCCTGGCCTGCGCCGGTATGGGGTCGGCATCCGGCGCAGCCCTACACCGAGGATCTGCTCAGCGAACTGCGCGCCAAGCTGCGGCTGGTGCTGACCTCCGAGGACTTCCGTTTCGCGGCGGAGCCGGTATGAGCCTGGAACTGCGCGTCACCGAACTGGAAACCCGCCTGGCCTTTCAGGACGATGCCCTGCAACAGCTGAGCGACGAGCTGCTGGTGCAGAGCCGGCTGATCGAGCGTCTGCAGCGGCAGATCGAGGTGCTGGCCTCGCGGCAGGCCGAACTGGTCGAGCAGGTCGGCAACGCCGACGACGAGGCGCCGCCGCCGCACTACTGAGCCCTGCGCAGAAACGACGACCCCGCCGGATGGCGGGGTCGTCGTTTCCGGGCCGGCTTCAGCGCCAGTCGGGATTCTCGTCGGTGACGTCCTCGGCCTGCAGCCCCTTGTCGCGCATCACCACGCTGAACTCCACCCGCTGCCCCTCGACCAGTACGCGATGCCCCTCGCCGCGGATGGCGCGGAAGTGGACGAAGATGTCTTCGCCGTCGTCGCGGGAGATGAAGCCGAAGCCCTTCGAGGTGTTGAACCACTTCACCGTGCCGGTTTCCCGCACGGCGTTGCCGGCGGCGCGCGGCGCGGCCGGCCGGGGGCTGGCGACCGGCTTGTGCGCGGCGCGCGGCGCCGGCTGCGGCTGGCTCTGGGCGGCGGGCTCAAGGGGCTGGCTGGGCAGCAGTTGCAGCAGGCTGGCCAGCGCCAGGGCGCCGAGGCTGGCCAGCACCGCCGGCAGGCCGGCCACCTGCTCCAGCGGCAGCAGCAGGCTGGCGGCCTGGATCAGCGCGGCGAGGATCAGCAGGGCGCTGGCCCAGGGCTGCAGGCGCGCGCGCCGGGTGGCGGCGAAGGGGGCGACCAGCAGGTTGGCCACGCCGATGAAGGCCAGGTGCAGGGCCGCCGGTTGCTGCAGCCAGGGCAGCGCCTCGCCGCGCAGGCTGGGGACGAAGGACAGCAGCAGGGCAGCCGCACCGCCGAGCAGATGAAGGGGTTTGAGAATGCTCAATGAATTCACCTTGATGACAAAAAAGACACGGATAGCGTCCGGGCATGACGGCAGGCGAAGGGGGCAAGCAGGGGATACGCCATGGCGTACGGATCGAGCCGGACGGCGGGTCGCACCCGGCGGGATGCAGGCGGAAGACGGGGCGACGACGCGGGCGGTATTTAACCGTAAAGAGGGCGGTGTCTCAATTGCGCGCTGTTGCAGAAAATGGCGAGCGAGGCGGGCGGGGCCGGCAGTGCAGATGCCGGCCCGCGGGGATCAGCCTTCCAGCAGGCTGCGCAGCATCCAGGCGGTCTTCTCGTGGACCTGCATGCGCTGGGTCAGCAGGTCGGCGGTCGGCTCGTCGCTGACCTTGTCGACCAGCGGGAAGATGCCGCGCGCGGTGCGCACCACCGCTTCCTGCCCCTGAACCAGCAGCGTGATCATCTCCTGGGCGCTGGGCACGCCTTCCTCTTCCTTGATCGAGGACAGGCGCGCGTAGGCGGCGTAGGTGCCCGGCGCCGGGAAGCCCAGGGCGCGGATGCGCTCGGCGATCAGGTCGACCGCCAGGGCCAGCTCGTTGTACTGCGCCTCGAACATCAGGTGCAGGGTGTTGAACATCGGCCCGGTGACGTTCCAGTGGAAGTTGTGGGTCTTCAGGTACAGGGTGTAGGTGTCGGCCAGCAGGCGCGACAGGCCTTCGGCGATGGCGGCGCGGTCCTGTTCGGTGATGCCGATATCGATCTGCATGGGGTTCTCCTTTTGCTGTGCAGTCTGACCTCGATGACCCAGAGCCTAACATGAGCGCCAGGCGCCCGGGGACGACGATGGTGGCCGGCGCGCGGTCGCCGTGGCGCCCGGGGCCACGCTGCGCCGGGCGGATTTTTCAGGCTATAATCGCCGCCCTTTACGATGCACGGACTGTCGTCGCGCACCCGCCTGTGGCGCGGCGGCGGCCGTGGCGGCAGCGCTCGGGCAACGAGCACGCAGCCCGCCCCGCGCAACCCACGACCGACTCTTGAGAAGCGAACCGACCATGATGCGCAGCCACTATTGCGGCCAACTCAACGAAAGCCTGGACGGCCAGGAAGTCACCCTGTGCGGCTGGGTCCATCGCCGTCGCGACCACGGCGGGGTGATCTTCCTCGACATCCGCGACCGTGAAGGTCTGGCCCAGGTGGTGTTCGATCCGGATCGCGCCGAGACCTTCGCCAAGGCCGACCGCGTGCGCAGCGAGTACGTGGTGAAGATCGTCGGCAAGGTGCGCCTGCGCCCCGAAGGCGCGCGCAACGCCAACATGGCCAGCGGCGCCATCGAGGTGCTCGGCTACGAGCTGGAAGTGCTCAACGAGGCGGAGACCCCGCCGTTCCCGCTCAACGAGTACACCGACGTCGGCGAGGAAACCCGCCTGCGCTACCGCTTCATCGACCTGCGCCGCCCGGAGATGGCCGAGAAACTCAAGCTGCGCTCGCGCATCACCAGCAGCATCCGCCGCTACCTGGACGACAACGGCTTCCTCGACGTCGAGACGCCGATCCTCACCCGCGCCACCCCTGAAGGCGCGCGCGACTACCTGGTGCCGAGCCGCACCCACGCCGGCAGCTTCTTCGCCCTGCCGCAGTCGCCGCAGCTGTTCAAGCAGCTGTTGATGGTCGCCGGCTTCGACCGCTACTACCAGATCGCCAAGTGCTTCCGCGACGAGGACCTGCGCGCCGACCGCCAGCCGGAATTCACCCAGATCGACATCGAGACCAGCTTCCTCGATGAGAAAGACATCATGGGGATCACCGAAACCATGGTGCGCAACCTGTTCAAGGAAGTGCTGGACGTCGAGTTCGGTACGCTTCCGCACATGACCCTGGCCGAGGCCATGCGCCGCTACGGCTCGGACAAGCCTGACCTGCGCATCCCGCTGGAGCTGGTCGACGTCGAGGACCAGCTCAAGGACGTCGAGTTCAAGGTGTTCGCCGGCCCGGCCAACGATCCCAAGTGCCGCGTCACCGCCCTGCGCGTACCGGGCGGCGCGAGCATGCCGCGCAAGCAGATCGACGACTACACCAAGTTCGTCGGCATCTATGGTGCCAAGGGCCTGGCCTACATCAAGGTCAACGAGCGTGCCGCCGGCGTCGAGGGCCTGCAGTCGCCGATCGTCAAGAACATCCCGCTGGACAACATCAACGTGATCCTCGATCGCGTCGGCGCGGTCGATGGCGACATCGTGTTCTTCGGCGCCGACAAGGCCAAGATCGTTTCCGAGGCCCTCGGCGCCCTGCGCGTCAAGCTCGGTCACGACCTCAACCTGCTGACCTGCGAATGGGCCCCGCTGTGGGTGGTCGACTTCCCGATGTTCGAGGAAAACGACGACGGCAGCCTGGCCGCCATGCACCACCCGTTCACCGCGCCCAAGTGCAGCCCGGAGGAGCTGGAGGCCAACCCGGCCGCCGCGCTGTCGCGCGCCTACGACATGGTGCTCAACGGCACCGAGCTGGGCGGCGGCTCGATCCGTATCCACAGCAAGGAAATGCAGCAGGCGGTGTTCCGCGTGCTCGGCATCAGCGAGGAAGAGCAGCAGGAGAAGTTCGGCTTCCTGCTCGACGCCCTGAAGTTCGGCGCGCCGCCGCACGGTGGCCTGGCCTTCGGCCTGGACCGTCTGGTGATGCTGATGACCGGCGCCAGCTCGATCCGCGAAGTGATCGCCTTCCCGAAAACCCAGAGCGCCGCCTGCGTGATGACCCAGGCGCCGGGCGTGGTCGACGCTAAGCAGCTGCGCGAGCTGAACATTCGCCTGCGCGAGCAACCCAAGGCCGAATAAGCCGACCCACAGGAGCCTGGTTATGCCAGGCTCCTTCAGTTATGGGGCGGCAAAAGCACAAGAATCACCAGAAACACGACGGAGAGAGTCATGGCAGGTCATTCCAAATGGGCCAACATCAAGCACCGCAAGGAGCGCCAGGACGCCAAGCGCGGCAAGATCTTCACCAAGCTGATTCGTGAGCTGACCGTCGCGGCCAAGCACGGCGGCGGCGTGCCGGCGGACAACCCGCGCCTGCGTCTGGCCGTGGACAAGGCGCTGACCGCCAACATGACCCGCGACACCATCGATCGCGCCATCGCCCGCGGTGCCGGCTCCAACGAAGCCGACAACATGACCGAACTGAGCTACGAGGGCTATGCGCCGAGCGGCGTGGCGATCATCGTCGAGGCGATGACCGACAACCGCAACCGCACCGCCGCCGAAGTGCGCCACGCCTTCAGCAAGTGCGGCGGCAACCTCGGCACCGACGGCTCGGTGGCCTACATGTTCGACCGCAAGGGGCAGATCAGCTTCGCTCCGGGCGTCGACGAGGACGCGCTGATGGAGGCGGCGATGGAGGCCGGCGCCGACGACATCGTCACCAACGACGACGGCTCGGTCGACGTGTTCACCAGCTTCGCCGACTTCCACGCGGTCAACGAGGCGCTGGCCGCCGCCGGCTTCAAGGGCGACGAGGCCGAGGTGGCGATGATCCCGTCGATCAGCGCGCCGGTCGCCGACCTGGAAACCGCGCAGAAGGTGCTCAAGCTGATCGACATGCTGGAAGACCTCGACGACGTGCAGAACGTCTACCACAACGCCGAGATCCCCGACGAGATCATGGAACAGCTGGGCTGACGGTCCGGGCCTGCTCGCTGTGGAACGGGCCGGTCGCGGGGTGTCCTGCGGCCGGCCCGCGCGTTTCCGGGGGCGCGTGACGTGCCCCCGGCGCCCCCGTATACTCGCCGCTCTGGATAAATGAACAGTATGGGCGTGGCATGACCCTGATCCTCGGCATCGACCCCGGCTCGCGCATTACCGGCTACGGCGTGGTGCGCGACACCGGGCGCGGCTGCGAATACGTCGCCTCCGGCTGCATCCGTACCGGCGACGGGCCGCTGCCCGAGCGGCTGCAGAAGGTCTACCGCGGGGTGCGCGAGGTGATCCGCCTGCACGGCCCGGTGATGATGGGCATCGAGCAGGTATTCATGTCGCGCAACGCCGATTCGGCGCTCAAGCTCGGCCAGGCGCGCGGCGCGGCGATCGTCGCCGCGGTGGAGGAGGGGCTGTCGGTCGACGAGTACACCGCCAGCCAGGTCAAGCAGGCCATCGCCGGCAGCGGCGGCGCCGCCAAGGAGCAGGTGCAGCTGATGGTCATGCACCTGCTCAAGCTGGTGCAGAAGCCGCAGATCGACGCCTCCGACGCTCTGGCCATCGCCCTGTGTCACGCCCATCATCGGCAAAGCCTGATTCCCCACGGGCTGGCCACCGCGCGCCGGCGCGGTGGGCGACTGCGTTTCTGACTTCAAGGACAGCACAGCATGATCGGACGCCTGCGTGGCACCCTGGCGGAAAAGCAGCCGCCGCACCTGCTGGTCGACGTCGGTGGCGTCGGCTATGAACTGGAGATGCCGCTGAGCAGCCTCTACCGTCTGCCGGCGCTCGGCGGTTTTCTTGCCGACACCGGGAACCTTGACCAGCACCGAACTATCCTGTGCCTGTACGCAGCGTACCAGCTCATCCACGTCCAGACTCGACATCAGCGCCAGTGCCAGTTTCGGCCCCAC
>RRZU010827691.1_pt1 | contig 19580 bp, 22 predicted proteins | sample 2165561 | NCBI WGS metagenome assembly RRZU01 (sample SAMN10456909, study PRJNA506462) | wastewater metagenome | isolation source: wastewater sludge | place: USA: Moscow, Idaho | reverse complement strand
GCTTATGAAGTGGATGCCAAGCAAAAAGCCAGCGCGGCATTGCACAAAACCAGTGCTTACGCCAAAGAAAACCCTAAAGCGACCACAGGCATTGTGGCGGCGGCAACGGTTTTATTGGGCGTGTTGGCGTATAAAAGCGTGCGCAAATAAATTCCAGTTTCGACATTAAAGTAGCTTAGTGTTGAAACAGTAAATAGCAGTCCATAAAAAAAGGCACTCTAAACAGAGTGCCTTTTTGGCGCATAACAGGTACGAATCATGGCAATTTCTCCTAAGCAAATATGGCAATCATCAGCGATGCCACGGCGCAGAAGACGAAAGCCATCCACACTTTTATCCACTGACTGGCTTTTTGGTTGCCCAGACTGATTTGCATGGCTGGGAAAAATGCAAATCGAAAGCTTCGGGCTGCGATGTGGGCAGGCAAAAGCGACAATATGCTCAAATAAACAACATACAGAACGGTATTCAACATCTTTTATCCTCCGTAATGCATTGAAATCAGATGTTTAAGATTAAAATCGCCTGGCATAAACAGTCAATTTCCATTACATCTTTTTTCACTGCTTGAATCAAATTGAATATTCAAACAAAGAGTTGAATAGGAGATATTGGGGAAAGCAAATGCCATTCCTGTTTTTGTTTGGACATCCAAATTGGCAATGTAAAATGGCTGAAATGCAACATAAATTGGGTTGTACCCCTACTTTTTCAGCATCTATAAGTAGAATTTTTTCATAATCTGTAATCTGAATTTGTTTAAGAATCTGGAAGATATTAAGAGTTGTTCGTACCGTAGGTTGTGGCTTCTGTGCCATGAAATGCATGTCATGGCCAATGGTGTTAAATCACTTTTAATGGTTTTTACATTACTGGAGATTACCAGAAATATGAGAGATATCTTGTTTACGATTAAGTTAGTTACTATGAACTAAATTTTGGAGGACTAACTTTCTGAGTGAATACCTTGAGGTTCAGCTAAAAATTTATGGGACTTCCTTAGATAGCCAGGAATATTCAACTTCAGGTTAGAACAAGATTAGAATACCCTATGAGAAAAAGCCGTCTGAGTGAGTACAAACAATATAAATTGATTGAGTTTTTTGCTGCGAGAGTGACCGCTCGAGCGGCAGCAGAATTGGTTTGCATAAATAAAAGTACGACCGCGTATTATTTCCACCGATTACGACTACTCATTTTTCAAAACAGTCCTCATTTAGAAATGTTTTATGGTGATGTTGAGGTAGATGAAAGTTATTTGGGTAGGCACGAAAAGGCAAACGTGGACGAGGTGCAGCTGGGAAAGTGGCTGTATTCGGACTTTTAAAGCGTAATGGCCAAGTTTAGACCATCACATTATCTAATACTCAAACCGCCACTTTGTTGCCCATAATTCGCGAGTAGGTTAGACCAGGCAGCATCGTTTATACAGATAGTTACAGAAGTTACGATATCTTGGATGTGAGTGAATTCAGTCATTTGCGAATCAATCACAGCACACATTTTGCAAAAAAGCTTAGCCATATTAACGGTATTGAAAATTTTTGGAACCAAGCAAAATGACATTTATGTAAGTTCAATGGCATCCTAAAAGAGCATTTTGAGTTGTATTCGAAGGAGTGTGATGGGCGTTTTAACCACAATTAAATTAAAGTACAAATTTTTATTTTAAAACAATTATTAAGAGTGAATTTAACCTATTTATCTAGGATCGCCTCTTTAAGATTTATATTAGGGATTGTTAGGATTTTGTAATAAGTGTTTGTTTTTGTTTGAATTTTAAAATTTATTAAGAGTTTCTTTGGTAGAGGAGTTGTCTTAAATTTATGTAAATATTGAGAATTTAATTTAAGTGGTTTTGGAGCAATTACTAATGTTTACAGACCCTAAAAACATTTAAGCATTTTAAAAAAGTGGAATTTTATGCAATATTCATATATATTTAAATATTCTTAATAAAATTTAAATATTATTTACTTTTGTTGCATCTTGCAAGGGGGCAAAATTGAAATTTATTTCAGGGTTGATTGCGATATACGTGTTTATAATGGTTGTTTTTACACCTTTTATCTACTCTAATAATGGAAATAAGTATTTTTACACTACCGCGTATGGAATAGGTCATGCATTTGGATCATCGCTTTATTGGCCTTCATATTTGTTTAGTTGGGAGCCAGAGGTAGATGGTGAGAGTGAACAAACATTTATTTCTAGTCTTGATGAAATTGTAATTTGGCGGCAGAGCAAGAGTTTCACTATTAAAGGTGTAAGTGGTGTAGCTATGTTAGATGCTATTGGAAATTGTTTATTAGTGGAAAGTAAGCTGAATGTTCCAATGCAACAATTATTTTCAGTTGAATCCAATAGCTCGCCTGAGTTGGTAGAGGCTAAGAAAAGAGTAATGGATAGATTTGATGGATTAGATTTCAAAGATGTTTTAGATGAAGGTCAAGATTGTAAAGAGTCAATGGCTATGTAATACGGTTTAAAAAGTAACTATACTTTAAATTTATGGTAAATTAATTAAAATTTATCTTTACTTAATTTTATCCCAAATAATTAATACTACGATAGTAGGGAGAAGTTCATATGCGTCGTTTGCCAGTTTATATTTTGATTGATACTTCTGGTTCTATGCATGGTGAGCCAATTGAGGCAGTACGTAATGGTTTACAAGTGCTTATTTCCTCATTAAGGCAAGATCCTTATGCGTTGGAAACGGCCTTTATTTCAGTAATTACGTTTTCAAGTGAGGCCAAACAATTAATTCCCTTAACAGAGTTAATGAGCTTTCAGATACCTGAGGTCAATGCCAGTGGTACTACTGCTTTAGGTGGTGCGTTGAGATTGTTGGTTGATAGTATCAACCAAGAAGTAAAAACTGGTAGTGCTGAGCAAAAAGGTGATTGGAAGCCAGTTGTGTTTTTGTTGACTGATGGTGCGCCTACTGATGATGTAGATCAAGGTATACAACAATTGAAAAATGCCAAATTTGGTACGTTTGTAGCTTGTGCGGCGGGTCCTGGTGCAGACACCAATACCTTAAAACGCATCACGGAAATCGTTGTGTCATTGGATACTGCAGATGCAAATTCAATCAAAAGTTTCTTTCAATGGGTATCATCATCTATATCTGTGTCCAGTCAAAAAATTGAACAAGGTGGGAAAGAGATTGCAGGCTTAGATGAGCTGCCACCACCACCACCTGAGTTGAATGTGGTGTTATAAGCATGGCGATTAGTCTACGTAAAGGTGAAGGGGTTAATCTGCGTAAAGAGGCGGGTTTTAATCTCAAGCATTTGACCATTGGATTGGGGTGGGATGTGTCTGGTCACGATTCTGATTCCTATGATTTGGATGCCATTGCATTAGTGTGTCGACAAGATGGTAAAGTCCATCATTTGGGTAAGTTAAGTGAAGCGGGTAAACCCACTTTGATTGATGGCGACGTGGTGTTTTACAACAATCTTCAACATCCATCTGGGTATATACAGCTAAGTGGAGATAACCGTACCGGGAGTGTAGGTGAGGATGCTGAACAAATTACTGTGGCTTTAGAGGCTTTACCTGAAGTGTATGGCAAGATAGTTTTTGTGGTGGCCATTCACAATGCTAATGCTTTAAACCAATCGTTTGCAGCGGTAAACAATGCTTATATCCGAGCGGTAGATGGTAATGGTACGGAAATTTGTCGCTATAACATTAGCCGGGAAGCTGGCTATGAACAATACCGCAGCCTCACTTTTGCAGCGGTAGAGCGCAAGGATCAAGTGTGGTCGTTTCAGGCTTTGGGGAAAATGCATGAGAGTGATCGTTTTATTGATATTCTCAAAACATATTTACCTTAATGCGACTTAATATTTAATAGGCGTCGAGTATTTGCAGATGCTTTGATTGAACATGTATTTACAGGACGGTTTTATGGGTAGACGTTTACTTACTTATGTGTGCATAGATACTTCTGGTTCAATGCGAGGTGAGCCAATAGAGGCAGTGAACACCGGCTTGCAAGCATTGTTGGCATCATTAAGGCAAAATCCTTATGCGCTTGAGTCAGTGCATTTGAGTATTATTACGTTTGATTCGCTAATTAAAGAAGTATTGCCTTTGACCCCTTTAGAACAAGTAGTGTTGCCAGAGGTTGTTTGCCCAGAGTCGGGTGCGACTTTTTTGGGTGGGGCTTTGGAGTATGTTGCTCAAGCCGTTAGTTCCAATCGGCAATTGACTACATCTGAGAAAAAAGGTGATTGGCAGCCAATTTTAATTGTATTGACTGATGGCAAACCAACTGATTTATTAGTATATTCCGAAGCCATTCCCAAAGTCCAAGCCTGTGGTTTTAGCAATATTGTTGCGTGTGCAGCAGGACCTAAAGCTGATGCTTCATTTTTACAGCGCCTTACTCCAATAGTAGTAAGTTTAGACACTATGGATGCCAATGCATTTGCCAAATTTTTCCAGTGGGTCTCTGCTGCAGTAGGCAGTCACAGCACTAGTGTGGGCGCTGTCAGCAGCAGTGATTTGCCACCACCACCACCTGAAATCAATATTGTGTTCTAGTTAAAGGATATCAATATGCGCCGTCTACCAATTTTTTTGGTCATTGATGTTTCTGAAAGCATGATGGGAGATAGCTTGCGTTTAATGCAATCAGGGATAGAGCAACTGATACATAGTTTACGTCAAGACCCTTATGCTTTAGAAAGCGTTTATTTGTCTGTAATTGCATTTGCAGGGAAAGCCAGAACCTTAACCCCTCTCATAGAGTTAAGCGCATTTTATCCGCCTCGTTTACCCATTGGTTCTGGAACCTCGATTGGTGAGGTGTTGCATTACACCATGAATGAAATAGATCGCCAAGTGGTGCGTAGTAGTCATGAAAAAAAGGGTGATTTTAAACCAGTGGTGTTTATGATGACCGATGGTAGTAGTACTGATTCAATCGATAGTGCCTTGGAGCGTTGGAAAAATTTTTACCAGAAGCAAGCAAATTTGATAGCGATAGGCATAGGGCTTTATGCTGACTTGTCTGCTTTAAGTGGTATTTGTGAACAGATTTTGCGTTTGGAGCAAAAAAATGAATTTGATTTCAAACAATTCATTGATTGGATTAGCCATTCGATTTCGCAACATAGCCGCAGTATTGGCGTTAGCGCACAAATAGGCCAAGCTATTCAGCTAGAAAAACCATTGCACCCAATGCTCAGTTTGGTTAAGTCGATTCAAGAGGCTGCTGCAGTTGATGAAAATTACGTTATTTTAAATGGCATTTGTACCAAAACAGGCTTGCCGTATTTGATGAAATACGAAAAAATACCCAGCCATCTTGATTCTCCTTACTTCAATCAACCGGATACACAATACCGTTTCTGTAGTGTGTTCGCTGCGGAAAAAGACTATTTTGAATGGTCTGACACCCGCCAAAATTTCAATACTATCAATGTAAACGTTTTAGAGGGTGCTTGTGGCTGCCCACACTGTGGTGCCATGTATGCCTTTGCAACGTGCTCTTGTGGACAGATTTTTTGCATCTCTGGAGAGGGTGAAGTGACTTGCCCAGGCTGTAAACAAAATGTGTACATGAGTCAAAGCGATGGCAGTGATTATGATATTACGCGCTCACGAGGATAATTTATGACACTTATTCAAAGGTTTTGGCTATACATTTGGTTAAATCAGAAAGCATTACCAAACCATCCTACTACCAAAGAATTGTTATCTGAATTTGAGGCTTTGGAACATATACAGAATGCTTTAAAGCAGTGTGAGCAACAACTTAATCAAATTTGGCATTCACAAATGACAAAGCAGGCTGATGTGCAAACCAGCTTCAATGAAGAAGAATATGCAATCCTAGCTGATAACGGGATTGTCAGCTGTTCAGGCTGTGATGGTTTGAAACAGATTAATGCACAAAGTATCTCACTTTTGGATCATGATGGAGATGCGGGGCTCAGTCATGCTGAATTGAATGTTTTGAATTCAATTAATGGAAATGATGAGCAGGACAGGGAAGAACTTGAATTGGCCACCACGCAAATAAGGTGTGTGCCTGCGATAGAAGCTACCATTCAGCAACAAATAATGGATCAAGCTGTTGAGGTTAGTGTTAAATGTTCAGCTTCAATAGAAGACGCACAAAGCGTAACAGTGATTGAAAATGAACAAATAGACTTACAAGTAGATACTGGTGGCGATGCTGTGCAAGAATCATCAGTACCATTCATAATAGATGCAATGGAGCAAATAGTTCAATCACATTTAGATTCAGGAGCGGATGCTGAAATCTCGCAGCTTGCTAACCCCTCATTAATCTTGGCAGGAGGCTCGCATACCATGCCGCTGATTGACCCACAAAAATCACTAGCGCCAGTACCATCTAAACATTACTACCGTATTACCTTACCCAATGCCCGAGAAGGTGAGCCTTATGTTGCTGCATTGATACTAGAGCCTGCGATAAACAGTGTCATAAGTAAAGTGGAGTTTGAACCTGAATGTGGGTTGTTCTGGCAGATTGATAATGGACAGTGCATGGGTATTCCGAACATGAGCGGTAACGTGAATGTGAAAGTGTGGTGGCATTTGGCAGAAGGCGATAATCCTCAGCATGAGTTGGTTCAAACTACGCTTTATGTGAATGCTGATCCCAAATCATTGTGGCGTAATATTCCATCGAATTCAAATAGCCATTTTTGGAAATGCGATGATGCTATGGGCAGTATTGCTGGTGAGTATGACATTGTTGCAGCTCGTGTTCGTGGGCGCTCACATGCACACATTGGCAGTTGTTGTGATGATGATTTCGGAATTGAAAAAATTGATGGCTTAGTTCCAGCTTATATTGCAGTTGTGTCGGATGGTGCAGGAAGTGCAGCTTATTCACGATTTGGGTCAAAATTGGCAGTAGACGCTGCACAAAAAGTACTGTCATCTAGTTTGCAGTCTGAAGCAAGCTTACAGTTTGTGCAAAAGCAGATAGATACGGATGCTGATGAGGCCTCTTGGCAAGACTATGTGCAAACATTATTGAGTCGTGCAGCATATCAAGCCTATACAGCACAGTATGAAGCGGCGAAGTTGCATGCAGATGTGATTCAAGATGTGAAACAGTTAGCGTGCACTTTAATCATTGGCATGAGCTTGAAACTGCCTAATAAAAAATGGTTAATTGGGGCTTACTGGGTGGGAGATGGTGCGATTGCCATTTATAACTCAGAAGAGGGCTCTGTCAATATTTTAGGGGAGTCTGATAGTGGTGAATTTTCAGGGCAAACATGCTTTTTAAGCAAAGAGGAAGTGGAGCTGGAGCGTTTGTATTCACGCATCGTGTATCGGATTGTTGAGGGTGACCATGCTTTAATCTTAATGACTGATGGGGTGTCTGACCCCAAATTTGACAGTGAGCAAGCCTTACACCAAATTCATCCCTGGAATGGGCTTTGGCAAGAATGGATATCGCTTGGAGAAAAAGCTCAAGATGCACAAGAAATGGCGCAACTGCTACAGCAGTGGCTGGGGTTTTGGTCGCAGGGAAATCATGATGACCGTACTTTGGTGATTGTGAGCCCGCACTTATATTCATGTGCAGAAACCAATGGGGGAAAGGTGAATTCATGAGTAAACTGGTAACTCTAACAGCCAGTGATGGCTCGAGCGTGACATTCGAGGATGAAGTCAGGGCCCAAGGTGGGATGAAAGATGTGATGTTTTCACAGGATGGTAAATATGTGGTGGCTTTTTTTCGCGAGCCTGCCGATGCTGCTACTAAAGAACGATTATTAATGATTACAGGAAGCTACCGCGAGCGTATTTTTAATCAAGAAGGTGGTGAGTATTTAAAAAGTCTTTATTGTTGGCCAACTTCGGTGGTAGAGCATAATGGTAAACTAGGAGTGGTGGTACCATTTTATCGAAGCTGCTTTTTCTTTGAGCATGGTAGTCGCAATGCGGACATGCTGAACATTAAAGGCAAGGATAAAGATGGTAAGTGGTTTGCATCTGCCAATAATCGCAATAAGTTTTTGGATGCTCGTGAGCTTGGTGATTGGATGCTTCATTTGAAAGTGTGCATCATGCTTTCTAGGGCGGTTAGACGTATGCATATGGCAGGGCTAAGTCACAGCGATTTGGGTTATAAAAATTGCTTAATTGATCCCACAACAGGACAGGCTTGCTTGATTGATATTGATGGACTGGTGGTGCCTGGTAAACATCCTCCAACTGTAGTGGGAACGCCCGACTTTATTGCTCCGGAGGTGGTGGCCAGTAGTCACTTGGGAAAAGATGATCCTCAACGAAAGTTACCATCGCGTATCACAGATTTACACGCATTGGCGGTGTTGATATACATGTATTTACTGTATCGGCATCCTTTGCGTGGAGACAAAGTTCATGATGCCAGTGATTCACAAAATGATGAACAACTGTCAATGGGCTTGGGAGCTTTATTTATTGAGCATCCTACAGATATATCTAATAGAATTAAGGCAATCAATGTTCGTTCGAGTGAACTGCCATGGAAAGATACGGAAAAAATCCCTTATACTGTGACAGGGCCATATCTATCTCGTTTGTTTGAGCGAGCATTTATTGATGGTTTGCATCAGCCCAATTTAAGGCCAACTGCAGACGAATGGGAGCAGGCTTTGGTTAAAACAGTGGATTTATTACAGCCATGTCATAATTCACAGTGTGAGCAAAAATGGTATGCATTTGATAATTCAAAATCACCGAAGTGCCCATTTTGTGGGAGTGTTCATCAAGGGAAATTACCAGTATTAAATTTATATTCATCACCACGTGAAGGTTCATTTCGATCTGATAATCATCGTGTAATGGTTTATAGTGGGCAATCTTTATTTAAATGGCATGCTAATAGTCAGGTTTTTCCTAATGAAAAGTTGAGTCAAGCAGATGCTAAGCGTGTTGGATATTTTGTACAACATCAAGAGCAATGGTATTTGGTCAATGAAGGTTTACCTGATATGGTTAATGTGTTGACTAAAGAGGCCATTGGAATTGGAAATAAAGTTGCTTTAGTCAGTGGTGCACAAATATTGTTATCGCGCTCTATTGGCGGCCGACTGTTGATGGTTCAAATGTCAGGAAGCTGACATGAATTTGATTTTACATATATTAAAGTGTCGTATTGACATGTTTAAACTTTATCTTTATTAGAAAGTGGTTTTCTATGGTTGAACATTTTGGCTTTCCGCTTGAAGCCATTGTCATTTTTTTTGCGGTTATAGCATTATCGGTGTATTTGGACTTATTTGCACACCGAAAAGTTAAGGAAATTTCAGTTAAAGATGCTGCCATGTGGTCGGTGTTTTGGGTATTTTTGGCTCTGGCATTTTATGCATATTTGTGGTTACGCTTTGACCCAAGCTGGGCAAGTATGTATTTGGCTGGTTATGTGTTGGAAAAAACCTTATCGGTCGATAATTTGATGGTATTTATGGCTATTTTTGCATCATTTGGCATTAAAGGGCATTTGCAACATCGAATTTTATATTGGGGTATTATCGGTGCTTTGGTATTTCGTGCTATTTTCGTTATGATTGGCACAGGGTTGTTTATGGCCAGTCCTTGGGTGGGTTTTTTGTTTGCTGCGTTTGTTATTTGGAGTGCAGTGAAAATGCTTCAGAATGGTTCAGAAGAAGAGGAAATAGAAGACTATTCTGACCATTGGAGTGTTAAAGTCATGCAAAAAATTATGCCTGTTTATACTAAGCTGGTTGGTGAGAAATTCATAGTTAAAAACAGTGAGTTAAGTGCCAATCAATTATCTTCTGTTACACGTAAAGGCGCTCGTTATGCGACGCCTGCTTTATTGTGCTTGATGGCGATTGAGACCTCTGATATTGCTTTTGCTTTTGACTCAGTGCCTGCGGTGATTGCGGTTACACAAGAGCCATTGTTGGTGTATGCTGCGATGATTTTTGCCATTTTGGGCTTGCGTAGCTTATATTTTGTCTTGGCTGCATTGACCAAATACTTGGTGCATTTAGAAAAAGCAGTAATTGTTTTGCTATTCTATATCGGTGTGAAAATGGCTTTACAGGCATCTGATGCCGTATTCAAAACTGGTTTCCATATTCCTGCTAACATCAGCTTGATGATTGTATTGGGTGTTTTGGCAATAGGGGTGATTGCCTCGTTACTATTTCCAGCTAAAGATGTTTCGAACGAAAATGTCAAATAATATCATTTATGTATTGGGGTAAAGAATGGCTGTAACATTACAAAAAGGGCAAAATATTTCCTTATCAAAAACTGACCCAAGTTTGCACCGAGTACTAATTGGGCTAGGATGGGATGCGAGAAGCAGTGATGGAAATGATTTTGACTTGGATGCAAGTTTGTTTCTCGTTGATGCAAATCAAAAAGTACCAAGTGATAGTCATTTCATCTTTTATAATCAACTTACATCTCCTTGCGGTTCAGTTCGACATACAGGCGACAATTTGACAGGGGACGGTGATGGGGACGATGAGTCTCTTTTGGTTGAGCTAGATACACTTCCAAGTAATCTTGAAAGTATGGTCATCAGTGTAACGATACATGATGCAGATAACCGTCGTCAGAACTTTGGACAAGTACGGAATGCATTTGTGAGATTAGTTAATGATGAAACACAAGTGGAAATTTTACGTTTTGACTTAAGTGAAGACTATGGTACTGAAACTGCGATGGTATTTGGAGAAATATATCGTCGAAATGGTGAGTGGAAATTTCGGGCTATTGGACAAGGATATACAGGTGGTCTATATGCATTGTGTACACAATACGGTGTTCAAGTTGCATAGCGTTTGAGCAAATCGCTCGTTTTTAATTTTTAGTTTGGGGATTGAGTATGGCAATTAGCTTACAAAAAGGTGGCAACATTAGTTTGTCTAAAGAAGCACCAAATATGACTAAAATGGTTTTGGGTTTGGGATGGGATGTACGTGCTACTGATGGTGCCGCCTTTGACTTAGATGCCAGTGCATTTTTGTTGAGTGTTGCTGGTAAAGTGCGCTCAGATGCAGATTTTATTTTCTATAACCAAGCTAAATCTGCCGATGGTAGTGTGGAACATACTGGAGATAATCGTACTGGTGATGGTGATGGTGATGATGAGTCAATCATTGTAGATTTAACACGCATCCCCTCTGATGTAGAGAAGGTTGCTGTTGTTGTCACTATTCATGATGCAGAAGCACGCAACCAGAGTTTTGGGCAGGTATCCAGTGCTTATGTTCGCTGTGTGAATGAAGCAAATAATATTGAAGTAGCTCGATACGATTTATCTGAAGATGCTTCTGTTGAAACAGCAATGATTTTTGGTGAAATTTACCGTCATAATGGAGAATGGAAATTTAAAGCCATCGGTCAGGGTTTTAAGGGAGGCTTAGGGCCTCTGGCACAAAATTATGGTGTGAATATTTAATTGATTGTTGATTAAATCCTACAAGCGGTCTGTAATTTACAGGCCGTTTGGTTTAACTGCTTATTTTAAACTTTGGGACAAGATGTATGCCAAATTTTACAGTAACTGGTGAAGTAGACCCATTTTTACATGTGCATTTGCTGCAAGGGGAGTCTATTTCCTGTGAAAGCAATGCAATGGTGATGATGGAGTCTAGCCTAGATTTAACTGGCCGTATGCACGGAGGGGTTTTGGGTGCATTGGCACGGCGCCTTGCTAATGGCGAAAGTTTTTTTCAGCAACACATTGAAGCCACTCGTGGTGAGGGGGATTGTTTGCTGGCTCCAACCATGCCAGGTGGTATCGAGATATTGGAAGTAGGTAACGTACAATACAATATCTCTGATGGTGCTTATTTGGCAGCTACCTCTCAAGTAGAAGTGAAAGCACAGTTACAAAATGTAGGAGTTGCTTTATTTGGAGGTACGGGAGGTTTTATGATTGGCCGTACTACTGGGCAGGGACAAGTCGCTATTAATGGTTTTGGTAGTTTGTTTACTTTGGAAGTTATGTCAGATAAAAGCATGACTGTTGATAATGGACATGTGGTGGCTTGGGATGCCAATTTGCATTATGAATTATCGGTGACTACTAATCAAAATCGAGGAATGTTGGGAAATTTGGTTAATAGTATGACCAGTGGTGAGGGGATGGTCTTAAAGTTTTCGGGAAATGGACGAGTAATAGTATGTTCCCGTAACCGTGATGGTTTTATTGCTTGGATGCGTCAAGAAATTAAGCTATCTTGAGCTTGATAAAATATTAGGAGAAAATATGGCAGTCAATTTGCAAAAAGGGCAAAAAATTTCGCTCGAAAAAGAAGCGGGAGTTTCATTAAATCAGGTGGTTATGGGTTTGGGCTGGGATGCGGTGAAGAAAAAAGGATTTTTGGGGTTTGGTGGAGGTAGTCAGGATATTGATTTAGATGCTTCTTGCTTGATGTTTGATGAAAACAAGCAAGTTGTAGATGTGGTATGGTTTCGGCAGCTCAATAGTCAGGACGGTAGCATTCGCCATACTGGTGATAACAGAACAGGCGATGGTGATGGAGATGACGAACAAATTGGTGTGGCACTGAGTCAAGTTCCAGCTAATGTGAAATCTTTGGTTTTCACTGTTAACAGCTTCACTGGGCAAGACTTCAGTCAAGTTGAAAATGCATTTTGCCGCATTATTAATGGTAACAATGGTCAAGAAATTGCTCGATATGATTTGTCTGTACAAGGAAATCATTCCGCTCAAGTTATGGCAAAATTGTATCGGCACAATGGTGAATGGAAAATGCATGCTATTGGTGAAAACTCAACTGGCAATACATTTCATGATTTAATACCGCAAATTTTACCGCATTTGTAAAATTTATTTTAGTAGATAGGATTTGAAGAGTCGGTCACCCAATGGTGGCCGATAATACTTATCCTAATTTCGATTGATTTAACAGTATGCAAAAATTAACTTATGACTTGCCTACAGGGCAGTTGCAGTTGCAGTTGCATCAAGCCACTCTTCCATTTGAAAATTTGATTGAAATTGGTGCGCGTTTCAATCCTAAACGTGCATTTTTATTTGTTAGTAAGGTGTTGGGTAAACATATTCCAGTGCGACCTCAGAGGATGCGTGATTGTCACCATTTACTGGCACAACAGCTACCTGAATTATCTCAAGCAAGTTTGTTTATTGGCATGGCTGAAACTGCTACGGGTTTAGGGCAGGGAGTATTTGAAGCTTATGTGCAACAATATCCTCAAGTCCAAGCTTATTATATACATAGTTCACGTGTACGTGCCTATGGAGCAGAGGCTATTGCTTTTGAGGAATCTCACAGTCATGCCACTCGTGTGTGGTTACATTTGCCTAAAAGTGAGGCTGAGCGTCATTTTTGGCAGCAGGCAAAATATTTGGTGTTGATTGATGATGAACTGAGTACAGGCAATACGTTTTGTAATTTATTACAACAGTGCTTGCATTATGCACCCAGTATTGAGCAGGTCTTTTGGGTATCTATTGCTGATTTCATCGGAGAAAAACGACATACATTGCTCAGTAATTCAGCATTGACATTACAAATTGTTTCATTGTTGCAAGGTCAGTGGCAATTCATCAGCAATGGTCAAAATATTGTAGTTCCCATTGTGTCACAAGCGAATGTTGGACATGAGCCTGAAGTCATTGACACTGGGCTTGGGCGTTTGGGAATTGGTTGTGTGGCTTCTGTATCAGACCAAGTGACTGTACAAATTCCGAGTTCCATTCAGAGCAATGATAGGGTATTGGTGTTAGGTTGTGGAGAGTTTATGCATGCTGCATTGATGGTGGCAGAATATCTTGAGCAAAACTTGCAAGCTAAATGCTGGGTGCAGTCAAGCACACGTTCACCTATTTTAAAATGGGGAGCTATCAACAGTATTATAAATGCAGCTGATCCTTATGAGGAAGGTGTACCTTATTTTCTTTATAATGTTGATCGTAGAAATTATGATTATGTCCTTGTTTGTCACGAACAACAGGCCAATAAGGCTATGCAGCAGATGGCCTATTCTTTACAAGCACACTTGATTTCATTTGCTCAGGAATACCATGATTAAGTTACTGTTTGTCGATTTGGATGATACTTTATTTCAAAGTCATAATAAATGTACCCCTAGTACAGATTCTACACCTATGGCGTACTTGCAGGATGGCTCTGCTATTTCATATGCTAATGTTAAACAATTGAGTATGTTGAAATTTTGGCAACAAAACTACATGATGATTCCAGTGACTGCACGTAATTTTGATGCATTCAGCAGGGTGGCAATTCAATTTAGCCATGGAGCTGTGATTAATTACGGGGGAACGGTATTGTTGAATGATGGCAGTATTGATGACTATTGGCGTCAAAAAAGTGAGGGGCATGCACAACAAAGCCAGCCAATATTGCGAGATTTGGTTGAGTGTTTAACTGAATTTTCTGCGAGTGTACCAACGGCCGAATTGTCAGTACGTATCATCAGTGATGATGGTATTGATTTTTACAGTTTACTTAAGTCTAAAACGGGTAATTTGACCCAGGTGTCTGCGGCAGCTGAGATGATATGCGGACTCATCAAGAATGAAGGTCTGGAGTCTTATCAAGTTCATCATAATGGTAACAACTTAGCCATCATGCCTCCATGGCTAAATAAGCGTAATGCGGTGCGCTATTTGTTGGAACAGTGGCAACAAAAAGGGGATATTGTGACTTTGGGGATGGGGGACAGCATAATTGATTTGGGTTTTATGTCTGAGTGTGATTACCTTGTTGTGCCTAATTATAGTCAAATTGTCAATCAAAGGATGCAAGCATGAGCTTTCATGGAAGCTATCGCGCTGAGCAAGTAACGTTTTTACTAAAATTAATTGATGTTAATATTATTGAGGACACAGTGGTCAAAGAGCATTTGATTCAAACAGGCCAGCGACACTACAGTGAAATGCTCTCGCCTGAAAAGAAGCCAAGCTCCGTGTATTTGGCTTTGTTTCATGCGGCTCACCACGCAAATCGTGAACGCATGGCAGTTGATTGTTTGCGTTTGGCTGCATTAATACAGCAAAAAAAATTATGTAAACCAACATTGGTATCTTTGGCTCGTGCTGGCACACCCATTGGTGTTATTTTGCAGCAAATATTGAGCTATCTATATGGTGAGCATGTGCAGCATTACTCTGTGTCTATTATCCGAGACCGAGGCATAGACAATAATGCATTACGGACTATTTTGGCGCTAGGACATGAGCCTGAATCTTTGGTGTTTATTGATGGATGGACAGGTAAAGGCATCATTAATCGAGAGTTACAGGCCGCTATCAACGCATTTAATAATAAGTATGATGTGCAGGTTGATGGGCGTTTATATGTATTGACTGATTTGGCAGGGGTCACTGATTGCACAGCCAGTAATGATGATTATTTAATTCCTTCATCGATTTTAAATGCCTGTATCAGCGGGTTAATCAGTCGATCAGTACTTAACAACGCTATAAATTCTAATGATTTTCATGGGTGTGTGTATTTTAAGGAATTTGAAGACACTGATTTGTCACAGTGGTTTGTGGATGATATTGTAAAATTGGCCTGTGGATATCATAAGGAGCATGGTTTTCCATCTCTAAATAAGATTGATAGACCTAGAACTTATCAGTACAGTCGGAATTTTATGCAGCAATATATGGTGGAATATGGTATTCATGATATGAATTTAATCAAACCAGGTATTGGTGAATCAACAAGAGTATTGCTTCGTCGTTTACCTGAGAGGTTATTGATTCAGAGAATTGACAATTTAGATGTCCAGCATTTGCTATGTTTAGCCAAAGAAAAAAATGTGCCTGTCACAATCGTACCAAATTTACCATATTATGCTGCTGCAATTATCAGGAGTGTGAGTGATGCTTAAAATCAATCAGCAATGTGCCTCACTGTATGTGCCTGCTACCCACAAAGATTTGTGTGATATTGCAGTCGGTAATCGTTTGTCAGAAGTGAGTAGTTTAATTTTTTGCACGGAGGATGCAGTTTCTGCTGCAGAGTTACCATATGCTTTACGATGTTTAATGGATGTTTTGCCTTTATTTGAGCAAACCTCTCAACAGCAACGTTTTATCAGGGTGCGTAATACTGAGGTCATGGTTTATCTTTTACAAAACAAACATATTAATAAAATCGATGGGTTTGTCTTGCCAAAAATCACAGCAAAGAATATTGACGATTATGCTATTTTGGTACAACGAGGCTTTACTATTATGCCTACATTGGAAACAGCCGAAGTATTTGTGGAACGAGACATGCTAGCTTTGAGAGACATATTATTGCAAGAGCCTTGGTGTAGTGCCGTATCACTTATGCGGATTGGAGGCAATGATTTATTAGGTTTGTTAGGGATGCGTCGAGAGGCTGGCCATACTTTGTATGAGTCGGTATTGGGCACTCATATTGATAGATTAGTGGGCTTATTCAAACCGCATGGTTTTGAATTAAGTGCACCTGTGTTTGAGTTTTTGAATGATACTGAAACATTAAGTAGAGAAATTCAACAGGATTTAAGACATGGCCTCACTGGGAAAACTGCGATACATCCAAGTCAAATTGCTTTAATTGAATCAATGTATCAAATTAGTGAGCAAGATGTGTTGATGGCCAAGGCTTTAATGTCGTCGGACAAGGCTGTTTTTCAATATCAACACCGTATGCAAGAGTATTCGACTCATCACAAATGGGCGCAAAAAATATTGGGGGTTACGTAATATTTATAACTTTGGATGTAAAAAAAGCGCGAAGTATCATTGGGCTGAATCGTTCCTCAATTTTTCTAAACAATTTGATGCCTCAAACTCCAAGATATGAATCGACCCCAGTTTATACTAGACACATTTATGCCTCATAATGAGGCAATAAAGGAATGTTTATGAGCAAGTAGTATTTCACCGATGAATTCAAAATCGAAGCCGTTAAACAAATCACTGAACTGGGCTATTCAACATCAGAGGTAGCCAGTCGACTAGGTGTTTCAGCCCATAGCTTGTATGCCAGGAAGAAGCGATTTGGTAAACCCGCAATTCAACGCACCCAAGAAGATACGCAGGCAACAGAGCTCAAACGTTTAGGGCAAGAGCTTAAGCGTGTTACCGAGGAGCGTGATATCTTGAAAAAGGCCGCAACATACTTTGCCAAAACATCCTAGTAAAGTATCGTTTTATCCAGCAGATGTCCTATTTGTACAGAGTTCGTCGGATGTGTCAGACTTTAAATGTTCATGCCAGTGGCTTTTATGCTTGGCGACAGAAACCTAAGTCATCGCGGCAGTGCCGCGATGAGCATCACCAAAGTTTGATTAAGCACAGCTGGTTGGAAAGCGGTGCTGTATTATGGCTATCGTAAAGTGTGGTTGGATTTATTGGCGATGGGAGAATCCATTGGCAAGAATCGGGTAGCGAGGCTGATGCATTTGGCTAATCTTAAATCACAAACTGGCTACCGTAAAAAACGCGGGTTCTGTGCAGGGAGTGGACATTTGGCTCATCCTAACTGGTTACAGCGACAATTCAGTGTTGATTAGCCCAACCAAAGCTGGGTAACAGATATTACATATATTAGGACCCATGAAGGTTGGCTGTATTTAGCTGTTGTATTGGATTTGTTCTCATGTAAAGTCATTGGTTGGGCAACCCATTAACGGTTAGATGCTGAATTGGTTGTGAATGCTTTGCTTATGGTACTGCGTCAACGATAACCCCGATTAGAAGTATTGGTGCATTCTGATCAAGGTGTGCAATATACCAGTGAACTATGCCAACACTTTATGAAAAGCCATAGTTTAAAAATGAGTATGAGTCACAGAGGGAATATGACAATGCGGTTGCAGAAAGTTTCTTTCAGCTGTTGAAACGAGAACGCATCAAGCGCCATATTTACAAAACACGAGCAGAAGCCAAATCCGATATCTTTAATTACTGTTAAATATCCTGCAAGGACGAAACCGCCAGTGCCGCCAGCGCTTCTCAATGATGAGATCCCATTCTAAAAAAGCCGCCCAAGTTGGCGGCTTTTTTCATTCCTTGGCTTCTTGTTGTGCTAGGTAATCATGCCACCATTGCAGCATCTCTCTGCGCTCCTCAAGGTAATCAGTGCGATTGTATGCGCTGCGTACCTTGTCACTATCAGCATGGCTTAACTGTGCCTCAATCACATCCTCTCGGAATTTTCTTGATTCATTCAATATGGTTGATGCGGTTGAGCGCAGACCGTGGGCAGTGGTGTTAAATTTAGCCTTACGCAATGCCAGCCGTGGGCTTTCACGGTGTAAATGGCCGTTACCATCCAAGCTTTCAAACAAATAAATGCCGCCTTGGTTGATGTATTGGATGTTTTCAAACAGTTCTATTAATTCATCTGTCAAAGGCACAATATGCTCACGGTTGCGCTTCATGCGTTCAGCAGGAATTACCCATAGCTTTTTATCTAAGTCGATTTCATCAAAGGTTGCGCCCACAGCCTCATTGGGGCGTGTCATGGTCATAAGCAGCCATTTAATTGCAAGCTTGGCGATGGTCACTGATGATGCTAACCATTGCATCAGGATAGGCAAGTCGGCTTCGGGCAGGGCATCAAAATTACCCTTGATGGCTTTTCTAAATGCATTGTTCTGTACGCTTGCCACTGGGTTAATGTCTGACAGTCCACTGCTTACAGCGTAGGCAAATAAGAGATTTAAAGCGGTTTTGGTGCGTCTGAGATATTCCAAGGCATTGCGTTGCTCAAATGGCCGTAATGATTCAACAATGTGGACGGGCTTAATCTCTCTTACATCGCGGCCAGTTAGAATAGGTAGCACATCTTTATCAATGGCACGTTTAACCTGAGCGGAGTAACCCATACTCACTGTTAGCTGCCATCTTTCAAACCATGCGGCATAGACGTTATCGAAAATGTATTTGTTTGTGTCAGGTTTTTCTTCTTTTACTGGAAGCCCGCGCAATACTCGCTGTTTAAGTGCATCCGCCCATTCGGTAGCTTCTGCCAATGAGTAATTGGGGTAACTCCCAAGGTAAACAGTGCAATCCTTATCTAGAGTTTTATCTATGTATCTAAACGCCCACAGCTTGCCTCCGTTGGATTTTACAAACAAATACAAACCTTTCCCACCAGTCAATTTGTAGGTTTTTTCCTTGGGCTTGGCAGCCTTGACTGCTGCATCAGTAAGCCTCTTGGCTATTTTGGGCATATTTGGGTTACTCCAGCATGGAAAGCGGCTTAAATGCCATTTTGGGTTACTGTTTTTGGGTTGTTTTGTGTCAGTAACCCGTAGCGTAACCCATAAAAAATATGCTGAATAGTGATTATCTGTGATTCATCGTTATGCTAAATGATGATATATTTTAGTGAAAGTGTTGTATTTGCTAGATTTTAGGCAAATAAAAAAGCACCCGATGATGGGTGCTAATTTGAATATTGGCGGAGAGGAAGGGATTCGAACCCTCGATACGCTATAAACGTATACACGCTTTCCAGGCGTGCGACTTCAACCACTCATCCACCTCTCCGAAAGAAAGCGCATTATACCGATAATTTCGAGTTATGCAAAATGATGAT
>RRZU011280492.1_pt1 | contig 19586 bp, 17 predicted proteins | sample 2165561 | NCBI WGS metagenome assembly RRZU01 (sample SAMN10456909, study PRJNA506462) | wastewater metagenome | isolation source: wastewater sludge | place: USA: Moscow, Idaho | reverse complement strand
TGCCCGCTGGCGCGAAATGAATGTGCCCGGTGAGCAAGAATACCGTGGCCGCGGCGTTGCCTACTGCCCACACTGTGACGGTCCTTTATACAAAGGCAAACGCGTTGCGGTAATTGGTGGTGGTAACTCAGGCGTAGAAGCGGCGATTGACTTGGCTGGCTTGGTGAAGCATGTGACCTTGCTTGAGTTTGCTGACACCCTGCGTGCTGATGAAGTCCTGCAGAAAAAACTCAAAAGCTTACCGAACGTCACTGTGATTAAGAGCGCTATGACCACAGAAGTGATAGGTGATGGCAGCAAAGTGACTGGCTTGATTTACCAAGACCGCGCTACAGAAGAGCTGCACACGGTTGAGTTGGAAGGTATATTTGTGCAGATTGGTTTATTGCCAAACACTGAGTGGTTGAAAGACTCGGTGGCATTGTCCAAGCATGGTGAGATCGAAATCGACGCACGCTGTGCAACCAATATCCCTGGTGTGTTTGCGGCGGGTGACGTAACGACTGTACCTTACAAGCAAATCATCATTGCGATGGGTGAAGGTTCAAAAGCATCACTGAGTGCCTTTGCTCATACTATTCGTCCGTAATACATGAATCGCTTTACCCGCCTAAACTGAGGCGCTCTGTAACCAAAAACGCCCGGTGCATTGATTGCATCGGGCGTTTTTTATTGCCGGTCTGGCGAAGTTATTTGAATGCGCTATGCTCGCTCCTATTATTTAACTAGGAGAGTGACATGCATATCGGCGTTATGACCCTCACTTTTTCCCTACCGGGCTGCGGCTCTTTAAAAGAAAAACGCCAGCGTATGGGCGGCATGCATGAACGCTTTGGGCGTAATCCAGCGATCGCAGTGTGTGAGAGTGGCGAGCTGAATCGGCACGATGCTAGCGAGTGGTCGTTTGTGGTGGTGGCGACTTCCAAGCGTGAAGTTGAATCGTTGCTGAGCCAGACTGAAGATAAAGTGCAAAGTACAGTGGATGCGCGGGTGATGGATGTGAGGCGGGAGTTTCTGTAATTTTGCACCTAGAAGCACAGCAGCAAAGGGTGCTGACTGGGGGTGGGTAAGTCACCATCTCAGGGCAGCTGAATGCCGCCAGACTCGCTGTGCAGCTGCCGTAATTGCCGTAAGAGCACGTTGATATTGGCACCGGTCGCGTCCAGTTGCTGGCGCTGTTCTGCGCTCATCAGTGAGAGTAGGCGCTGTTCCAGATCTTTAGCGCTCGTCAGTAACATCTGCTGTCGGGCTGCGGCAATTTTGAGAAATTGCTGTGACTCCTGTGGTTGCGGCAAGCCATAGCCTTCGTTCAACAGCTCTCCGGGGCGGCTCAAAAAGCTGCTGCCACTCAGTAGTCCTTGCATCACCTGCGCGGCTTCGGTCAACTCCGGTGGCGCATCGTTGGACAGGAAGCGCAGTTTGAGATCCTGCTGTATGTCCAGTACATGTCGGCGCTGAATGGCTTCTTCAAGTACCAGTAAGGCGGCGGTGGAGCGGGTGTTTGCTGCTGCAAACCAGGTTTGTCGGTCGCTGGCTGGGCTGCTGAGCCAGTCTTCTAAGCGTGCAAAGGGTATTTGTAACTGGCGGCGTAGTACCTCGAACATGTGGTTGTAGCGTTCGCGGTAGGAGTCGAAGTAGTAGCCTTGGCGTAGCGCTGCTTGACGGTCTTGCAATGGTTGCAGGTCAGCCAATCCGCGAGCGTGGAGCATTTTAAGCAGACCGGTTGGGGTCTGACTATCGAGGCTCTGCAACTGGAGCAAGGCACTGCCGCTGCGCAGCAATTTCAGGGTTTCCACTGCACAGTTGTTGCTCACGAAATAATAGGTGCCGTCATAACTCCAGTGCAGGGCAGTGGCCTGTTGAGCCAGCCGCTGACGGGCTTGGGCATCCAGCCGTAGGGGAACCGAGCTAAGGCCACGTAGTTCAAGCTGGGTGTATTCATCCACGACCTTTTGCAGCGGCAGCAGGAACAGGCGGGATGGGTAATTGCCCATCAAACCATCCCAACTGGATAGCTGCACATCATCCACAAAGGCGCGGAAAGACAGCACTAGGTGGTGTTCTAGATCCAGCAGGCACTCGGGTCCTGGTGTTCGCCCCGGAGCACAAATCACCAGCCGCAACATGCTGTGGCCCCAACGGCCCGCCCAGCTTTCATCCGGTTCAGCCAGTAGATAATGCACCTGATAAATACGTTCCGGATCGAGCCAGGCCAGCGCTGGTTGGTTGCTGTCCAGACTGGCATTTAAATAGGGGAGCTCCGTTGCACATGGCTGGGTGTGGGCGGGAGCCCAAGCAAAATGCGCTTGCAGATAATCAGCTAAAGCTGGGCGACGGCAAGCGTACTGCGGGTCCAGTAGAAAATACTCTAGATTGACCGCCACAAACTCTTGTGGATTATGGAGTTCGTAGGTGTCGGGGCTGCGCAGGTTTTGGAAGTTGTCTGCATCGCGTCGGCCACGCTTACCGACCTGCTGCTGCCAGCCCGCCAGATCCTGCCAACGGGGTGCGTCGCTGAGGGTAAATTGCCTGTTGGTCTGGCCTCGGCACTGGCTGGGCAGGCCGATATGACCTTGGACGCGCTCGCGGCTACGGCAGTACTGCAGCAGCCGGCGCTCATCGGTTGGCCAGAAACGCCCCCGATCATACAGGTGCGCAAGTTCATGAATTAACGTCGCTTTGAGCTCGGAGCGTAGAGTGGGATGCTGGCGCCCGGGGATATTCTGGGTGTCGCTTGCGGATAGAAGATCCGGCAGCCAGCGCTGATTCAGCATGATTTTGCCGCCAGGGCTGGCGCGGCCTATGACATTATCCGGCAGATGCTGGCTCCAGCTGACCGGTACTGTCTGATCCAGTTGCTCGACCATCCTTGGCGGCAAGACTGTAAATACCTCATCTAGCAATTGCTGGGAGGCTTGCAGTTGATCTTCTGTCAGTTGTTGCGGCTCAAGCTGTAACTGCAGAGCCGCCTGTACAGGCGAGGCGGTTAGCAGCAAGAGGCTGAAGAGCAGTGCATAGACAGATAGCATCTGCTGTTTCCATCCAAGATCACTCAAAGAGCGAGGATAGCCTCGGCCAATTGCATGTCAGTCGCTTCAAGGGTAGGCAGTTGTTGACGGATGTGGTTCAGGGCGGCTTCAAGGTTCACACCACGCAACTCACCGGCACTACCGACAAAACTCGCGGCATCACCTTTGGCGGCAAGGATAACCTTGTCTTTGCCAATGCTCGACGTAGCGTCGCTGGTGCTCTCGGACGTATTGGCTAATGAGCTGCCAATGGTGTCAGTGGTGGCAATAAAACTGCTCGCTGATACAGCGCTGGTGAAGCTCAACAGGCCAGCTGCGATGAAAAGAGAAAGGCGTTGCATAAAAGTATCCTTATAGAAGGTACACACAATAAAATTTCGGCGAGCCGAGACCGTTCTGGCTCATAATATCAGTCTCATCAGACGGCTACCAACGTTGCCTGCTCTGTCTCTCTCCTTAAGTTCATCCCCCCTTTACACTCTTATCATAAAATCGTATATTCACTTTTTCATATATATGGTTTAGCGTATAAGTCTCTCAGCTTGCCGCTTAACCCTCGTTTCACTGTTTTATTGAGGGCTTTTTTATGCAGCTCACACCCACAGAAGTGTTTAAAAGTCTCGCCGATGATACCCGCGCGCGGATTGCTTTGTTGATTGCTGGTGAAGGCGAGTTATGTGTCTGTGAGTTGACCGAAAGCTTGCAAGAAAGTCAGCCGAAGATTTCCCGGCATTTATCCTTATTGCGTACGACAGGTTTATTGCTGGATCGCCGGCAAGGGCAGTGGGTGTATTACCGTTTGCATCCGCAACTGCCGGTTTGGGTGCTGAGCATTCTGCAGCAAACCGTCACGGCTAATCAGCAATGGCTGGCGGATGATCTACGGCGCTTGCAGGCGATGCAGCGCGGCTCGCAAAACCAACCTGTATGTAACTAAACCCTTTTAACTGTTTCCACGGACTGAGTGTTGCTCATGCTGATCGCGTCGCTGATTTTTCTGATTACGATTGTTTTAGTTATTTGGCAGCCGCGCGGGCTTGGGGTCGGTTGGAGTGCTTCGTTTGGTGCGCTGCTGGCATTGCTCTGTGGTGTGGTTGAGTTGGCGGATATTGCCTTGGTTTGGCAAATTGTCTGGAATGCTACGGCAACCTTTATCGCGATTATTATTATCAGCTTGCTGCTCGATGAAGCGGGCTTTTTTGAGTGGGCAGCATTGCATGTGGCGCGTTGGGGCGGCGGCAGTGGGCGCAAATTGTTTGCCTTTATTGTGTTGCTGGGCGCTGCGGTGTCGGCGTTATTTGCCAATGATGGTGCTGCGTTAATTGTCACGCCCATTGTGATGACCATGCTGTTGGCGCTGCGTTTCTCGCCGGCGGCCACCTTGGCGTTTGTCATGGCTGCAGGCTTTATTGCCGATACCGCCAGCCTGCCCTTTGTGGTGTCGAATTTGGTTAATATCGTTTCTGCGGATTACTTTAATCTCAGCTTTAATCAGTACGCAGCGGTGATGGTACCGGTGAACTTTGTCAGTATCGCAGCCAGTTTGGCGATGTTGCTGTGGTTTTTTCGTAAAGATGTGCCGGCCACTTATGCCATAAATGAACTGAAACAACCCAAAGAAGCGATCCGTGATCGCGCCACCTTTGTGGCGGGTTGGTGGGTTCTGGGTTTATTACTGTTAGGCTTCTTTGTGATTGAGCCGCTGGGTGTGCCGATCAGTGTGATTGCTGCTGTTTGTGCGGCGCTGTTGTATCTGATTGCTGCGCACGGTCAGGTGATTGGCACTACTAAAGTGCTGAAGGAAGCGCCGTGGCAAGTAGTGGTGTTTTCGTTAGGGATGTATTTGGTGGTCTACGGCTTAAAAAATGCCGGACTCACCGATTATATTGCCCAACTGTTAAATATCTTTGCCGAGCAGGGCTTGTGGACGGCCACTCTGGGTACCGGACTGCTCACCGCTTTCCTGTCTTCCATCATGAATAACATGCCGACAGTGTTGGTCGGTGCACTATCGATTGATGCGGCGAATGTTGATGGCGTGATTCAGCAGGCAATGGTGTATGCCAATGTGATCGGTGCCGACTTGGGGCCGAAAATCACCCCAATTGGTAGCTTAGCTACATTGTTGTGGCTGCATGTATTGGCACGTAAAAATATCCAAATCAGCTGGGGCTATTATTTTAAGGTCGGTGTGGTGCTGACGCTGCCGGTGTTGCTGGTGACCCTCAGCGCCTTAGCGATTCGCCTAAGTTTTTAATGAAAGGAGTGCGTTTTGAAGGTTTTATTTATGTGCACGCACAACAGTTGTCGCAGCATTTTATCTGAGGCGCTATTTAATCATTTGGCACCAGCTGGCTTTTTGGCTGTCAGCTCCGGCAGTCATCCCAGTGGTCGAGTGAATCCTCGAGCCTTGCAAACTCTGGCAGCTGCAGGGATTGCGACGGCAGGTTTAAGCAGTAAAGCTTCAGATGCTTTTGCGCAGAATCCACCGGATATCGTGATTACTGTCTGTGATAACGCGGCGGGTGAGGCGTGCCCCTTGTATTTTGGTACGGCGTTGAAAGCGCACTGGGGGTTAGTTGATCCATCTGCGCTGACCGGTTCTGAGGCCGAGATACAAACCGCCTTTGATCAGTGTCTCGCTAAGATTGCCGAACGGGTACAAGCATTTTTTGCTTTACCGCTTGCGACTTTAAAGGGCGCTGAGTTAAGCATCGAGTTGGACCGTATCGGTCGGTTGTAACAGTGATCAATAACAAGATTAGAAGAGCACACTCTTATGTACGAAGATTTACCTAATATCAGCGCTGACTCATTGAGTATTCCAGCGCTGGAACAGTTACAACCAGCACAGCAGTCTGCGCATAAGCCACGTATTTTATTGTTATACGGTTCTACGCGGCAGCGCTCTTTTAGCCGTTTAGTGGTGCAAGAAGCGGCACGTTTGCTAGAAACCTTTGGTGCAGAAACCCGTATTTTTAATCCATCCGGCCTGCCTTTGCCGGATGATGTTGAGCCAACCCATCCTAAGGTGGTCGAATTACGTGAGCTCATGCAGTGGTCGGAAGGCCAGGTCTGGTGTTCGCCAGAGCGCCATGGTGCTATGAGTGCGGTATTTAAAGCACAGATTGAGTGGGTGCCGTTGAGCATGGGTGCGGTGCGTCCGACTCAAGGTAAAACCTTGGCGGTGATGCAGGTCTGTGGCGGTTCGCAGTCCTTTAATGTGGTCAATCAACTGCGGGTGTTGGGGCGCTGGATGCGCATGTTTACCATCCCCAATCAGTCTTCAGTGCCGAAAGCCTTTACTGAGTTTGATGACAACGACCGCATGCAGCCGTCGCCCTATTACGATCGCATTGTTGATGTGATGGAAGAACTGGTGAAGTTCACCTTATTGTTACGCGACCGTCAGGACTACCTAGTGGACCGTTATTCTGAGCGTAAAGAAAGTGCAGAAGAATTATCGACGCGGGTCAATCAGCGCTCGATTTGATCGGTGCGCGGCATAATTGCGCGCAATAGGCACTGGTGTTACTGCTATGCTATTTGGTAAATAAGATGTTTCTCTGTGCGTTTGTATGGGTTTTGGCGGCATGCAGCAGGGCAGGCAAATAGATTTAAATAGCGAGGTTTATGATGAAATTAGCGGAAGCATTGATTCTGCGCGCAGATTATCAAAAGCGTGCAGCACAGTTGCGCCAACGCATTGTCAGCAATGCCAAAGTGCAAGAGGGCGAAGAGCCTGCGGAGAATCCGCAGCTCCTGCTTAAGGAGTTTGAGCAGGTGGCTGAGGGTACTTTTGGTCTGATCAAGCGCATCAATAAAACCAATATCAACACTCAGTTTGACGCCGAGCGCAGCTTAACTGATGCCTTAGCTGAGCGTGATATTTTGGCTGCACGGCGCAAGGTGTATGCCGATCTTGTTGAAGCCGCTTCAGCCTCGCAAGACCGTTACAGCCGCTCTGAAATCAAGTTTGAAAGCACCGTTAGTGTCAAAGAGATACAAAAACAGGTGGATGCTTTAGCCAAAGCCTACCGTGAGTTGGATACGGCAATTCAAGGATTGAACTGGAGTACAGACTTAGTAGACTAGCGATGTAGTGGGTAGCCGCATTGATCGAGGCGAACGCACCCGCCAACTGGGTTAAGTTGGCAATCACGGCTCGGCCGTTAACCGGTAGGTGTGAGGGGCAACACCTTTGCTAACACGTTTTGCCTTGCACAAATTACACGGGTATTGAGCATTGTTACTGTGCATTACCGCGCGTTGATCGATCAAAGAGGTGAGGGTGGGTTTGGGGACTACATTTAGCAACATATCCTGCTGGAATACTGGATAATAGCCGCCATTCTTTTGCTATGTATTCTGGTGATTCGCTGTGGAAATCAAGGTTAACTTTCTCGACAACTTGCGTCTTGAAGCCAAGTTCGACGACTTTACGGTGGTGGCTGATCAGCCAATTCGCTACAAAGGTGACGGCTCAGCACCGGGACCGTTCGATTACTTTTTAGCCTCATCGGCGCTGTGTGCGGCGTATTTCGTCAAGTTGTACTGCCAAGCCCGCGATATTCCAACGGAAAATATTCGCCTGTCGCAAAATAATATTGTTGATCCAGAAAGCCGCTATAAGCAGATATTTAAAATTCAGGTTGAGCTGCCAAACGATATATCTGATAAAGATCGCCAAGGCATTCTGCGCTCCATCGACCGCTGTACGGTTAAGCGCGTGGTGCAGACTGGGCCTGATTTTGTCATTGATATCGTCGATAACCTCGACGCCGATGCGCAGGCGCTGCTGGGCACGTCAGTGGATGAAAACAGTCAGACCTTTATTCCGGGTAAAGACCTGCCGCTAGAAAAAACCATCGCCACCATGTCGGGTCTTATTGCTAACCTCGGCATGAAAATTGAAATCGCTTCGTGGCGCAATATTGTGCCTAATGTTTGGTCGCTGCATGTGCGTGATTCGCAGTCGCAGCTATGCTTTACCAACGGTAAGGGCGCAACCAAAGAAAGTGCGCTGGCTTCAGCCTTGGGTGAGTTTATTGAGCGTCTCAACTGCAACTTCTTTTACAACGATCAATTCTGGGGCGAAGAGCTGGCCAATGCTGACTTTGTGCATTACCCCAATGAGCGCTGGTTTCAGCCGGGGCCCAATGATGAACTGCCTGTTGAAATTTTAGATGAGCATTGCCTAGCGATTTATAACCCAGACGGCGAGCTGCGCGGTTCTCATTTATACGACACCAACTCCGGCAATATTGAACGTGGTATTTGCTCTATACCCTATGTGCGTCAGTCCGATGGTGCAGAGGTGTTTTTTCCCTCGAATCTGATTGAAAACCTCTTCTTAAGTAATGGTATGAGTGCCGGTAACACCCTAGAGGAAGCGCAAGTACAGTGTTTATCAGAGATTTTTGAGCGTGCAGTGAAGCGTGAAATTATCGAAGGTGAAATCGCGCTGCCGGATGTACCGCAAGAGGTATTGGCCAAATACCCAAGCATTCTCGCTGGTATTCAGGCCTTGGAAGAGCAAGGCTTTCCGGTGTTGGTCAAAGACGCCTCGTTGGGCGGTCAGTTTCCGGTGATGAACGTGACGCTGATGAACCCGCGCACCGGCGGTGTATTTGCTTCCTTTGGCGCGCATCCCAACTTTGCAGTGGCACTGGAGCGCACCCTGACTGAGTTGCTGCAAGGCCGCAGTTTTGAAGGCTTGAATGATCTGGCTCGTCCGACCTTCTCGAGCCATGCGGTGACCGAGCCAAATAACTCGGTTGAGCACTTTATTGATTCCAGCGGTGTGGTGTCGTGGCGCTTTTTTAGTGCCAAAGCGGATTATGATTTTGTTGAGTGGGACTTCACCGATGGCGGCAATAACAGTAATGCGCAGGAAGCAGAACTGTTATTTGGTCTGCTCGAAGACATGGGTAAAGAAGTCTATATGGCAGTGTTTGAGCATCTCGGTGCGACCGCCTGCCGGATTCTAGTACCGGATTATTCTGAGGTGTATCCGATCGATGATTTGATTTGGGATAACACCAATAAAGCGCTGTTTTTCCGTGAAGATATTCTCAATCTGCATCGTCTGGATGATGACGAATTAGCCGCGCTGGTGGAGCGTCTCGAAGAAAGTGAATTGGATAACTACACTGACATTAAAACCTTGATTGGCGTGGAGTTTGACGAGAATACAGTCTGGGGTCAGTTAACCATTCTGGAGCTAAAACTGCTGATTTATCTGGCGCTGAAACAGTTTGAAGAAGCACTCGAGTTGGTCGAAGAATTCCTGCAGTTTAACGACAATACTGTGGAGCGTGAGCTGTTCTATCAGGCGATGAATGCCGCGCTGGAAGTGGCGTTGGACGATGAGCTAGAGATGGATGATTACGAGCCGGTTTTCCGTCGTATGTTTGGCGAAGAACGGATGGATGCGGTGCTTGGTTCGATCACGGGCAGCGTGCGTTTCTACGGTTTAACGCCAACCAGCATGCAGCTGGAAGGTTTGGATAAACATCTGCGTTTGCTCGATAGCTTGAAAAAGCTGCATGCGGCGCGCGCACGTTTCGTCGGCTAATTACTGCTGATGCAAGACAAAAAGGCACCTCTTTGGTGCCTTTTTTATGTGTTTTTTTCTTATGTCTATAAGGCTGTATTGCCTATGCTGAGCGCGCTTTTTAGTCAAGTAGAGGCGGCTGTTAAAATACCGAGAATGTTGTTGCCTGATGCTCGTGCAGTTGTGCTTAAATGGAGAAACTCGCAACGGCCCAATGTTGAATACTGCCGAGCGAGCCTTGCGCTACTTTTATAAACACATACGAGGAGACAGGCTATGTTGAAATTATTACTCAGTGCGGCATTAACGCTCGGGCTGGCTGCTACACCGGCGTTCGCCGATGAAAGCGTGGCATGCCCAGCGTTTCTGGATCACGATTTACCTAAATTGCATTCTAAAGACACTGTTAACTTGTGCGACTTGGCCGCCGGTAAGCCGATGTTGGTGGTCAATACGGCCAGCCACTGCGGTTTTACCGGGCAGTTTAAAGGGCTGGAAGCCTTGCACCAGCGTTATGGCAAGCAGGGTTTAGTGGTGGTGGGTTTTGCCAGTGATGACTTTAATCAGGAAGCCAAAACTGAAGAAGAAGCCGCAACGATTTGCTTTAAGAACTTTGGCGTGACCTTTACCATGATTGCACCGGGTCCGGTGACTGGCGCTGATGCAACACCGGTGTTTGCGCATATTAATCAGCAGGCTAAAGCGCCGCGCTGGAACTTCACTAAATACTTACTCAATGAAAAAGGTGAAGTGATTGAGCGTTTTGGCAGTACTACGGGGCCTGAAAGTAAGGCGCTAACACAGGCGATTGATGCGGTGCTGTTGCAGTCCAACTGACTCGCGTATGTCAGTCAGTGCAGCGTTAATACTTACCAGCCCAAAGTTGCCTCCGAGTCTGGGTGCAAAGTTGGGCATCTGTTTTGTTTCTAGTGCTTGTGCGGATATCTGCTATTAAGAGCGGTAGGCGTAAAGCTAAATAAGCCCATGCGTCATTGCCTAGGTTTAGGATTTTTCACCCCCTGTTGCGCTTGTGCTGTGAGGGCGCTTTCTGGCCACGGGTGCTTTGGATAACGCCCACGATTATCTTTACGGACTTCGGGATAGACATTGCGCCAGAAGTTATTCAGGTCAGCGGTGACTGCTAAAGGTCGTTGCGCTGGTGAGAGTAGATGAATCAGTACCGCTACTTGACCGCCAGCCACTGTCGGTGTCTCGGTCCAGCCAAATAAAGCCTGTAACTTAGCGGCGAGTACTGGGCCGTTTTCTGCGGTGTAATCAAGCCGCACGTTTTGGCCAGTGGGGATCGTTAAGCGTGTCGGTGCCAATGCATTGAGCTGTTGCTGCTGTGGATAACTTAATAGGCTATTGAGTGCCTCTGCTAGATTAAGATTCTTCAGTTCAGACCAGCGCCGCATTCCGGTCATAAAGGGCTGCAGCCAGTCTTCTAAATTACTTAACAGTGCCTCTTGGCTGACATCCGGCCATGCATCGGGAAACACTTGAGCGAGTAAATTCACGCGCGCGCACCATTGTTCGGCATGCTCTGACCACTGCAAGCTGTGTAGGCCATTTTTACGCACCGCACTGAGTAAGCCTTGTTGAATCAGGGCGGGGTCGGGTTGTGGTAATTCTTTTTCAGATAAAATCAGCTCGCCGAGTTTGCGCACACGCCGCGCTACTACTGTGCCGCGTTTATCATCCCAGAGTGCTTCTTCGCTTTCTGTGATCAGTGCGGATAAATCTTGCTCAAGATCGCTGAGATTAACCGGTGCCGCTAGATAAATCGTAGCTTGGCGGGTTTTGCCATCGAGATCGGCGGCCACCAGCCAGTCGTAACGCACCAGCGCGTCATCTTCACGTAGCGATGCACCTTTGCCGTTACTGAGTTGGTAGCGGGCAGATTGGCCGGCGCGACGTTGACCGATGCGGTCCGGATAAGCCAGCGCTAATAAGCGGCCGGTATCGCTAGCGCTGGGCGAGTTATCCACAGGGTGGTTTTTCACCAGTAAGCGTTGGGCATCTTGGCGGATGCTCTTTAAACGTGTGGGTTCCACGCGGTGCTGTGATGTTGCGCCGCGCAAGACTTGTAAGCGCTCATGCATATCAGCACCAGCACTGGAGCCAAGTAAATCGCGCTCGCCTAACAGGGCTGCTAACTCAGCAGCCGCTTGGCCAAAACCAATCTTGCGGCCGCGTAACACCATATTGGCTAAACGCGGATGAATACCTAAATCGCGTGCGGCTTTGCCATGCTCGGTGATGGCGCCGTCTGTGGATAACATCCCCAGCAACTGCAATAAGTCGGCGGCTTGGCTCCAATGCGCAGCGGGCGGTGCATCAATCCAAGTCACTGCTGTCGGATTGCGCGTGCCCCATTGCGCGAGCTCCAACACCAGTGAGACCAAATCGGCTTCTTGAATTTCTGGCGGGGTAAACTCAGCGAGCGCGCCTTGTTCGGCTTCACTCCAGAGTCGGTAACAGACGCCCGGTTCAGTACGACCCGCACGGCCTTTGCGTTGTTCAGCGGATGCCTTTGAAACGCGCCCGGTGATCAGTCGGGTCATGCCGCTATTAGGGTCAAAGACCGCGCGGCGTTGTTGGCCGCTATCAATCACCACGCGCACGCCTGCAATGGTCAGGCTGGTTTCGGCAATGGCGGTGGCGAGGACGATTTTACGTGTACCCGCTAGCGCAGGAGACACAGCGCGGTCTTGCTCATCGGCTTTAAGATTGCCGTATAAAGGTGCAATCAGTACGTTATCGGCAACCTGTCCGCGCAATTGATTTTCTACACGGCGAATTTCGCCAGCACCAGGTAAAAATACCAACAATGAACCCTCTTGCTCGGCCAGTGCTTGATGAATCACTGCCACAATAGGCTCAATGATGCTGCGGTTGTGCGGCTGGGTACGTATAGGGTGGTAAAAAACATCCACTGGAAACGCTCGCCCCGCGCTGCTGATAATCGGCACATTGCCCAGTATTTTGGCAATCGGTGCGGTATCGAGGGTGGCTGACATCACTAAGATGCGCAGATCATCACGCAAGGCTTGCTGCGATTCACGCACCAGTATTAAGCCTAAGTCGGCGTGTAAAGAGCGCTCATGAAACTCATCAAACAACACTGCGGCGTAGTCTTCCAGCATCGGGTCGCTTTGAATCATGCGCGTGAGAATACCTTCGGTGACTACTTCAATCTGTGTGCTATCCGAGATTTTACTGTCCAGCTTGGTGCGATAACCGATCGTTTGTCCGGCTTTTTCACCCAATTGTTTGGCCATAAAATTAGCGGCTGCCCGCGCTGCGATACGCCGTGGCTCGAGCATCAAAATCTTACCTCCCTCCCGCCACTGCGCATCGAGTAAGGCCAGTGGCACTCGCGTAGTTTTACCCGCTCCCGGAGGCGCTTGCAGCAGAACTGTAGTGCTGTGCTCAAGGGTATCTTTAAGTTCAGGGAGAATTAAATCGATTGGGAGCACTGTGGATTTTGGCCTCAATGGAGATGCTGGTGAGGTCTTATAATACAGTGCTTAGCTCGCTAATAAAGCTCAGTAGCACGAACAATACTTTTCATTGTTTAGTGTATTGGTGTATGAGCCTGCGTAATGTGACGCTCAACAAGGGCTGACAGCCAATGCCTGCTAGCGTCAACAAGCGTAAGAAATCTCTGTAGAACAAGATGTGAGTAAAGATGAAGCACCGTGTTAGATTGCTAATAGATGCTGCTATATCAGCTGCTCTGTGCATGTGTTTTATGCTGTAGCCAGAATTGGTGCATCTTGTATTTTAGTAGGTGCTTGAGTTACTCAGCGCTGCGCTCAACCAACTCTGGTAGCGCGTGACGCCACTCTTCAAAGCCGCCATCCATGCTATACAGATCGCTAAAGTCTTGACTGTGCAAGTAGGCTGCAGCACTTTGGCTGGAATGACCGTGATAGCACACGACAATGGTCGGAGCATCTAAATCGGCTTGGGCAATAAACTCAGCCAGGGACTGGTTATCCAAATGAATAGCACCGCTTGGATGTCCACCGGCAAAGCTTTCTGGATCGCGAATATCAACCATTACCGCACCATCGGCACACAGGTTTTTGGCTTGTTCAACACTGATACGTTTAAAAGCGTCCATAAGGTCCTCGCTGAATATAAAAATTTAGGCCGCTGGCTTGCAGGCGCAGCGCTCAAAATGCTGGGTGTCGATATTGTACAGCGACAATTTTCCGCCCCAGACGCAGCCGGTATCTAGCGCAATGGTATTGGGAGCAGGGCAACGGCCTTCAAGTGCCGCCCAGTGACCAAATAAAATAGTGTCGTTTTTAGTCAGGCGTTCGGGATGACTAAACCAGGGCGCAAATCCTTCCGGCGCACTGTTGATGCCTTCTTTGCCGTTCAGATCGAGCACACCGGCCGCAGTACAAAAGCGCATCCGCGTAAAGTAATTGGTAATCACACGTAAGCGTTCAATGCCGGCCAGCTCATCATTCCATTGCGTGGGATGATCGCCATACATACCATCCAAATAAGGAATCAATAGGCTGTCATCTTGCAGGACGCGGTGCATTTCATCCGCGCGCGCTAGTGCATCTGCAATGGTCCACTGCGGTGGAATACCTGCGTGCACCATACTGATCTTACGCTCAGCATCATGATGCATCAGCGGTTGCTGGCGCAGCCAAAACAGCAGTTCATCACAATCTGGTGCATTCAGAATTTCACGTAAGGTGTCTTTCTTTTTAATGCACGCAGCATGGTTAGCAATCGCCAGTAGGTGCAAGTCATGGTTACCCAAAACTGTTACCACAGAATCACGCATGGCATAGAGAAAGCGTAAGGTTTCTAGCGATTGCGGACCGCGATTCACCAAGTCACCAACCAGCCAGAGCTTGTCGTGGCTAGGGTCAAAATCAACGCGATCGAGTAAGCACTGCAGCGGCTCAAGGCAGCCTTGTACATCACCTACTGCATAGGTCGCCATTAATGCACAGCGCCCGGTACAGCTAAACCAAAGGGAGCGATGATGGCTTCAAACTCTTCGCCATCTTTAGCGCGCATGGTAAAGCTGCCTTGCATGCTGCCGACCACTGTGGTCATTAAGGTACCGCTGCTGTAACTGTACTCATCATCGGCATCAATAATGGGCTGTTCACCAACCACGCCTGAGCCGCGTACTTCTTGGGTTTTGCCGTCACCATCGGTAATGATCCAGTGGCGGCTTAACAGCTGCGCTGAATCGGTACCGTTATTGCGGATGGTGATGTCGTAGGCAAACACATAGCGGTTTTCAGCGGGGGCAGAGTGATCAGGCAAATAACGTGTCTTCACACGGATATCAATGGTATCGCACAGATTATTCATAGTGTTCTCAAGATAATTGCGCAGCCGGCTGCGCAGATAACTGATCGGCTAAGCGGACAAAGGCTGCCAAATCCAATTGTTCTGGGCGCAAGCTGCCGTCCACACCCGCAGCTGCAATTTCTTCAGCGGATAAGACATTTTTAAGGGTGTTGCGCAGAGTTTTACGGCGCTGATTAAATGCTTCGCGCACAATGCGATCCAACGCACGAGCATCTTGTGCTTGATGCGGCAAGACGGCGTGCGGCGTTAAGCGCACAATGGCCGAGTCGACTTTGGGTGGCGGGCTAAAGGAGCCTGGACCCACATTAAATAAGTGCTCAACGCGGCAATGGTACTGCACCATAATGGATAAGCGGCCCCAGTCGCCACCACCGGGTTTAGCGGCCATACGCTCCACCACTTCTTTTTGCAGCATAAAGTGCATGTCACGCACCAAGTGCGCATTGTTGAGCAGATGGAAAATCAGCGGTGTGGAAATATTGTAGGGCAGGTTACCGACCACACGCAGACTGCTGGGTTCTGGATTGAGGCGGCTAAAATCAAATTTCAGCGCATCACCTTCGTGCAGAGTGAAGTTCTTGGCGAGGGCGAAGCGGTCTTGCAAAATACTGACGAGGTCGAGGTCAATTTCGATCACGTCCAACTGCACACCACTGTCAACCAGGCTTTGTGTGATGGCACCTTGGCCTGGGCCAATTTCTAGCATACGGTCGCCTTCACGTGGAGCAATAGCGCGAATAATGCGATCAATCACGCCAGTATCGTGTAAGAAGTTTTGACCGAAACGCTTACGGGCGCGGTGTTGATAGATCTGCGACATGCGACTGCTCCAATGAATAAGTCGGGCAGTTTAGCAAAAAAGTAGCACAGCTTCGCCTTTATCCGCTATTGATGCTCAAAAATAGCTAAACGCGAGCCAGACATACGCATAATCAGTGATGCCATGCCGACCCAAGCATCACCGGTGGCTTGGCCTTTGCTTTGCTCATCCAGCAGTTGTGCATCTTTGAGTAGCAGTTGCCACTGTGTACCGGACAGACGTTTGAGGGCTTTCGCAAACAAGGGTTTGCGTGCTGCAGGCCATACTTTTGACAGCGCACGATCCAGGCTGGTGCCTGAGCTTAATTGTTGGGCAAGCGTGCCGAGCTGGCGAATATCGCGGGCGACAGCCCAGAGGATAATTGGGATGTCCGTACCTTCGCTGCGCAAACCCGCCAACATGCGCAAACTGCGCTGCGCATCGCCTTCCAGTGCAGCATCCACCAAGCCAAAGACATCATAGCGGGCGCTATCAGCGATGCTGGTTTGAATGGTTTCAACATCCAGATGTGTGGCATTGGTCAGCAGTTTAAGCTTTTCGATTTCTTGCACTGCCGCCAACAGATTGCCTTCAGTACGCGCCACAATTAAATCAATCGCTGCGGGATCAGCGCTCAGGCCTTGCTGGGCTAAACGCTGATTAATCCAGTTGGGCAATTGCTCAATATTGATATTGGGCAGCTGCACAAAACCGCAGAGTGGGCTGTCCATTAAGGCTTTCGCCCATTTGGTTTTTAGCGTACTGCTATCCAAACGCGGAACATTAATCAGCAGCACAGTATCTTCTGCGGGGCGGGCTAAATATTCCTGTAAAACAATGCTGCCTTGATCGCCCGGCTTACCTGAATTAATACGCAACTCCAGCAAACGTTTCTCGGCAAAGAGTGACAAACTGGCATTGGCTTCGCGGATGATATTCCAGTCGAAACCACGCTCCACATGAAACACTTGGCGTTCGCTGTAATCGGCTTGGCGACAGGTAGCGCGAATTGCATCGCTGGCTTCTTGAGCTAACAAAGGTTCATCACTGCTGACCAAGTAGATCGGCAGTAAGGCCTGTTTGAGTTGGCCATTGAGTTTTTCAGGATAAATGCGCATAGGGCAAAGGTAGGGTCTTGCTTGCACAAGACCCTAGATCACTAAGGTAAGGAAATCGGTGATTGCTGTGGCTCATCGGCTTGTTGCTGTGCGCGCATGGCTGCGGCACGTGCTTCTTGCTCGGCTGCTTGACGGCGCTCTGCTTGGTCTTGTAAATCTTGCAGTTGTGCTGGCGTGATGGCTTGCAAGCGAATCATCAATTGCATGACTAAATCACGACGCATTTCTTCACGCAGCATGGCTTCTTCTTGACCCGAACCTGTGACGTTGTCTTGGTTGTGTGCGTAAGTACGCTGCACTTCAACGCGGTCTTTGATCAGCGCGGGTAGATTGCCTGAGCGTAGCTCATAAGTGGCTGAGCTGGTGATGCGGTATTCTGCGCTGCGGGTACCGGCAGTGAAGCTGGCAGTGCGGCGGCTTGTTTCTTCAGCGCCTACGTACAGTGTAAATGGAGCGCTACTGGAAATAGTGACCTGATTGTTGTCTAGGCCTTGTTTAACTTGTTTGCCTAAAGGGCTTAAAGCATCACGGGCAGCAAAATTCAGTTCAGTCAGCGCCATTTGCATGGTGCCCGTACCGCGTAATTGAAAGCCACAGGCGGTCAGCAAAAAAGCCAGACCCAGTACAGTTATAGTGCGTTTTAGCATGGTCAATCCTTTACGCCTAACCCCGGTGTGAGGTTAGGCAATCTAAATAAAAAAGCACAACTCAATCAGTTAGCAACAATATTAACTAACTTATTGGGAACCACAATCACTTTGCGAATGGTCAAGCCATCGACAAAGCGCAGCACGTTTTCATTGGCGCGCGCTGCTGCTTCAATTTCTTCACGACTGGCGCTGGCTGGCACATCAATGCTGCCACGTAACTTGCCATTCACTTGAATCACAATACTTAGCGTGTCTTGCACTAAAGCACTTTCATCAGCTTGCGGCCAAGCAGCATCAATCACTGGCGTGGTATGACCCAGTTGCTGCCAAATTGCGTGACAGATGTGCGGGGTAATAGGTGCGAGCAACAGTACGACGGTTTCTAAACCTTCGTGCAATAAAGCACGATCTTGTTCAGTTTCCACTGGTGCTTTTTCCAATACATTCATCAGCGTCATCACTTGCGCAATAGCAGTGTTGAATTTCTGGTGTTGGCCCACATCGTTGCTGGCATGCTTAATCACTGCATGGATCGAGCGACGAATGTCTTTTTGCGCATCGGTTAATGCAGTAAGGTCTAAACCGTTATGACTGCCCGCATTTACATGCTTATAAGCCAAACGCCACACACGCTTCATAAAGCGGCTGGAGCCTTCAATACCTGCGTCTGACCATTCCAAACTCATATCCGGTGGCGCAGCAAACATCATAAACAAGCGGCAGGTGTCAGCGCCGTACTCGTCGATCATGATTTGTGGATCCACACCGTTGTTCTTGGATTTGGACATTTTTTCAATGCCACCAATCACCACCGGTTGGCCGTCGCTGATCAGCGTCGCAGCAATGGCTTTACCTTTTGCATCGTGTTCAACCGTGACTTCATCCGGGTTAAACCACAGACGACCGCCATTGGGCTGGATGCGATAGTAAGTTTCAGCAATCACCATGCCTTGGGTGAGCAGGTTGGTGAAGGGTTCATTGCTATTGACTAAGCCTTCATCACGCATCAGCTTATGGAAGAAACGCGCATACAGCAGGTGCAGAATCGCGTGCTCAATACCACCGATATACTGGTCAACGGGCAACCAATGATCAGCCGCGCCTTTTTCCACTAAGCCGCCTTCATAGTGCGGTGAAGCGTAGCGTGCGTAGTACCACGAGGACTCAACAAAAGTATCCATAGTGTCAGTTTCACGACGGGCATCTGCGCCACAGCTTGGGCATTTGCACTCGTAAAATTCAGGCATTTTATTCAGTGGATTACCTGAGCCATCGGGAATCACATTCTCAGGTAAAACCACTGGCAACTGGTCTTCAGGTACAGGAACATCGCCACAGCTTGGGCAATGGATAATTGGGATTGGGCAACCCCAGTAACGCTGACGGCTGATACCCCAGTCGCGTAAACGGAACTGAGTTTTACGCTCACCGTGCGCTTTAGCTTCTAGATCAGCCACAATGCCATCAAAGGCGTCTTGCACGTTTAGGCCATCGTATTTACCGCTATTCACTGCAGTGACGTTGGCTTTGTCGGCGTACCAGTCATGCCACTCTTGCGCATCAAAGCTATTGTCTGGATTGCTGGATGCAAACACCTGCTGAATCGGTAGCTGATACGTATTAGCAAAAGCAAAGTCACGCTCATCGTGGGCAGGGACGGCCATGACTGCGCCTTCACCATAACCCCACAGCACATAGTTCGCAACATAGACCGGCAGCTTGTCACCCGTTAATGGGTGAATCACAAACTGGCCAGTGGGTAAGCCTTTTTTCTCCATGGTCGCCATATCGGCTTCAGCCACGGAACCGGCTTTGCACTCGGCAATAAAAGCGGTGAGTTCGGCGTTATTTTTAGCAGCGCGCTGCGCTAAAGGGTGCTCAGCAGCGACAGCAACATAAGTTGCGCCCATCAGGGTGTCAGGACGGGTGGTGTAAACTTTGAGTTGACCGTCAGTACCCACTGATTCTGCATCGTAATCAAACAGAATATCGGCGCCAAAGCTTTTGCCGATCCAGTTACGTTGCATGGTTTTAACTTGCTCAGGCCAGCCGTGCATATCATCAAGACTGGTTAGCAGC
>RRZU010980351.1_pt1 | contig 19587 bp, 17 predicted proteins | sample 2165561 | NCBI WGS metagenome assembly RRZU01 (sample SAMN10456909, study PRJNA506462) | wastewater metagenome | isolation source: wastewater sludge | place: USA: Moscow, Idaho | reverse complement strand
TTTATGGACACTGCTGATGGAGTTTTTTCCGGAAGAAGCAAAGATAGAATGTTAGAAATAATGAAGGATAGTTGTGTGGGCTCTAATGCAGTAGTAGCTTTTTTTATTCTAAGCATCTTAAAGATTGCTCTTTTTATGGAAATTCCCAGTGATAAATTGTTGTTGGCGTTATTTGCAGCACCAATTTTAAGTCGCTTTAATATGGTGATTGCAATCACAAAATTCCCTTATGCTAGACCGGATGGAATGGGTAAGGCTTTTGCAGAATATTCGGGAGCAACAACATTTTATATTGCGTTATTATTTACGATGTTATTAATAATACCTTTAGGAAAAATGGGTATTAGTGCGTTTATTATTAGTTGTTTAGGTGGACTTTTTTTCTGTAATTACTTTAGTAAAATTTTAGGCGGATTAACAGGCGATACTTATGGAGCAATAACCGAGCTTTGTGAAGTGATAGTGCTATGTTGCTTTTTAATCATTAGCTAATAGAGGTGTGTTATGCAAGTGTTGGTTAAAGTCCCTGGATCATGTGGTGAATTAATTCAAGGAAAAGTTGCCGGTAAAGATTTATTAGTTACTTGCCCGATTAATTTATATTCACAGGTCAGCATAAAAGAAAGTAATCATAATAATTTTGAAAATATTAATAAAAAATCTTTTTTGGCTATTACTAGGACTTTGGAGTACTTGAATATAAAGACCACGAATTATAAAATTAAATTGGTAAGTGAATTACTGCAAGGTAAGGGAATGGCTTCAAGTAGTGCAGATATTAGTGCTGTGATAAAAGCAATCGGGTTAATAAATAATGTTGATTTATCAGCAGAAAAAATTGCTGAGATTGCCATTGGGATTGAACCAACCGATGGAATTTTTTTTGAAGGTATTGTTGCGTTTGACCATATCAAAGGAGAAGTTTTACAATACTTAGGCCAGGCGTTACCTATTACTATCGGAATTTTTGATTTTGGTGGTAGTGTTGATACCATAAACTTTAATAATCGCTTTGATTTATTAGAACTTAATAATAAGAAAGAAAAATATGTAAAAAAAGCTTATGATTTGTTAGAACGTGGCTTTTTAACTAAAGATACAAAAATAATTGGTGAGGCAACGACAATTAGTGCACTTGCGAACCAAGAAATATTATATAAAGATAAACTCGATAAAATAATTGATATTGTTGTTCAAAATGGTGGGCTAGGGATTAACATTGCTCATAGTGGTACTTTACTAGGGGTGCTTTTTAATAATAGTGATGCTGAAGCATTAAGTTTTTGCATTGATGAATTAAGCTCTAAGTTTAATAGGATGACATATTATAGGACAGTTAATTTAGTTAATGGTGGAATATATCAAGAGGGTGAATAAATGAAAACCAATGCAAAATTTGAACATGGTGGCAACATTCATAAAGCTAAGCGTGATAAAAATACGAAGCTGATTGATTTTAGTGCAAATATTAATTCGTTAGGATTATCGGTAGCGGTTGAAGCTAAAATAAAAGCTAGCATTGACGAAATAATACATTATCCTGATCCTGATTGTTATGAACTAAAAAAGTTATTAGGTCAATGTTATAGCATTCCAACAAAATACATAACTATAGGCAATGGTGCTGTCGAATTGTTATATATCTTTTGTAATATTTTAAAGCCAAAGAATGTAATGATTATGGCACCTTCTTTTTGTGAATATGAAAGAGCAGCCTTAGCAAGTGCTGCTAAGATTAATTATCATTATTTAGAGGTTAAAAATGATTTTAAGTTGAAGGTATCAGAACTTATCAATAAACTTGACGGTAATGATATTGTTTTTTTGTGTAATCCAAACAATCCAACCGGTACCATTTTAAAATATCAAGAGATCGATTCAATATTAGCAGTAGCAAAAGCAAAGAATATTATCATTTTAGTTGATGAATCTTTTATTGACTTTATCGAAAACAATCAAGAATATACCTGTCGCCAACTAATTCAGCATTATGATAATTTAGTTATTTTACATTCTTTAACAAAATTTTATGCAATACCAGGATTACGGCTGGGCTTTATGTTAGCAAATAGTGACTTAACGCAAAAAATGCATTTAGCAAAAGATCCATGGAATGTTAATGTTTTAGCACAAGTGGCTGGAGTTGCAGCATTAAAAGATAAAGAGTATCAAAAAGAAAGTATTGAAAATTTAAATTACACTAAAAGTCTATTTTATGATAAATTAAAAAGTATAGAAAAACTAAAAGTATATCCGCCAACGGTTAACTATATTTTTATTGATATAAAAAATACTGGTTATACTGCAAGAGAATTGCAAGAGTTACTGTTAAAAGATAATATTTTAATTCGAAACTGCGAAAATTATCCGGGGTTGTCAGAATATTATATTCGGCTAGCGATTAAAGATGAAAAAAACAATAATTTATTAATAAATTATTTACAGAAAATTATAGGTGATTAATATGACGAAAATAATTTTTGTGAGACATGGACAAACTTTATGGAATTTAGAAATGAAATATCAAGGCCATACCGATATCGCCCTTTCTGAATTAGGGATAGAACAAGCTAAACGTGTTTCAAAACGTTTAATGTCTGAAGAATTTTCTGCTGTTTATTCCAGTGATTTGGTCAGAGCGTTTGAAACTGCTAATATTATTGCAGCGCCAAAGAAAATTAAAGTTAATACTGATTGTGACTTACGAGAGATTTGTTTTGGTGATTGGGAGGGGCTGACTTATGCTGAAATAAATGAAAAATGGCCTAATGCCTTAAATCAATTTTTCTCAGATACTACGAAGATTACTATTCCCAATGGCGAAAGTTTTGAAACTTTGAAACAGCGTAGTGATGTTGCTATTAATAAAATTTTAGAAAAGCATAAAAAAGAGACGGTGGTAGTTGTGGCACATGGTGCAACGATTAGAGCAATGATTTGCAGTGCTTTAAATTTACCATTAGATTATGTTTGGCGAATTCGTCAAGACAACACTGCTGTAAACATGGTGGAATATCATAAGAACAATAATATTGTAACTTTGCTCAATGATATTCATCACTTAAATTAATTATAAGGGGGGTTGTATTTATGCATGATTTTTGTATTATTCCTGATAAATGTGAAAATTTTTGGTCATTTGTAAATACAATGCCTTTAACAATTGAAGAAAAAGCAATTGTTAATCAATGTGTGCTTAAAAAAGTAATAATTGATGTAAATAACAATTGCTGGCATATTCATTTGAATACACAAGCGGAAGTAAGTAAGCAATTGCTAAATAGAGTTGGTTTACAGTTGTGTGAAAATTGCGGTGTTAGCAAAGTTGAATTTAAGCAAAATATAATTAGTTTAGAAGAATACTTTATTGGTAAATGGCCTGAATTAATTAAAAATATTACGCAAAATCCGACTGTTAAACATTTACTATCAACTGCTAAACGGAATTTTGATGGAACAAAGTTAACCTTGGAACTAAATGGTGATTTAGCTTCAGAAATAATTGAAGCACATGATGTAATTTTTAGCATTAAAGACTTTATTAAGAAGGAATTAGCTGTTAACTTAGAAATTGAATGTTTGGTTAGTACAGATGAAGTCGAAATAACGGATGATGATTTATTAACACCTGAATATATTGAAGCTACACAGCCTGATGCTGTTAAACAAGCTACAGGTATTGTAAAAAAGAAAGAAAATAATATCATCTTTGGGCGTAATATCAAAGATAATAATATTGCGATAAACTTAATTCAAGAAGAAGCCAGAAATGTCGTGGTTCAAGGAAAGGTAGTTTCCTTTGATGGGCGTGAACTTAAATCGGGGAGATTTTTGTTAACGGTTGATATTGCAGACAATACTGATGGAATTAGTGGTAAAGCTTTTTTTGATGAAAAAGAAAAATATGATAGTATTATTAGTTCTTTGAGTAAAAATTTAATTGTTAAGGCTAAAGGCACGGTGCAATTTGATAAATATGCGAATGAACTTAGCATGTTTTTTGATAGTTTGATAAAAATAGAAGAAGAACAAAAAAGAACAGATAATGCTAACGTTAAAAGGGTTGAACTACATACTCATACCCATATGAGTAATATGGATGCGGTTGTTTCTGTAAAAAATTTAATAACACAAGCTGCGAAGTGGGGACATCCGGCAATAGCTATAACTGATCACGGTGTGGTACAGGCATTTCCGGAAGCTTATGAAGTGGCGGCTAAAGCAAATATAAAAATTATCTATGGAATGGAAGGCTATTTGTTTGAAAATGACATTAATAAAGCCAATCATATTGTAATTTTAGCAAAGAACTTAATTGGTTTGCGAAACTTATATACGTTAGTATCATTATCACACCTAAAATATTTACATCGAACACCACGAATTCCCAAAAAGGTTTTGGCGGAATATCGTGAAGGATTAATTTTTGGTTCGGCATGTGAAGCAGGGGAATTAATTCAAGCAATTATTCATGGTGCTAATGATGAAGAGTTAGAAAAAATTGCTGAGTTTTATGATTATTTAGAAATACAACCGATCGGCAATAATAGCTTTTTGGTTAGAGAAGGAATTATTCCTGATGATAATGGGTTACAACAAATTAATATCAAAGTCAGTCAAATTGCTAATAAGCTTAATAAACCTTTAATTGCAACTTGTGATGTGCATTTTTTAAACCCAGAAGATGAAGTTTATCGACGAATTTTAATGACTGGTAAAGGGTTTGCTGATGCTGATAATCAGCCACCGCTTTACTTAAGAACTACCGAAGAAATGTTAGCTGAGTTTTCGTATTTAGGCAAAGAATTAGCAACAGCTGCAGTTATTGATAATCCGCGCAAAATTGCGGAAGATATCGAAACCTTTAAACCTATTCCAGATGAATTATATTCACCAAAAATTCCAGGGGCGGAAAATGAGATTAGAGCAATGTCATATAATAAAGCTAAAGCATTATATGGTGAAGAATTACCAGTTATTGTTGCAGAAAGGCTAACTTATGAGCTTAACTCTATTATTAATAATGGGTTTGCAGTATTATACTTAATTGCCCATAAGTTAGTTAAAAAATCATTGGATGACGGTTATTTAGTTGGCTCCAGAGGTTCAGTCGGTTCATCTTTTGTAGCGACAATGACTGATATAACTGAAGTTAACCCGTTGCCGCCACATTGGCGGTGCGGTAACTGTTTGTTTAGTGAATTTGTTACTGATGGTAGTTATGGCGGTGGCTTTGATTTGCCGGCGAAAAATTGTCCACATTGCGAAACTTTGATGATTAAAGATGGTCATGATATTCCTTTTGCTGTTTTTATGGGATTTCATGGAGATAAAGTTCCCGATATTGATTTAAACTTTTCCGGTGATTATCAGCCAATTGCTCATAAGTATACAGAAGAATTATTTGGTAAGGATAATGTCTTTAGAGCCGGAACCATTGCGACGATTGCCGATAAAACCGCTTACGGCTATGTAAAAAATTATTATAATGAAAAAGGTATCATAACTAGAAATGCACATATTAATAGTTTAGTAAATGGTTGTACTGGGGTAAAACGAACTACTGGTCAGCATCCGGGTGGAATTATGGTAGTGCCTCGAGATATGGATGTACATCATTTCACCCCAATTCAACGGCCAGCTGATGATAAAAATTCTTCGACGATTACGACTCATTTTGATTATCATTCTATTAGTAGTCGCCTAGTTAAGCTTGATATTCTTGGTCATGATGACCCGACGGTGATAAAAATGTTAGAAGATTTAACTGGCTTAAAACCGCAAGAGATACCGCTAGATGACCAAGCAACAATGAGTCTGTTTTCTAATACTGATGCTTTGGGCGTTAGTAGTCAAGAGTTAGGTAGCAATACCGGCACTTTTGGTATTCCTGAGTTTGGCACTAAGTTTGTTCGACAAATGTTAGAAGATACTATGCCAAAAACTTTCAGTGAATTGGTTCGAATAAGTGGATTTTCTCATGGGACTGACGTGTGGTTAAATAATGCTCAAGATTTAATTAAGGCAGGAACTGCTAAGTTATCAGAAGCTATTTCAGCTCGTGATGATATCATGGTATATTTGATTCATAAAGGTGTTGAACCATCTTTAGCTTTTAAAACGATGGAGAGTGTTCGTAAAGGAAAAGGGATTAAAGCTGAAGATGTTCAAAAGTTAAAGGAAAAAAATGTTCCTAATTGGTATATTGAATCCTGTCAAAAAATAAAATATATGTTCCCGAAAGCTCATGCGGTTGCTTATGTAATGATGGCTTTTAGAATTGCATATTGCAAGGTGCATTTTCCACTATCGTTTTATGCAGCCTACTTTACCGTAAGGGCGACAGAATTTGATGCCAACTTAATTGTTAAAGGACCGTCTGTCTTAAGACAACAATTAAAAGAACTTGAGCAAAAAGGCAATAATTTGAGTGCGAAAGAAAAAGGATTACAAACTGTTTTTGAATTGGCACTGGAAATGTTTCTGCGTGGCTTTACTTTTGAGCGGGTTGACTTAAATAAGTCTTCGGCTGATAAGTTTATTATGCAGGATAAGTCATTGTTGCCTCCACTAGCATCATTGCAGGGGCTTGGAACATCAGCAGCACTTAATATTGTACAAGCTAGGGCAGAGAAGGAATTTTCTTCAATTGAAGATTTAAAAGTTAGAGCCAGATTATCAAAAACAGTAGTTGATATTTTACAAGAACATGGCTGTTTACAAGGAATGACGGAAAGTGATCAAATGAATTTATTTGCTTAGGCGATATACTTGTCAATATTTATTGATAGTGATATAATGAAGCAAGAAATTATGTTTAGTTTTTTAAGAGTGGGCAAAAAGCCCACTCTTTAGTGTTATTTCTGCAAATTGGTGTTTTACCTATAGACACTATAAGATTAGGAGGTGTTGTTGTGGCTAATCATATTGAATCATTAGTAGAAGAAATTGTTGTGAAATTATTACAAGATACCAATATTGAATTAATAGATGTTGAATATGTTAAAGAAAAAGACTGGTATTTAAGAGTGTTTATTGATAAAGATGGTGGTATTGAAATTGAGGATTGCCAGTCTCTTAGCGAACAATTAGAGGAAAAGCTAGATGAATTGGATCCTATTAGCGACAGCTATTATTTAGAAGTTTCTTCTCCGGGGTTGGACCGAGCCTTGAAAAAGGATAAAGATTTCCAACGCCATCTTGGTGATAAGATTGAAATTACAACTTATGCACCAATTAATGGCTCAAAAATTATTGTTGGTACTTTAAAACAGTATTCTGCAGAAAATTTGACAATTGAAGTTGAAGAAAACATTATTAGTATCGAACGTGAAAAAATTGCAAAAGTTAAATTATATTTAGACTTTTAATAGAACAATTGAATAGGGGGATAACAAATGAACGCAGAGTTCATGCAAGCATTTGAAGAGTTAGGCAAAGAAAAGGGGATAGCACCAGAAATATTATTTGATGCTATTGAAGCGGCTTTAATTTCCGCATATAAAAGAAATTTTGGTTCAGCCCAAAATGTGAGAGTTTCATTAGATCGTATCACCGGAGAAATTCATGTTTTTGCTCGCAAAATTGTTGTTACAGAATTAACAGAGCAACATTTGGAAGTTAGTTTAGCAGAGGCAAAAGAAATAGATCCACGTTATGAAGAAAACGATATTATTGAAATTGAAGTAACACCAAAAGATTTTGGTAGAATTGCAGCACAAACTGCTAAACAAGTTGTAGTACAAAGAATTAGAGAAGCAGAGCGCGGAATCATTTATGATGAATTTTCCAACCGAGAAAGTGATATCTTAACGGGTATTGTTCAAAGAATCGAACAAAAAAATGTTTTTATTGACCTGGGTAAGGCAGAAGCTATTTTAGCACCAACTGAGCAAATCCCTTTCGAACAATATAAACATGGTGATAGAGTAAAAAGCTATATCATTGAAGTTAAAAAAACCACTAAAGGTCCACAAATTCTTGTTTCTAGAACTCATCCGGGTTTATTAAAAAGATTATTTGAACTTGAGGTTCCAGAAATTCAAGATGGAATTGTTGAAATTAAATCAGTAGCAAGAGAACCAGGTATGAGATCAAAAATTGCAGTATATTCTCGTGACGAAGACATCGATCCAGTAGGTGCTTGTGTTGGTCATAAAGGGATGAGAGTCCAAACCATTGTTGATGAATTAAAAGGTGAAAAAATTGATATAGTAAAATGGAGTCCAGATCCAGTAAAATATATAGCAAATTCACTTAGTCCAGCTAAGGTAGTATCAGTTGAGGTTAATGAAATTGAAAAAATATCAAAAGTTATTGTTCCTGATTTTCAATTATCTTTAGCAATCGGCAAGGAAGGGCAAAATGCTAGATTAGCTGCTAAACTAACCGGCTGGAAGATTGATATAAAAAGTGAATCACAAGCAAGTCAAGCTGAAAACGAATAATTAGAGGAGGCTTGATTGAAATGAAAAAAATACCTCAAAGAATGTGCGTTGGCTGTCAAGAGATGCACAACAAGAAAGAATTGCTGAGAATTGTTAAAACGCCAGAAGGTGAGTATCTTCTAGACGATACCGGCAAAAAATCCGGTCGTGGCGCATATGTTTGTCATAAGGAAGAATGTTTAAACAAGGCTTTTAAAGAAAAAAGATTGGAAAAATCATTTAAAAATCCTGTGGACAATGAAATATACCAGCAACTGAAAGCAAGGATATTCGGTGATGATTAATATAGAAAAAAGGTTGATAAATACATTGAGTTTAGCACAGCGAGCAACTAAACTGGCTTCAGGAGAGTTGGCGGTAGAAAAAGCAATTAAAACCAATAAAGCTAAACTTGTCATAATTGCCACTGATGTTTCAGATGGTACGAAAAAAAAATATACAGATATGTCACAATATTATCAAACAAAATTGTATAGTATTTTAACAAAAGAACAATTAGGTCATTGTATTGGCAAAGAATACCGTGCTGCGGTTGCAGTATTGGACGATGGCTTTGCAAAATCAATTGTTAAAATATTAAACCCTTGATTAAATGTGATAACAGAAAGCTGGGGGTGGATTAATGTCGAAATATAGAATATATGAATTGGCAAAAGAATTTAGTACATCCAGTAAAACTATTTTAGATATATTAGAACGTAATAGTTTTACTGTTAAAAATCATATGAGTAGTGTTGGTGATACAGAAAAGGATGTTTTAGTAAGAGTTTTTGCGCCGAAAGTTGCTGAAACAAAGCCAAAAGTTACTACTGAAAAGAACGATAAAAACTTAAACAAGCCAAATAAACCAGTTGCTACACCTGTAGCAACAAAAGTAAATCCTAATAATAATGGTCAAGGTGCACCTAGACCGCAGCACCATGCAGGAAATAACAATCAAAATAGACCTAGACCACAACACCAAAACCAACCTAATGTAGCAGTTGGCAATACTAATAATGCTCCTGCTAACTCCAATAATAATAGACCTAATAATTTTAGAGGAAACAACAACAATAATAATAGAAATAACTTCCAAAACAATAGAAATAATAATAATAGAAACAATAAAAATCGCAACCAAACACCACAAAAAACATTCACACCTAGAGTTGAGCCGGAAAAACCAAAAGTTATTAAAGTTGGTGATTCTTTAACAGTTAAAGAATTGGCAAGTAAACTTAGACGTGAAGTCAGTGAAATAATCAAAAAATTAATGATGCTTGGTATTATGGCAAATATCAACCAAGAATTAGATTTTGATACAATAACATTAATTGCTGGTGAATTTGAAGTTGAGGTTGAAGAATTACCACCAGAAGAAGATCCAACTGAAATTCCTGAAATTGTTGATGATCCAAAATCATTGATGCCTCGTCCGCCGGTTGTAACGGTTATGGGACATGTTGACCATGGTAAAACTTCTTTATTGGATGCGATTAGAAAAACTAATGTAAGTGGCAAAGAAGCAGGGGGAATCACTCAGCATATTGGAGCTTATCAAGTAGTATGTAATGGTAAAAAAATTGTATTTTTAGATACGCCTGGTCATGAAGCGTTTACAGCAATGAGAGCCAGAGGAGCGCAGGTTACTGATATTGCTATTTTAGTTGTTGCAGCTGATGATGGTGTAATGCCACAGACAATAGAAGCCTTAAATCATGCTAAATCTGCTAATGTTCCAATTATTGTTGCTATCAATAAAATTGATAGAGAAGGTGCAAATCTTGATAGAGTAAAACAACAATTAGCTGAGCATAATTTAATTCCGGAAGACTGGGGTGGCGAAACCATTATGGTTCCTGTTTCTGCCCATCAAAGAACTGGTATTAATGATTTATTAGAAATGATTTTATTAGTTGCAGAAATGCAAGAATTAAAAGCTAATCCTAATCGTCGTGCTCAAGGCACTATTGTTGAAGCACAATTAGATAAAGGTCGTGGTCCTGTAGCCACAGTATTGGTACAAACTGGTACATTGAAAATTGGTGATTCAATCATTGCCGGAACTGCTTTTGGTAAAGTTAGAGCAATGATTAATGACCGTGGCGAAAAAGTTAAAAAAGCTGGCCCTAGTACTCCGGTTGAAGTGTTAGGCTTAGCTGATGTACCGGCTGCTGGTGATATTTTAGATGCACTAGACGAAAAATCAGCTCGCTTTATTGCGGAAAAACGTATTGCGAAAAAACGTACTGATGAAATGAATAGTTCACAAAAAGTATCATTAGATGATTTATTCCAACAAATTCAAGATGGCAATATTAAAGATTTAAATATTCTTATTAAGGCTGATGTTCAAGGTTCAGTAGAAGCATTGAAACAATCCTTATTAAGTTTAAATGCGAAAAATGATGAAGTTCGTGTTAATATCATCCATTCTGGTGCTGGAGCGATTAACGAGTCTGATGTAATGTTGGCGACAGCTGCAAATGCTCTAATTATTGGTTTTAATGTTAGACCTGATAATAATGCTCGTCGTTTAGCCGATAATGAGAAAATTGATATTAGAAGTTATAGTGTAATTTATGAAGCAATCAATGATGTTGAAGCTGCAATGACAGGAATGCTTGCGCCACAATACAAAGAAGTAATTCAAGGTAAAGTGGAAATAAGACAAGTGTTTAGCTTTAATAAAAATATCGTTGCTGGTTCTTATGTTTTAGAAGGTAAAATTACTAACTCTTCTAAAATACGGATTATTAGAGATGGTATTGTTGTTCATGAAGGAGCGATTGAATCTTTGCGTCGTTTTAAAGATGATGTGAAAGAGGTTAACTCTGGTTATGAGTGTGGTATCACACTAGAAAACTTCCGTGATATTAAAGATAATGATATTTTAGAAGCTTATACAATGGAACAAATAAAACCGGGAAAATAAAAGTTGAACGGAGGGTGAAAGATGGGACAACTCCGCGTTGAAAAAGTTCAAGAATTAATTAAACAAGAAGTCAGTAAAATGATCTTGCGTGAATTAAAAGACCCAAGAATCGGGTTTGTAACGGTTACGCAAGTTGATGTTACTGGTGACTTAAGATATGCAAAAATTTATGTTAGTTTAATGGGAACTGACGAACAAAAAACAGAATGCTGGACCGGCTTACAAAAGGCATTAGGTTTTATCAGAAGTGAAATTGGCAAAAGAATTCGTTTAAGATGTACACCAGAACTATCTTTTCAAATTGATACTTCACTTGATTATAGTGTTAGAATTCAAGAATTACTAAATCAAATAAATACTAATGAGGAAAAAAGCTAAAATGAATGTTACTTTAAATGATGTTTTAACTATTCTTCAAGAACATGAAAGCTTTGTCATAACAACGCATGTTAATCCTGATGGTGATGCTATTGGCTCACTATTAGCATTGGGATCATTTCTGGAGAAAATGAACAAAAAAGTACATTTAGTAATTGATGATGAAATTACTGCAAGTTATAAATTCCTCAAAGGCTTGGAAAAAATTAATAAACCAAATGCTACATTAAATGCTGATTTATTAATCGTATTAGATGCTAGTGATTATGATAGAATTGGTAATGTTAAAAACATTACCAATTCTAAAATATTAAATATCGATCATCATATTTCAAATGCGAACTTTGCTGATTATTTATATTTAGATTGTCAGGCTACGGCTACTGGTGAAATAATTTATGAATTATTTCAATTAGCTAAGTTTTTACCTGATGAAAATATTGCCACAGCTCTTTATACGGCTATTGCTAGCGATTGTGGTTTTTTCCGCTATGCCAATACTACCGCTAAAGTTATGAGCTATGGTGCCGATTTAATAAGCTATGGAGCTAAACCCAATATTATCTCTGAAGAATTAGAAAAAAGACCATTAGCTAATATTAAGGCTTTGGCTAAAGTCTTAGACACTTTAGAGTTACATTATAAAAATAAAGTTGCTTGTATTACGGCTTCAATGGAACTTGTGAAAAATGCATCTACTACGGAGGGCTTTATTGATATTCCTAGAACTATTTTGGGCGTGGATGTAGCAGTAATGGTTAAGGAAGTGGACCCAACAACTATTAGAGTTAGTATGAGATCGAAAAATACTGATGTCAGTAAAATTGCTGCTAAATTTTCTGGTGGTGGTCATAAAAGAGCTGCTGGTTGTACGATAAATAAGTCTATTCTTGAAGCTAAAGAGGCAATAGTTACGGCAATAATTTATGAAATGGAAAATAGTAAATGAGTACAAGTGGATTTATCAATGTCTTAAAGCCAGCGGGAATGACATCACATGATGTTGTTTCCTTTATTAGAAGAACATATAGCTTAAAAAAGGTTGGACATGCTGGAACTTTAGATCCTGCTGCTGCTGGAGTTTTACCAATAGCGTTAGGTTCAGCAACTAGGTTAATTGAATATATTACTGATGCTGATAAAGGCTATCGTGCAGAATTAACTTTTGGATATAAAACAGACTCTGGTGATGATATGGGTGAAGTTATTGAACAAATCAATAATTTTAAGATACCTTCACAGCAAGAAATAGATACTGTGCTAAAACAGTTTATCGGAAGAATTCAACAAGTTCCGCCAATGTACTCTGCAATAAAAGTCAACGGTCAAAAATTATATGAATTAGCACGACAAGGGAAAAGTATAGAAGTGCCGACTAGATTAGTTGAAATTTCAACAATTAAGATGATTAATAATAGCGGTGAAAAATTGCTATTTGATGTTACTTGCTCCAAAGGGACATACATTAGAACCTTATGTATGGATATTGGTGCAAAGCTTAATTTACCAGCAGTAATGTCTTTTTTAATTAGAACAAGAGTAGGTAAGTTTACGCTACAAGAAGCTGTAACATTAGAAGAAATTGCGGCTGATCCTCAAAAAGCATTGCAAAATGTGCATAGTGTTCTTAATTTTATGCCAAAAGTAATACTGACTAAAGAACATAGTCTTGCTTTTAGTCATGGACAAATTATAAAAATTGAGCAGCTTATCAAGAATAGTGTCATTGCTGTTTATAATGAAAATGAAAATTTAATTGGCATTGGCAGTAATGTTGGGCAGTCGTTATTAAAACCGGTAAAAGTATTTAATTTTTAAGTTTATACTTTTTAGGAGTGGAACTATGGAAACTTATTCATCAATTCCTAATTTAACAGAAAAAAACACCAAAACAGTAATTGCGCTAGGTACTTTTGATGGGATTCATTTAGGGCACAAAGCGATTATTAATAAGGCGATAACTGAAGCTAAAAGGTTAAAAGCACTAAGTGTTGTATTAACTTTTAGTAATCATCCTCTTAGTATATTATCACCTCAAAACTCGCCACTTGTTATCACCAGCCAATTTGAAAAAGAAAAAATAATATCTTCTTTGGGTGTTGATATTTTAATTAATATGCCGTTTACGACTGATTTTTTGAAAATTACACCATATGATTTTGTTAAAATGGTTGCGAGCTTATTGCAACCACAAAAAATTGTAGTGGGACCGAATTACTCATTTGGTTATAAAGGTGCTGGAAATCCTGAGTTATTAAAAAAACTAGGGTTAGAATTTGACTTTTCAGCAGAAATATTTTCGCCGATACTATATGATGATCATATTGTTAGTAGTACTTTAATTCGAAATTTAATAACTGAAGGAAATATTGATAGAGCTAATATTTTATTAGATCGTTTTTTTAAGGTAACAGGCAGAGTTACTCATGGAGATAAAAGAGGTAAGCAAATTGGCTTTCCAACTGCTAATATAAATATTACTGAGGGACTAGTAGTACCGATGAATGGCGTATACGCTACTAAAGTTAACTATTGTAATGAAGTTTTTAATGCCGTTACTAATGTTGGAGTCAATCCGACTTTTAAGGGAAACGATCGACGAATCGAAGTTCATATTTTAGATTTTGACAAAAATATTTATGGGCAAGAAATTGAAGTTGAGTTTATTGGCAAAATTCGCTCGGAAAAGAAGTTTTCGGGTGCGGATGAATTAATTGCACAAATTAAAAAAGATTTAATTACTGCAAAAAGATTTTATTAGTTTACTTTTTATAATCATTGTGGTAACATATTATATAGTGATTTTGACCTTTAGCTAGGATAATCGCTTCTCCAGCGGTATCGTGGGTATTGGTTACATTTACAATTTAATTAATAGGAGGAATTTATAATGTTAACAGTTGAACAAAAACAACAATTAATCGAAACTTATCGTACACATGAAGGTGACACTGGATCACCAGAGGTACAAGTTGCATTATTAACAGCTCGCATCAGTTATTTAACTGATCATTTAAAAGAGCACAAAAAAGATCATCATTCACGTCGTGGATTATTGAAAATGGTTGGTCAACGTAGACGTTTATTAAATTATTTACGTAACATTGATATTGAACGTTACCGTACAATCATTGCTAAATTGAATTTACGTAAGTAAAATATAAGCGGGAGTATTCCCGCTTTTTATTTTTATATATTTTTAGAGGGAAAATATTTTTTTATGTCGAAAATAACTTTTTGAGATAAATATAAAGGTGAATTGTATAGGAGGAAAATTCATGCATAGTTTTGAAATGCAATTAGGCGGTAGACCGCTAATTATTGAATCAGGTAAAATGGCTAAACAAGCTGGTGGCGCAGTACTAGTGCGTTATGGTGATACTGCTGTATTAGTAGCAGCAACTGCTTCCAAAGAGCCAAGAGAGGGAATTGACTTTTTCCCATTAACGGTTGATTATGAAGAAAAATTGTATTCTGTTGGTAAAATTCCCGGCGGATTTATAAAACGTGAAGGACGTCCTAGTGAATCTTCTATTTTAGCAAGTCGTTTAATTGATAGACCTATTCGTCCATTATTTGCTGATGGCTTTAGAAACGATGTTCAAATTGTTGCAACGGTATTATCAGTAGAACAAGATAATGCCCCAGATATTACAGCCATGATTGGTGCTTCTTGTGCGTTATCCATTTCCGATATTCCTTTTGAAGGACCAATTGCGGGAGTAAGAGTTGGACTAATTAATGATGAATTTATCTTAAATCCAACTACTGCTCAGCAAAATGAAAGTGAACTGAACTTAGTTGTGGCTGGATCTTATGATGCTGTAATGATGGTGGAAGCTGGTGCCAATGAGTTATCAGAAGAAGTAATTTTAAATGCGATTATTTTTGGTCATGATGCAATAAAGACAATCATTGAATTCCAAAATAAGATTGTTGCTGAAATAGGCAAAGAAAAACGCCAAATGAAGCTTTTTGAAATTCCTGAAGAAATTATAACTGATGTTAAAGATTATGCACTGGAAAAATTAGATAAGGCGTTAAGAAATCCTGATAAATTAGCTCGTGAAGCAGAAGTAAGTGAAATTAAAGCTGATGTTGCAATGTTTTTTGCTGAAAAATATCCTGATGACGCAAAAAATATTCAATTAACATTGCAAAAAATAGTTAAATCACTTGTTCGTAAGATGATAACAATTGAAAAAATTCGTCCTGATGGTCGTGAAATTGAAGAAGTTCGACCGGTATCTTGTGAAGTCGGGTTGCTAAACAGAACTCATGGTTCAGGTTTATTTACAAGAGGACAAACTCAAATTTTGACAATTACTACATTAGGGGCTCTAGGTGATGAACAAATCCTTGATGGATTAGGAGTAGAAGAGTCTAAACGTTATATGCATCATTATAATTTCCCGGCATTTAGTGTTGGCGAAACCAGACCTTCTCGTGGACCAGGTCGTCGTGAAATTGGACATGGTGCCTTAGCTGAAAGAGCGCTAGTTCCTGTTTTACCAAGTACAGAAGAGTTCCCATATACATTGCGTTTAGTTTCAGAGGTTTTGGAATCAAATGGCTCAAGTTCGATGGGAAGTGTTTGTGGTAGCACTTTATCATTAATGAATGCTGGTGTACCGATTAAAAGACCAGTTTCTGGTGTAGCAATGGGATTAGTGAAAGATGGAGATTATTATACTATTTTAACTGATATTCAAGGCTTAGAAGATGCTTTAGGTGATATGGACTTTAAAGTAGCAGGCACAACCAAAGGTATTACTGCTATTCAAATGGATATAAAAATTGATGGTTTAACCAGAGATATCTTAAAAGACGCATTAGCACAAGCAAATCGTGGGCGTTCTAATATTTTAAATAAAATGTTAGAAGTGATATCTGAACCAAGTAAAGAATTATCACCATTTGCTCCAAGAATAATTACAATGAAAATTAATCCTGATAAAATCAGAGATGTAATTGGTCCTGGAGGGAAAATTATTAAAAAAATTATTGATGAAACTGGCGTTAGTATTGATATTCAAGATGATGGTAATGTCTTTATTGCTGCAGTAGATGTTGAAGCTGGGAATAAAGCTGTTAATATTATTGAATCATTAGTTCGCGAAGTTGAAATCGGCGGAGTATATAATGGTAAGGTTACTCGCTTAATGGCTTTTGGAGCTTTTGTTGAAATTTTACCAGGCAAAGAAGGTCTTGTGCATATTTCACAATTAGCACTGGAACGAGTAGAAAAAGTTGAAGATGTAGTGAGTGTTGGCGATGAAATTATGGTGAAAGTTACGGAAGTGGATCGTCAAGGCAGAGTAAATCTTTCTAGAAAAGACTTACTAAAAGCAGCCACAGAAAAAGAAGCACAAGTAGCAGAATAATTTTAATTTAAAAGATATAAAATGGTACATTGTACTATTTTATATCTTTTTTACTTAAAAACGTTGTTGTGTTTACACTTGTATATTTATAATGTAAAATGTAAATATACAAGTGTCTTTTTATAAATAAGATAAATAAGATAGAAAAACAGTTATTAAGCTTAATTAATAACTGTTTTTTTATCTTATTTATCTATGAAAGAAGGTTTAGAAATGAGTGTTATGACTAATGAAAATTTACCATTATGGAAAGTTGCTACAAAAATGATTATAAATCCTGGTGAGGTTGTTAAATTTCAAATGGCTAAAGTTCCCTGGCCGTTCAGCCTAATGATCTCAGGATTAGCATTTTCATTATTTTTCTTACAAACTGCATTAGATATGTATCGAGTAGGAAAAATTGATGAAACGCTTTTAATTGTAATAACAATATTAGGCTTTATTTATGGTACAGTTGGTATTACTTTACTGGCTATTTTAGTATGGGCTTTATCGCAAGGCGGAGAGGAAAAATACAGTATTAAATGGGCTATTTCTACCTTTGCACTTGGTTATTCTGCAACTTTGATATACTCAGTAATTGGTTTGATTTTTTCTTTAACATTAGGGTGGAAAACTGCTGTTGCGTTTGGTGTTACTGGATTATTATGGGCACTTCGTCCAACTATAATGACAATACGACAAATGTCTGGTGGAAAAGTTCCTTTTAGCATTGCTGTTTCTACATTATGTGGTGCAATTTTACTTTTAGGATGGTCATTACTTAGTTTTTTTGCAGAATAATAGATTGAGGTGAATAATTATGAATTTAGGATATAAAAACAACTCTTCACTGAAAAAAATAAATTACATTGAATCTTATCTATGTTTTTTTACCTTTGGGTTTTTAGTTGGAATAAGTAAAGAAGAATTTAATATTATTTCATTATTTTTTTCAATAATATTTTCATTAATATTTGCATTTTTATTTATAAAATTAATGATCTACATCTTTTTAAAAATAAATAAAGATATTTTTTTTGATGATAAAATCATGATTCCTTATGAAGCAGTTAAAAATGGAATGATGTTTATGATACCTTTCACTATTTTAGCGGTATTAGCTTCAATTATCTTGGGTTGGGACTCAATAATGCCTTTTGCTAGTGCCGCGATTATGAATGCAAGTTCTGCGGCTGGAATCGAACTTTCCAAGAATGGAGCAAAAGGTTTTAAAAATATCATTTTACCAACATTACTATCATTTATATTTTCTACTGGCTGGATGCTAGTTATTAGCATTTTACCTTAATTACTGGAGGTGGCAATTATGATAAAAATATTAAGAAAATTCAAAACAAGTATTGCACTAATACTATATTTTATATTATTAGTTCCTACAGCTTTTGCGGCTGGAATTGGTGATGTAGTGACCGATGTTTCAAATAATTTGGTTACACCTGCTTACGATTTCGGAACAGAAGATGTGACTGGACTTAATATCCAAATGCATATGGCTTCTGGTAAATATGGTAGTGGTATTGGTGCACTAAGTGTTGTTGGTCCTGTTGATAGCAATGGTATGAAGGCTTTGCTCACTAGAGTAGTAGATGTTGCTGGACAAACAGGTGTAAAAACAACACCATTAAAAGGTGGAGAAGTCCGCGAATATAGTATGAGTAATGGTATTGGATTGACGGTTCAATTACCGGATTATTTAATTACAGTTGAAATATATGAATCTGGCAATTCTGCCAGTGCTGATATGCAAACTGCTAAAATATTAGCGCAGAAATTATTAGATGGATTGGAAAAAAACGGTTTATTAAAACAAGCTGCTCCTAAAATAAGTGAAGGAAGCGATTTAAATAAAAAGAAAGAGCAATCTTCTTCTAGTGTAGAGCCTAAAGATAAAGTATTAATTGGTGAACCTAAAGATAAAGGTATTGTCATCCTAAATACTGACAATACCGCAGGCGTCTCAAATGGACCTACAGCGCCAAATACATTTAAAATTGATAAACCTCATTTATTGACTTATATTAGAAATTATCATTGGAATAATGGTAAAGGTGTAGTGCCTGGTACTATTTCCCTTAAAGATCAAAATGGTAAAATTTATGGTCCGTGGCAAGCTCAAGGTACACCTGGCATGGGTGGTATTTCAAATGCTAATTGGGAAGTTCACCCTAAAATTATTTTACCTGAAGGAACTTATAGTATTATTGATTCTGATCCGAAAACTTGGTCTACAAATGCTCAAGCTGGTGGTAGAGGGATGGGACAGGTTCATGTGACTCCTAATTATAATATTTCTAATAATAAAGATTTTTCTAATCTTAATAAACCGGCAAAAGATACTGGCGGAGTTGGGACCATTGGTAATATTCCTGGACCAGATAATGTTACGGAAGCAATAGTTGGTGTTGCGGTTCCAGGAATAATTGCAACGGCTTTAAGTGCTTTATCGGGAATTTCAACT
>RRZU010339255.1_pt1 | contig 19600 bp, 15 predicted proteins | sample 2165561 | NCBI WGS metagenome assembly RRZU01 (sample SAMN10456909, study PRJNA506462) | wastewater metagenome | isolation source: wastewater sludge | place: USA: Moscow, Idaho | reverse complement strand
CGGCATCGGCGCGCATCTTGGCGCGTTTTAGCTCCTGATTGCGCACGACCTGACTGGTTATATCGTTCACTGTGCCGCGATAACCGAGGAACTGGGAGCGATCGTCGTAATAAGCATCAGCATTGATCGACAACCAGCGGCTCTGGCCGTTGAAAAACACTTCGAAACGGAAAGCACGGATCGGCTTGTGCTCCGCCAGATCCTGACGGTGACGTTGCCATTTCTCCGCCTTACTGCGTTCGCGGTCGGTCAGATAATCCATGAAACACTTGCCGCGGATCTGGGACATCAGGCTGGAGGTGAACTCTTCACCTTCCACATCCTCGGCGAACTGGATGAATTGGTGGTTCGCATCCGTCAACCAGAACCAATCGCTTGCCATCTCGGCAAACTGGCGGAAACACTGCTGGGATTGACGCAAGGCTCGGGTCTTCTCCTCGACCAGAAGCTCCAGCCGGGATCGGTAACCAACGTTCAACAGAGCTTGATCCATCAAGGGTCGATAGCGCTCCAGCAGATCTCGCGCCTGCAGATCCAGACGATGACGCGCCGAGTGGCAACAGATCAGCATCATCCGTCCCTGCACCAGATTCAAAGAGGTCAGCAAGACGCTCCCCGCCATGCGCTGGACATCGGGGTGACAAGCGGCAAACTCCTGGGTCAATTCAGGTGCAAACAGCGCCACCGTCTCGCCAGTCAAGACTCGCTCGAATAAGGGACCGCGTTGCCAGCTCTGCTGCTGCAACAAAGGATGGCTGGCCACCGCACAGCGTAACTGCGGCTCCTGTTTTTCCAGCACCAGGATGGTCGCATGTTCAAAGCCAATCAGCGGCCGCAAGATAGCAATCAGCGCATCAAACAGGCTATGAATACTCTGCGGCCGCGTCAGCATGGCCATGCCTTTAAGCAGCCAACTGTTCTCGGCGCTGCATTTGCTTTCCCGCTCCTGACTGGCCGCCAACTGCAGACGCAATTCGTGCAGTTCCAGCTCCAGCTCAGCCGGACTCTTCGCCTGCTGGCTCATGCCGCATCCCTTTTTTGATAGAAGACCACGGTGGAGATCATGAGATTGCCATGGGCATTTTCACCCCCACTGAACCGCCCCTGCTCACCAAAGGTATAGGGACCGATAAACGGCACCCCTTGCCGGGCCAGCAGCAGCGAGTCCACCACCTGTTCCATGGCCGAGCTCAGGGTCAACATACAACCGGCACAAAAGATATTCAGCGCGGCCAGTTGTTCCATATCGGCGTGGCCCACCGTGAAATTACTGGAGCGTACCGCCCGATCCAGCAAACCGGTGCGATTTCCCTCCATCAGGATGACTGCCTCCCCCTCGTGAATATCGGTAAACAGCCGTAAGCCGCCTCGCGCCGTAACCTCCTCCGGGTGTGATAACTTGTAATACGGCACACCGGACAGCAGCCCCCCTTGCCGGGCCAGGGGAAACAAGGTGGTCTGGGCAAAGACACTGCCGCCAGACAGGGCATTGGCGATACAACCCTGAGTCCACTGGTTATACACGGCGGCAGCCGGCTGATGATCGATGGTCAGCAATTCGCGGCCCTCGACTCGGGTCGCGATACCACGGGGACCAGCCGGCATATAGGTGGAGTGAAAACTGGTGGCGATCTGGCAATCCGGATAAAACAGCGTGATGGCGATCCCCTGCTGCAGACAACCATCCTGGGTCAGTAATTGGCACCGCTGACCGCGAAGATTGTGCGCGGCGCTCCCCCCAACAATGGCTACCGAACGGCCAAGCCGGGTCTCGATCGCTGCCATGATTCGTTCTTCGTGGCCGGGACTGGCATGTAACCAGACCAACTGCGGCAGCTCACCTGGGCGCTCGCAACGGCGCATCGCCTGATCCAGCAAGCCCTGAACCGTAGCCTCGATGCTCAGGGTCAGTGGAGCCAAGGCACAGCCATAAGCGCCCTTCTCATCACGGAGTGCCCAACACGCCAGCGCCCGGCCCTCCGTCGAATGGTAACCCGCCTCCGTCATAATGCCCTGACACGAGCTGCAGCCGGTGATCTGGCAATCAGGAAAAGCCGCCTTCAACTGCGTCACCAGAACATTGCCATCATGGAGCTCGGTAAAATAGATCAGCAACAGATGGGGCGCGGCGCCCAGTTTCTGGCGAATATCCGCGATGACTTCTTGTACCGCGAGCTCGCTCCCGGCCTGTAACGAAAATGCAGTCGCGACCTTCACGGCCTCTCCTTTTTCTGTGAGCACTCCGCAAGAGCGCACGGGAATGGTTATGTAACCCGACCGGGAAATTATATGATTAAAGCTCGACTGAACCTAAGACTCTGATGACTATCTGATATGCCACCACCACTCCATCAATTCGCCAACATTGTCGCCCTCGGTGGAGGTCATGGTTTGGGACGCTTGCTGTCCGCGCTGCAAGGTGTTGGCTCTCGGCTGACGGGTATCGTCACCACCAGTGACAATGGTGGCTCATCGGGCCGATTACGCCAGACACAGGGAGGCATTGCCTGGGGTGACCTACGCAACTGCATCAACCAACTGGTGACCGAACCCAGCACCGGCAGCCGCTTGTTCGAGTATCGCTTCAGTGGTGAGGGCGAACTGGCTGGACATAATCTGGGCAACCTGATGTTGCTGGCTCTGAACCACATGTCAGTCCGCCCTCTGGAGGCGATTACCCTCATCCGGCACATGCTAGGGGTACAGGCCCAGATCATCCCGATGTCAGAAACACCGACCGACCTGATGGGATTGAGCGCTTGCGGTACCCGGGTGTTTGGCGAAACATCGATCGATGCCTGGCATGACTTGCCCGAACAATTGCTGCTCTCCCCCGCCGTACAGGCCACACCAGAAGCGGTCGATGCTATTTTGCGGGCAGATCTGTTGTTGATTGGCCCTGGCAGCTTTCTTACCAGTCTGCTGCCACCGCTATTGGTTCCTGAGTTGGCACAAGCCATTCGCCGAACTCAGGCGACCTGCCTCTTTTTAGCTAACTTGGAGCCGGAGCTGGGGCCGGGAGGGCAACTGTCACTCGAGGAGCAAGTCGGTTGGCTGACCCAGGTCACCCAACGCTCGCTGGATGGAGTCATAGCCGGGCCCCATGCTCCCGAGCTGGAGATCCCCTGCTTCCGGGTGCCCCTTGCAGAATCGGGATGTCGCTGGCGCCATGACCGAACCCGCTTACTGGCGGCACTGGAGACTTTCGCCTGGCAAACCAGACATAAGGATCAGGCCGGGTGAACCACCGGAAGCAGAGACAACAAAGCTGCGCAACTGGCAGGGAGACTGATTTGCAAGTTAGCAACCTCTTGCTCCATCACGGTCCACGCCTGCTGGCGACAGCTATTTTCCAATGCCAACGCTTCGTCATGACAGCGCATAGCGCCATAAGTGGCACACACAGACTTGAGGGTATGCGCCAGCAACAGCAGGTGCTCGGCATCGCGCGTCTGTAGCGCGTTTACTAACGCAGCCAGGTTTTTCTGGCCATCTTCGACAAAAATGGCAACTAATTGCGGCAACAACTCTTCACCGGCATCCCGGCCCAGTTGTGCGAGGATCTCTTCATCGATCCATTGCATGATGGTAATTCTCCCGTGCTCACAGGACTTTCTTATTTATGGTTATCGGGCAGCAGCCCTTGTTCCTGCCATCCCTGTAATTTGCGATACAGAGTGGAGGGACTGACCTCCAGCAGACGCGAGGCATGGGGGATATTCCCGCGACAGGCCTCGATAGCCTGAAGGATAGCGTCTCGTTCAACCACAGCCAAGGGGCGAATGGAACCCTCACTGGCAATAGTCGCCTTCATCAGAGTCTGCGGCATCGGCTCCGGCGTCTGCGCAGGCAAGTGATGGTCTTCCCGCAACAGAGCGGGCAGCATATTCAGCGTGACATCCAATCCGTCGTGCAACACCACAATTTGGCGGATCGCGTTCTGTAGTTGGCGAATATTGCCCGGCCAGTGATAGACCAATAAGGCACGGCGAGCCTCGTCACTGAAGCGTAAAAAACGTTTACCCTCCTCCCGTGCAAAGTTTTGTAAAAAAACCTCGGCAATGCGCAGAACATCATCACCGCGCTCGCGAAGCGGAGGAAGTTGCAACGGAATGACATGCAGCCGGTAATAGAGATCTTCCCGAAAACGCCCTGCAGCGACTTCGAGGAGGGGATCCCGATTGGTGGCACAAATAATCCGCACATCCACTTGTTCGGTGATGGAAGAGCCAACTTTTTGAAAGCATCCGGTCTGCAAAAAACGCAGCAGTTTGCTTTGTAGCTCCAGATCCATTTCACACACTTCATCCATAAACAGGGTGCTGCCATGGGCACGCCCGGCGGCACCAATCCGCTCACTCACTGCACCGGTGAACGCGCCTTTGACGTGGCCAAAGATTTCACTTTCCATCAGGTCCTTGGGGATCGCCGCACAGTTCAACGCCACCAAGGGCCGGTTATGACGTCCACTGAGCCGATGAATCGCTTCCGCACAGACTTCTTTACCGGTACCACTTTCCCCGGTAATAAAGATGGTAGCGCGCGAAGAGGCGGCGGTTTCTATGGTGTGATAAACCTCCTGCATGCTAACGCTGGCACCGACAAAACCTTCAAATTGGTCACGGGGATAGACGTTCTGATAGCGGCTGACCAGCGCATTCAAGCGGCGATACTCAATGGTATTGCGCAGGGTGACGCGCAGGCGATCGGCATCGACAGGCTTGGCAATAAAATCATGAGCCCCCAGGCGCATGGCATCCACCGCCATGTCCAAAGAGCCATTGGCGGTCATGACAATGGTGCTGATCCCCAAGGCCGATGCCTGGACATGCTTGAGGATTTCCATCCCGGACATATCGGGCAGATGCAGATCCAGAAGCAAGATATCTGGCTGCAGCAGCGGCAACTGCTGCAATGCCTCGGCACCACTGGCCACCGAGATCAGCGTCACTGCTTCATGTTTGAGATAGGCTTGATAAACGGCGCTGAGCGGGGCTGAGTCCTCCACCATCAACACCGTGGGGATCTGGTATTCCATGTAACCTCCCGGCTGTCAGGCGCTAGGGTACCTGTCTCGGGAATGAAGGACAAGACAACGCGGTGAGCCCGGCGGTCAGCCCTTTCTTTTTTATGCACTTGCGTCAATGCTTAAGGCAGCTCCCCTCTAGAGCATCACTCACGATGGGAATCAGATGACAACACATCTTCGCCGCCGGATCGGTTTCGGTTTATTCTTACTGCTACTGCTTCCACTCGGCTTCTACGAAGCTAGGTCTCTGCTTGCCTCCTCCTCACAGCGTTTGAATCCAGCGACACTTCAGTCTCTGGTCATCAGCTATCAGTGGCAACTGCAACAACGCCTGGTACAGGCCGTCTCGGCGACCCAGCTCCAAGCACCTCTGCCACCCGAATTCAGTGCCTACTGGCAAAAAGACCAACAAACCTGGCAGGGCAAGCGCCGCGTCCCTTCACTGGCTGAAGCAAGCTGCCCTCCCGCGCCAGGACGCATCATCCCCCTTGCTTCGGCACACAGGATCCAGCTCTATCTGTGCATGGAGCAGCCGACGCAAAAGCAGCTGTTCTTACTGAACGTGCCAGCATTGCTATCGCAACCATTGGCCCTCGAGACGCTCTCACTGGCGTTAGTCGATCCGGAGCAGCAGCGCCTCTTTCGACTCGATGCCCATTCGGGTGATCTGCTGACGACACCGATCCTTAAGGACTCTCCCCACCAGCCCATGCTGACCTCGGCCAACAACACTCAGCTGGGCACCACACTAGATGCCAGCTGGGTCACCACATCTTTTGGCTGGCGCCTGGTCTTGCTACAACATCACGAGCGCGATCCATGGCATTGGCTCTGGTTGACCGCCACCCTGGGACTATGTCTGCTGCTGAGCTGGACCCTACCCGCCTGGCTCGGCGGTTACATCTACCGCCGTTTTCGTTATCTGACCCAGGCTGCCGCCCAGATAGCCTTAGGTAACTTCACCTTTCGACTACCATCCGAAACCCATGATGAACTGGAGTTAATCAACACCGTTTTCAACCGGATGCTCGATGAAATCCAGATCCAGAAACAGCGTCTGCAGGAGCAAAATGACGCCTTGCAAGCTGGCAACGAAAGCCTGCAGGAAACCTTGGAAACCGTGCAAAATATGCAAAGTGAACGCTTTGTCACTGCAAGTAGTATTTTGCAACATGCCGAATCGCAAATTTTACGCCAGCTTCTCAAGTGGCCCATCCGGCAGATGACCGAGCTGAGCCATCGACTCCAGCAACAGCAAGAGCTGCTGGATAGCCAGCTCCACCAGACGGCCATCGACCGCAATCAACTGCATCAGTCTAGTCAGAACGCTCTGGCGCTGTTCGAGCAACTGCAAATCAAGCTAAACCAAGCCCATGACTTACTGGATCACTATCGGCCCGAAACCAATAAGGAGGACCTGGGGGAAAAGCAACACATCCATCTGGCACCGCTACTGCAGGAAACTGTCCATCGTTTGCTGCCGCACTGGCAGCCACAAGGCCACCAGGTGTATATCCGCTGTTCGCCCCACATCACCCTCGACAGCTATCCACTGGCCATTGCTCAGGTGATCAACAACCTGATGATGAACGCACTACACCACGGTTTTTCTCCCGACGATGCCGGAGAGATCGTGATCAGCGTGAAGCAGGATGCGCAGCATGTGGTGATTACATTCCGTGATAATGGCTGTGGGATACCGGAGAAGCTGGAAGAGAAGCTGTTTCAACCGTTTCAGAGCGCCAACCCGGGCACAACGGGCAACAGTCTGGGGCTTTACCTGACGCGCCAACTCATACAGCAACTGCTCAACGGCAGCATTATCTACCAGCCTACCGAGTCACCCGGCGCCTGTTTCATCATCACACTGCCACTGGATGTCGCGGCCGAACAACCCGGGATCTAGACCGGATTGTCGATATCGATAAACAGCACCTCGAGCCCACACTCTGCGGCCAGCCTCTCGCCAAGGGCCTTGACGCCATAGCGCTCCGTGGCGTGATGCCCTGCCGCATAAAAATGGATCCCCATCTCGCGCGCGACATGCACGGTTTGTTCGGAAACCTCACCCGAAAAGAAAGCATCAATGCCCTGCTCAGCGGCAAGAGTGATATAGCTTTGCCCACCACCACTGCACCAAGCGACGGTACGAATGGATGTCCCTTCCTGCCCGATGCACAACAAGGGCTCACGCCCCAGAGCCGAGGTCAGCCGCTGGGCAAATTGCTCGGCACTGACTGGCGCAGCCAATTCGCCGACCAGCGACAAAGAGCGCGGATTATCGTTCTCCAGTGGACGAACGACCTGAATATCCAGCAGTCGGGCCAGCTGTGCGTTATTGCCCAGAACCGGATGTGCATCGAGCGGTAGATGGTAGGCATACAGGTTGATGTCGTGCTGTAACAGCGTCTGCAGACGCCGTTTTTTCATGCCGCGGATCTGTGCCGACTCCCCGCCCCAGAAGTATCCATGGTGGACCAAAATCGCATCGGCTTGCAGCCGCACAGCCTCATCCAGCAACGCCTGACTGGCAGTTACCCCGGTGATCAGACGCCGGATTTGCTTTCGCCCCTCCACTTGCAAGCCGTTTGGGCTGTAATCCTTGAATTGGCGACTCTCCAGCAAGGTATCCAGGTATGTTTCCAGTTGCAGATTATCCACGACAGGGCTCCGAACCATGATTGATGCTGGGGACAATAAAAAAAAAGAGGTGAAGAATCACCTCTTTTTTGTAGCGCTTCCGCAGGATCGTTTTCTTTAACCCAATGGACTATAGGCAATGACCTTGGCCGAGGTGCCGGCAATCTGGCTGACTCGAGGCACCAGGCTGTCCAGCTTGGCACGGGAAACATCTGGGCCCACGGTCACCCGGTACAGGGTCGATCCACCACTGCGGAATGAACTGACATTAGCGGGCAAACCGCTGGCTCTCAGCTTACCTACCAGCACGCGCGCATTATCGCCACTGGAAAACACACCCGCCTGAATGGTCCAGGCCGCACGGCTGGTCGCCGATGAAGAGGATAACGGTTTAGCCTGCGGCGCCTGATACTTATTCACTGCACTCCCGACAGAGGTCGGTTGCGCTTCCACAACCTCGACGAAGGGCTTAATTTGTCCCGCTTGCAGCGTGGGCTTGGCTGGCTTCGGCTCGACCGGTTTCACCTCGCTCGGAGCGACAGCTGGCTGCGCTTTGGTTGTCACACTTTGCGGCTCAACCTTGGGTTTTGCAGGTTCGGTCGCGGCAGGCTTGACCGCAACTGGCGCCTGATTAGCCGCCACAACAGTTCCAGGTTGCGCTACAACCACTTGACCTGCCGTATCGTTGCCCGCCACTACGGTTGGGGCAACCTCATCCACCGACCACTGCTCGTCAGCCGCCTGATTGACCACAACGCCCTCTGGCGTCGCCATGCCAGCACTTGCCGAATGAGCCATTTGCGTCGCCGTCGCCGCAGAGATTGCGGGCAAAGGGGCCGCCGCATCTGGACGCAGGGGAACGCTGGCAATCGGATCATGATGATTCGAGCGCTTGCCACTCAAGAGATCTGGCAAAAAGATGACCCCTAAAGAAACCAGAATCACAGTTCCTATCAGCCGGTTCTGAAATTGCGTTGCCAAGATTAACTCCCTAATGTTCCTGTCATATCCAATTCTTCTGCCATCACATCCGCAACCGTATAAAACGATCCCAAGACGATGATTTCATCCTCTGCTCCGGCAGTCGCCAGCGCAGCTTGATAAGCAACCCGTACCGAGTCGTAACAATACCGCATGGCATCGAGGGGCAGCATTTCAGCTAACTCATTGGCCGTGGCGGCTCTGGGGCCCTGCAGATCGGCCAGATACCAGACATCCACCCACTCGCTCAGTTCACCCAGTGTGTGCAGGATGTCTTTGTCCTTCAACATACCGGCGACGGCTAATCGGCGACCCTGGCTCGGCTGCTGACGTAATTGCTGCGCCAGATAATGAGCCGAATGCGGATTATGCGCCACATCCACGATCACGGAGGGCTGCTGCCGCAACCGTTGCATGCGCCCGGCTAATCGCGCCTGACGCAAACCGGTATGCAGAGCCGCCTCATCCACCACCAATCCCAACTGCTCAACCACCGCCAGCGCGGTCACCGCGTTGTCCAGGGGTAACTGTGGGTAGGGCAATCCCGACCACTGCTCGCGCTGGCCATGAAAAGCCCAACTCTCTTCGGACTCGGTGCGCCAAAAATCTTGTCCAACCTGTAACAAATGAGCACCCAGGGCATGCGCGGTCGCCGCCAGGGTTGCCGGAGGTTGCGGCTCACCGGAGATAGCCGGTTTCTGCGCCCGGAATATACCCGCCTTTTCGGTGGCAATCGCCTCCCGGGTATCCCCCAGCCAATCACAATGATCCAGCGCTATGCTGGTGACGACCGCCAGATCCGAGGCCACCAGATTCGTGGCATCCAGTCGACCGCCTAATCCGACTTCCAGTAACACCAGATCCGGCGCCGCTTCGCGGAACAGCCATAACGCCGCCAGGGTACCGTACTCAAAGAAGGTCAGCGAAATATCCTGACGCACCGCCTCGATCGCCGCAAACGCCCGGCACAGATCGGCATCGGAGACATCTTGCCCATCCAGCCGCACTCGCTCGTTATAACGCAACAAGTGGGGGGATGAGTAGACCCCGACCCGATAACCGGCAGCCCGATAAATGGCTTCCAGCAAGGCACAGGTCGTTCCCTTGCCGTTCGTCCCACCAACCGTCACGACGCGACACGGTAAGTGACGCAGCGCCAAGCGGTCAGCCACCAGACCGACACGATGCAATCCCAAGTCGATGACGCTGGGATGCAGCTGTTCTAAATAAGAAAGCCAGTCAGATAATGACTGGCTTTGCGCCATTACGGATTGCGTCATGACAGAATCAACTATTCCTCAAGCACAGAGACATGCATCAGCTTGCCGAGCAGAGCCGCTAACCGATCTCGCATCTCCCGACGATCGATGATCAGATCGATGGCACCTTTTTCCAGCAAAAATTCCGAGCGCTGGAAACCTTCCGGCAATTTTTCACGCACGGTTTGTTCGATGACGCGGGGACCGGCAAAACCAATCAGCGCCTTGGGCTCACCGACGTTGATATCGCCCAGCATGGCCAGACTGGCTGACACCCCCCCCATGGTCGGATCGGTCAGTACGGAGATGTAGGGTAAACCTTCCGCACTCAAGCGCTCCAGCGCCGCACTGGTCTTGGCCATCTGCATCAACGAAAAGAGCGCCTCTTGCATCCGCGCACCACCCGAAGTGGAGAAACAAACCAGACCACGGCGCTCCTTGATACAGGTCTCCACCGCACGCACGAAACGAGCGCCAACCACGGACGCCATGGAGCCGCCCATGAACGAGAATTCAAAAGCACAGGCCACCACAGGCACCCCTTTGACCTGCCCCTTCATGGCAATCAAGGCATCTTTTTCATTGGTCTCTTTTTGCGCGGCAGTGAGGCGATCCTTGTAGCGCTTGGAGTCTTTGAACTTCAACACATCTTGTGGTTCCAGTTCAGTTCCCAGCTCCAGACGATGATCGGCATCCAGAAAGCGATTCAACCGCTCACGGGCACCAATGCGCATATGGTGGCTACACTTGGGGCAAACGTGTAAATTGCGCTCGACTTCAGCTCGGTACAAAACCTGCTCACAACCATCACACTTGCTCCATATCCCTTCCGGAATATTATGACGGCGGGCGTTATCGCTCTTCGGAAGAATTTTCTCAAGCCAGCTCATGAAATACCTTTATTTCATCATCCAGAATTACCAGGCTGCTGTATCGGTTCATCAAATTAACCAACTCAGCAACGGCACATGACCGAGCATTTAAGCACAAGTCATTCGTTTTGTTTACTTAAAACTGGTCGTACCCGGGGCATTGTCCGGTAACCAGAGTGGTCCCAGTGGCAGGACGGGTAAGCCGAAATGCTCCGGATAAGTCACATCGACCAGATACAGCCCCCCTGCTTTCGCCGTAGCGCCGGCACATTCTCGATCCCGAGCGGCAAGCACATCGGCAATCCAGCTCTCGGGTTGATGCCCCATCCCCACCTCCAGCAAGGAGCCAGTGATATTACGCACCATATGGTGTAAAAACGCGTTGGCACGGATATCCAGAATCACATAAGGCCCCATCCGCGACACGGCCAGGTGAGTGATATTGCGCCATGGCGTTTTCGACTGGCATTGTACGGCGCGGAATGAGGTGAAATCGTGCTCGCCCAACAGGCATTGTCCGGCTTGATGCATCAGTTGCGCATCAATTTCGCCATGATAGTGACTGAGGCCACCGCCCAATATCGCTTGGCGTAAATTAGCGTTCAGGATGATATAGCGATAGCGTCGCGCCGTGGCAGAGAAACGAGCATGAAATTCATCGGGCACCACTTGGGCCCACCGCACCGCGATATCGCGAGGCAGATTGGAATTAATGCCCAGGGTCCAGGCCGATAGGTTGCGCTCAGCATGGGTGTCAAAATGCACCACCTGCCCGGTCGCATGCACACCCGCATCGGTGCGGCCGGCACACTGAACCTCGACCGTATGATTGGCGATTTGCGACAAGGCACGCTCCAGCTCAGCCTGGATGCTGTTTACCTCGCGTTGCCGCTGCCAGCCAAAATACCGACTGCCGTCATACTCGATGCCCATGGCGATGCGCATATCTGTTCCTTCGCTCTATTACTTCGGGCCGCGATTATACGAGATGCGCCCCAAAAAAGAAGCGGCGACCGAGGTCACCGCTTCATCTCCAGTCTGACGATCAAGCCAGACGCTTGAGCAGACGCTGGGCATCGTCTTTTTGCTGGCTGGTCCCATTGGCCATGACTTCATTCAACAGCTCAATGGCACTGCTCTTGTCGTCGATCTCCAGATAGGCTCGCGCCAGATCCAGTTTTGCTCCCAGCTCCCCGTCCGCATCTACATCGACGCTATCCCCCTCGGGTAACACTTCAGGGAACTCATCCAGGCCGACATCCAGAGACAACCCCTGATAAGGCTCATCGCTTTCGGTTGCCAGATCCGCTTCGGCCAGCAGTTCGTCGATCTCCTTGAACGATGGTTTAGGTTTGACCGCCGGTGCCGATTGTGCCAGCAGCGCATCAATGTCATCCATATCGACTGGAGCGTTCAGCGACTCAGCCGTCTCCTCGTTGTACCAGTCAGCGGCCGGGGCCTCGGTGGCTTCCGTACTGGCTTGCAGCTCGAGGGATGCCAAGCTGTTTTTGAGGTTAATCTCCTCTTCACTGGCAGAGACTGGCTCACTCTCCAGCACTTCAATCTCGCTCTCGCTATCATCACTCCCCTCCAGATTAACAAAGGAAGGGTCACTCTCCAGTTCATCCATATTACTGAACAGTGCATCCAGTTCGTCATTGGAAAGATTCAGATTTTCTCGAGGAACGAACTCATCATCCGCCACCACCACCGGCTCAGGCATCAAAGGCGCGGCAGCAGCCGAGCTCAGATCCGCTGCAACAGGCTGAGTCTGGGTTTCACTCACCCCCAGCGCTGACAAAAACTCGGATTCATCCAGCGGTTCGCTCGCTCCCCAATCTGGCTCGGAGATTGGTGGTTGAGATTCAGGAGCCGAGACCGACAAATCCAGATCCAGGTCCTCATCCAATCCTAAATTGCCACCCCGAGGTTCAGAGCCCAAATCCGGGACCAGCTCGGAATCTGACGAATCACGACGAGACGCTGATTCACTCAGGGCGAACGAGCCAGGAATGGAGAAGGCAGGCTCCTTGCGCTCATCCAGAATGATCTCCGGTTGCGGTTGCAAGGTTTCATCCTGTTGCTCCAGATCGGGCAGATCACTGATCGCCACCATATCGGCAGCCAGCAGATGATCAAAGTGGGAATCCCCCTGCGCCATCAGCAAGTCGGTGGACTCGGCATCCTCGAGCTCACGAGCCGCCTGATCCCGTTTGCTTCTGGCCATCCACCAGAGGCTCACCAGCGCCAATGCCAGCAAGAACGGAAGTAGAAGAGTCAATGCCAGGTTCAGCGGGGTGGAGACTAACTGGCTCCAGAAACCACTATCCGCTTCTGTAGCCGGCGCCGTGTCCGGCGCCGAGACCACGGGTTCAGCTGGCGCGGCCACCTTGGCTTCCAGCAATGTCTTCAGCTCAGCCACGTCCTGTGTCAGTTTGGAAACCTGAGATTCCAACTGACCATTGGCTTTGCTCAACTCCTCAATTTTACCTTTATATTCATCCTGTAAAGCCGGTCCTGCGGGTGCAGTAGGAGCCGCAGACGAGCTCTGGGCCACCAAGGCGGTCACAGCGGCATCCACATTATCCGACACTGTGCTAGCTGAACTAACAGCCGCAGCCGGTGTGCTGGCAATCACCACCTTGTCGCTGATGACATCGGCGGCGGCAGAGACGGCCGACACGGCAGCCGCTGTCGTCGCGACGTCCGTGCTGGTACTTGCAGCGGACACAACCGGTGCCGGTTCCGCCGCGGCAATACCGGGTTTCTCCGGCGTCAGCTTGACCACAGGTTTGGCAACAGGAACGGCAGCAACCGTGGTATCCACCGCAGGCTCGGCCTTGGGTGACAGCTTGACCACGCGAGTGGATGTCGAACTGGTACGAGCCGGTAAAGCCATACCATTCCGCCGCACAACCTGCTGTGCCTGAGCCTCGCTTTCGCTCTGGATTTGCGCCAGCGTCGGCAAATTCAGTCGAGAGCCCTTGTACAACCCACTCAGACGCCCGCCGGCAAATGCCTGAGGATTCTTGCGATAAATCGCCAATAGTGTTTGATGAATGGAAACCTGACTGCTCGGTCTTACCTGTTGGGCAATCGACCACAGGGTATCGCTGCTCTTGACCGGACCGTACACTCCCGCCGAAGCACCATCATCGATAACCGCAGCGTCTACACCTTCCGTCGCCAAAAACGGCTGCGGAACACCTACCTTGAGCGTGGACTTTTTCGGTACCGGCTTGGCGAGCGGCTTCGCCTGGACAGGTTTCTGCTCAATTGGCGTTGCAAGCGGTTGACTGCTAGCCGGGACCAGAGGCGAAACCTCGGTTTTATCCGGTCCCTTGATCTCGATATAAAACTCATCCAGCTGTTCCGCCGCATGCAGTGGCGCAGCCAGTTGCATAGCAAGTGCGACAGCTAACGCCAGACGGGAGAAGTGCAGTCCCATAATCGTTCCTTCGTGATAGGCCTACCAATAACGTGGGGAAGGCAGAGGCAAGACAGCTCCAATATAAAACACTCCCCCGCGCTGTACCAGTGAGATACGGGAGGAAGATTATTACCGTAAGTCTAGGAAAAATCTGATTTGATTGATATTTTCAGATAAAAGACGGGCCGCTGAATGCGGCCCGGGTCACATCACAGATGGTCCTGGATCAGGCTTTCAGCAATCTGCAGGCAGTTGAGCGCTCCGCCTTTACGAATGTTGTCCGTCACCAACCAGAAATTAAAACCTTGAGGGTGAGACTTATCCTGGCGCAGACGAGAGATAAACACCCCACTTTGTCCTGCGCCATGAGTAACCGGCGTCAGCAATTCGTCATCAATGAGGCTCACTCCGGGGGCGGCCTCCAGAACCCGTTTAATCTCTTCCCGATCGCAGCCGTGCTGGGTCTCCAGATGCACAACCTGGCTATGACCGTAAAACACCGGGACGCGGATGCAGGTCGCATTCACCCCGATGCGCTCATCCCCCAGCAAGCGCTGAGTTTCGCTCTCCAACCGTTGCTCCTCCAGTGTAAAACCGTCGTCAGCAACGCTATCGATCTGCGGCAACAGGTTAAAGGCAATTTGCGCCTCGTAAGTGTGAGACTCGGCAGGACGGCCATTGAGTAAGCTGGCGGTTTGTTTGGCCAACTCCTGAATACCGGCTTTACCAGTTCCCGACACCGACTGCAGACTGACAATATTCACTCGCGCCACACCGACTTCATCGTGGATCGGCTTCAACGCCAGCATCAGCTCCGTCACGATGCAGGTCGGGCTGGCCACAATATTGCGCTGGCGAACATCCGCTAACTCGTCACTGTTCACTTCAGGAATAATCAGGGGCACCGAGAAGTCATCCCGGAAATGCAGACTGTTGTCGATCACCACGCAGCCAGCATCCGCCGCGATCTGCGCCCACTCGGCACTGGCCGCCGAGCCGGCCATAAAGAATGCCAGCTGCACCTGGGTCCAATCAAAATCGGCAACCGGCTCCACGCTCAGGGTTCGTCCGGCAAAACGCACGCTCTCCAATTCACTCTCATTGGCGACCAGCGGATAGAGAGTACCGATAGGAAACTCGCGCTCTTCGAGCAACTCCAGCAGGGTTTCACCACCCAGACCATCCACGCCCAGAATGGCAATATCAAAACGCTGGCTCATTGTTTAAACCTCATCATGTTGCTTGTTAATTGGAGAATGATTGATCGCTTACGGAGAAACCAAGCGCCGTCAGGCGTGGATCCGCAGAGCCCTGCACCAGCAGGGAGGACCATTCCCGACGCTCGGGATACTGTTTGCGCATCGCATCGAAACTGGCAGCGCCCTGGTAAGCCATCCGGAAGCGGGCGTCATCGCGCCGCACATCGTACACCAGATGGACTAGTTGCTTGATGTGAGCTGCGCTCAGCGGATCCTGCACCTGCACCTGCGACACTGCGGGTGCTGGCAGCAGGGCTTGCCATGTCCGAGTAAGGGGCAGCCCGGCAAACTGGCAATAAGCCTGATACAACTGATAAGTACCCATGATCTTGCCTTCCAGGCTGTAGCCTGCGATATGCGGGGTAGCCAATTCGGTGTAGGGGATCAGCTCCTGCAGAATATCCGGTTCATGCTCCCAGACATCCATCACCAGTCGTAATGGCTCCGCCGTTTGCTGACGCAAGAGCAGCGACAGGTTATCCCAGACTTCGCCGCGGCTGGCGTTGATCAAGAACTGACCGGCAGGTAGTTGTGCAATCCGCTCGGCATCCAGTAAATGGCGTGTCGGATGGGGCCCGTCATCGTCCAGGGGGACATGAAACGACACCACATCGCAGGCCAATGCCACGTCGTAGGAGACAAAGACTCGGGGATCCCCCGCCTCAGCCAACGGCGGATCACACAGGCAAACCTGCATCCCCAGCGCCTGGGCCTTGGCGGCGACCGAAGAGCCGGTATTCCCCGCCCCTATGATGCCCAGCGTCATACCCGCCAGACAGAGCTGATAACGTTCGGCCAATACCAGCAAGGCGCTGATGACGTACTCGCCGACGCTGATCTTGTTACACCCCGGCGCGCTGCTGAAGGCAATGCCACGGGCCGCCAATGCCTGTTGATCGATATGATCGGTGCCGATGGTCGCCGTGCCGACAAATTTCAGCCGCCGGGCTTGCGCCAGCAACGCGGTATCGACCCGGGTCACTGAACGCACCAATAACACATCGGCATCGGCGACCTGCTCTGCCGTCATCTGGCGACCCGGAACCCGGACCACCTCACCGAAGTCGGCAAATAGCACATCCGCCACAGGCATATTCTCATCAATCAAGATCCGCATTGTCTCTCCTTCTGTCGGCAAGCGTTCGGTCAGGCCCAGTCCCCAAGGCCCATCATTGTAGCCATATGTCCCCGAATTGGGCAGCATCCATCACTGACCACCTCGCGGCGGCCAGTGATGACAAAACTCGATAAATTCAGCCAGGACAGGATGCAGATACTTCTCCTTATGCCATGCCAGTCGCAGCGGGCGCTGGATCCCGGGTTGCAAATCCAGTACCACCACGCGTCCATCCTGGACCGCCGCGGTGGCGGCAAGCCCGGAGAGCAGACACAATCCCAGCCCCGCAGCTACCGCATTCAAAATGGACTCGGTGGTATTCAGCTCCAGTCCGGCCTGCCAACTCTGCAGATGGGATCCGATCAAGCGCTGGAACTGCTCGCGACTCCCAGAGCCTGGCTCCCGTAACAGCCAGCGCTGCTGCTCCAAATCCGCCATGCTCAAGCGCCCGGCCTGGGCCAGCGGGTGATTGGGGGCGGCAACGACTTGCATACTATCGGGCATCCACTCCTGCAGGCAGAGGTTACTATCGCTGCTGCTGCCCTCCAGCAGGGCCATATCCAGACGAAAATCGGCAAGCTGCCCGACCAAGGTTCGGGTGTTACTGATCTCGACCTTGAAATCGACATCGGGATGGCTCCGCAGAAAATCAGCTAGCAAGCGGGGAAGCAGATAGTTGCCGATGGTATGGCTGGCCCCGATCCGCAGGACACCACTGGCACGATCGGAGCGCTGGAACAGGTGTTCTATGGTGTCCAGTCGCTGTAGCAACTCATCGGCCAGCGGCAACAACTGGGCCCCCTGGGTATTGAGCTGCAGACGATTGCGGACCCGATCAAACAGTCGGCAGTCGAGTTGTTTCTCCAACTCCTGCAGCGACATGCTGGCTGCCGCTTTGGTAATAAACAGCCGCTCGGCGGCCTCCGCCAGATTTCCAGCTTGTACGACGGCGACAAAAAGCCGTAATTGTTTCAGTGAAATATTCATATCGTTCAGAAATACTAAACACAGGGTTCAGTTGATTCAAATATTCTTAAATTATGCCACGTCTTATCATGACTGCCATCATCGCGTGGCAGGAGCATAAATATGTTCAAACGGGTACAACATAAATTGACACGACTCCCCACCCCACTGGCGGGCTTGGCACTCGCCATTGCCGCCCTGGGCTGGTGCTGGGAAAACGCTCTGCCGCTGCAACACTACGCCAAGTGGAGTGGCGCGCTCATCGCCACTTGTTTGCTACTCAGTCTTAGCATCAAATTTGTGCGCTTTCCCCGTCTGCTGCGCGACGATTTGGCTCATCCGGTGGTTGGCAGCGTGGTTCCAACCTTCGCCATGGGCTGGATGCTGGTATCCAGCAGCGTTGGACAATGGCAGCCCGTGCTGGGACAAGCGATCTGGCTAGGTGCCATCACTCTGCATCTGGTATTCCTGGGCTGCTTCATCCATTACCGGGCCAAAAAATTTGCCCTGCACCATATGCTGCCGAGCTGGTTTGTACCGCCGGTCGGGATCATAGTCGCCGATGTCGCCTTTCCCGGTGGCGCCTTGCAACCGCTGGCGGATGCGCTGCTGCATCTGGGACTGGTCTGTTATGCCATCCTATTGCCGATCATGATCTATCGCCTGATGTTTGAGCGGGATATTCCGGATCCGGCCAAACCCACCCTCGCCGTCCTGGCCGCTCCTGCCAGTCTGTGCCTGGCGGGTTACCTGACCGTGACCCAGGAGCCATCGGCTCTGATGGTCGCCCTGCTGGCGAGTATTGCCGTGCTAATGACCGCAATCATTTATGTCGCCTTCTTCTCATTGCTGCGCTTGCCGTTCAACCCGGGATACGCCGCTTTTACCTTCCCCATGGTGATCGGGGCGACGGCCTTATACAAACTGGCGACACAGCTGAGCCGATGGCAGCTGGATGCCAGTAGTATTCAGCTGGTGCGGCATCTGGCGCTAGGTGAGCTCATGATTGCCACTGGGGTCGTCGGTTATGTCGCCCTGCGCTATCTGCTGCATTACGGCCGCAAAACGCAGTCTGGCTTGGCACAGAAGCTTGCCTGACACTCCGCCAGCTCTGCCAGCACAGCGCCCACCTACCCTCGCCAGGTCATCATTGGTTAGCACATCTGCAGACTCATCTTCGTCGATAATCCGTGGGCTGGTTGATTCTTGATGGTCGAGGTAAATCACAGGCAAAACAAAGGGGACCTCTCGGTCCCCTTGATGTATGACAACGCCTTGATTACTTAGCCACGGTGCAGGGCTTCAGATACCAGATGTTGTCCGCATAGTCCTGGATGGAGCGGTCGGAGTTGAACTTGCCCATGGTGGCAGAGTTCACGATCACGGCCTTGGCCCATACCTTCTTGTCGCGGTACATGGCATCCACTTTCTTCTGGGCTTCGGAGTAGGACTCGAAGTCGGCCAGAGCCAGGTAGGTGTCACCGCCATCCAGCAAGGCACGCTTGATGGAGGAGAGCTCACCAGGACGGCCCGGAGTAAAGAAGTCAGTGTCGAACCAGTCGAGCACAGCCTTCAGCTCAGGGTTGGCATAGTAGTAATCCCAAGGATTGTAACCACCGGCCTTCAGTGCCTTCACTTCATCCACTTCCAGACCGAAGATGGCATTGTATTCAGCGCCCGCTTCTTCGGCGATTTCGATGTTCGCGCCGTCCAGAGTACCCAGGGTGATAGCACCGTTCATCGCCAGCTTCATGTTACCAGTACCAGAGGCTTCGTAACCGGCAGTGGAGATCTGCTGGGATACGTCAGCCGCCGGGATCAGCTTCTCAGCCAGGCTCACACGGTAGTTCGGCATGAACACAACCTTCAACTTGCCCTGAATGCGCTCATCATTGTTCACACGCTCAGCAACCTTGTTGATGGCGTAGATGATGTCCTTGGCCAGTTTGTAGCCAGGAGCCGCCTTGGAGCCGAAGATGAACACACGCGGATGCATGTCGTAGTCCGGGTTGGCCAGCAGACGACGATACAGAGCCATGATGTGGAT
>RRZU010121743.1_pt1 | contig 19607 bp, 17 predicted proteins | sample 2165561 | NCBI WGS metagenome assembly RRZU01 (sample SAMN10456909, study PRJNA506462) | wastewater metagenome | isolation source: wastewater sludge | place: USA: Moscow, Idaho | reverse complement strand
CGCACCTTCCTCACCTTCGTCGCCTTCGTTGGCGGCTCTGCCCTGGTGTGGATCGGCTACGACTACAGCCAGCAGTACAGCACCTGGTTCAGCCTGACCGTCGGCGGCCTGCTCGGCATCGGCGCCCTGGGCGTGTTCATCGTCCTGCTCACCGAGGCACATGAACTGGCCGAGACGGCCTGGACCCGCACCCGTCGCCGACCCTTCCTGCCGGTGCTGACCGACACCGCCTACCGGCCCAAGGTGTCGATCCACGTGCCCTGCTACAACGAGCCTCCGGAGATGGTCAAGCAGACCCTCGACGCTCTGGCGCGCCTCGACTACCCGGACTACGAAGTGCTGGTGATCGACAACAACACCAAGGACCCGGCGGTCTGGCAGCCGGTGGAAGCCCACTGCGCCGGCCTCGGCCCGCGCTTCAAGTTCTTCCACGTCGCACCGCTGGCCGGCTTCAAGGGCGGCGCGCTCAACTATGTGCTGCAGCACACCGCCGCCGACGCCGAGGTGGTGGCGGTGATCGACTCCGACTACTGCGTCGAGCCGGACTGGCTCAAGCACATGGTGCCGCACTTCGCCGACCCGGAGATCGCCGTGGTGCAGTCGCCGCAGGACTACCGCGACCCGCACGAGTCGCTGTTCAAGAAGCTCTGCTATGCCGAGTACAAGGGCTTCTTCCACATCGGCATGGTGACCCGCAACGACCGCGACGCGATCATCCAGCACGGCACCATGACCATGACCCGCAAGTCGGTGCTCGACGAACTGGGCTGGGCCGACTGGTGCATCACCGAGGATGCCGAGCTGGGCCTGCGGGTGTTCGAGAAGGGCCTGTCGGCCGCCTACGCCGAGCAGAGCTACGGCAAAGGTCTGATGCCCGACACCTTCATCGACTTCAAGAAGCAGCGCTTCCGCTGGGCCTACGGCGCCATCCAGATCATGAAGCGCCACGCGGCCAGCCTGTTCCTCGGCAAGGGCAGCGAGCTGTCGCGCGGCCAGCGCTACCACTTCATCGCCGGCTGGCTGCCGTGGATCGCCGACGGCCTGAACATTTTCTTCACCCTCGGCGCCCTGTTGTGGTCGGCGGCGATGATCATCGTGCCCAACCGGGTCGACCCGCCGCTGATGATCTTCGCCATCCCGCCGCTGGCGCTGTTCGTGTTCAAGCTGGGCAAGATCCTGTTCCTCTACCGCCGCGCGGTGGGGGTGAACATGCGGGACGCCATCGCCGCCGCGGTGGCGGGCCTGGCGCTGTCGCACACCATCGCCAAGGCGGTGCTGTACGGCTTCGTCACCCGCAGCATCCCGTTCTTCCGCACGCCGAAGATGCGCAGCAGCCACGGCCTGCTGGTGGCGCTGGCGGAGGCCCGCGAGGAGGTGTTCGTCATGCTGCTGCTGTGGGGCGCCGCCTTCGGTATCGCGCTGACCCAGCCGCAACCGAGCCTGGACGTGTACTTCTGGGTCGGCGTGCTGCTGGTGCAGTCGCTGCCCTACCTGGCGGCGCTGCTCATGGCCCTGCTCTCGGCCCGTCCGCAGGTCGAGGCCAGCAGCGACGAAGTGCCGGTCTGATCCCCGGCCCTTCCCCGACAACGGCGCTCAGAAATGGCGCCGTTTTCCTTTAAGATAAACGCCTTTCGACCTGTCGCCGTTTGCGGAGCCTGCATGACCACCCTCTCCCCCACCCTCGAACTGGCCTGCGAGCTGATCCGCCGCGCCTCCGTCACCCCGCTGGACGAGGGCTGCCAGGCACTGATGAGGGAACGTCTGGCCGCCTGCGGCTTCGCTGTGGAGCCGATGCGCATCGAGGAGGTGGAGAACTTCTGGGCGCGCCGTGGCGGCGAAGGCCCGGTGTTGTGCTTCGCCGGCCACACCGACGTGGTGCCCACCGGCCCGCTGGACGCCTGGCAGCACCCGCCCTTCGCCGCCTTCGTCGACGAGGACGGCATGCTCCGCGGCCGCGGCGCCGCCGACATGAAGGGCAGCCTGGCGGCGATGATCGTCGCCGTCGAGCGCTTCGTCGCCGACCACCCGCGGCACAAGGGCGCCATCGCCTTCCTGATCACCAGCGACGAGGAAGGCCCGGCGCTGCACGGCACCAAGGCGGTGGTCGAGCGCCTCTCGGCGCGCAACGAGCGTCTCGACTGGTGCATCGTCGGCGAACCGTCGAGCACCTCGCAGGTCGGCGACATCGTCAAGAACGGCCGCCGCGGCTCGCTCAACGGCCGCCTGCGGGTCAAGGGCGTGCAGGGCCACGTCGCCTACCCGCATCTGGCGAAGAACCCCATCCACCTCGCCGCCCCGGCACTGGCCGAGCTGGCCGGCGAGCACTGGGACGCCGGCAACGCCTTCTTCCCGCCGACCAGCTTCCAGATCTCCAACATCCACTCCGGCACCGGCACCACCAACGTCATCCCCGGCGAGCTGACCTGCCTGTTCAACTTCCGCTTCTCCACCGAATCGACCGTGGAAGGCCTGCAGCAGCGCGTCGAGGCGATCCTCGACAAGCACGGCCTGGACTGGCAGATCGACTGGTCGCTGTCCGGACTGCCGTTCCTCACCGAACCGGGCGCGCTGCTCGATGCGGTGTCGGCGAGCATCAAGGCCGTCACCGGCCGCGACACCAGCCCCTCGACCACCGGCGGCACCTCGGACGGCCGCTTTATCGCCACCCTGGGCACCCAGGTGGTCGAACTCGGCCCGGTCAACGCCACCATCCACCAGGTCAACGAGCGGGTGCTGGCCAGCGACCTGGACCTGCTCACCGAGATCTACTACCAGACGCTGGTGCGTCTGCTGGCGGCCTGACCATGCTCATCTGCCCGATCTGCAGCGGTGCGCTGCATGCCCAGGACAACGGCGTGCAGTGCAGCCACGGCCACCGCTTCGACCGCGCCCGCCAGGGCTACCTGAACCTGTTGCCGGTGCAGCACAAGAAGAGCCTCGACCCGGGCGACAACGCCGCGATGGTCGAGGCGCGGCGGCGCTTCCTCGGCGCCGGCCACTACGCACCGCTGGCCGCGCGACTGGCCGAGCTGGCGGTGGCGCGCACCCCGGCGCGCTGGATCGACATCGGCTGCGGCGAGGGCTACTACACCGCGCAGCTGGCCGATGCGCTGCCGGCGGCCGACGGCCACGCCCTGGACATCTCCCGCGAGGCGGTCAAGCGCGCCTGCAGGCGCGCCCCGCAACTGACCTGGATGGTCGCCAGCATGGCCCGCGTGCCGCTGGCCACCGGCTCCTGCGGCCTGCTGGCCAGCGTGTTCAGCCCGATCGACTGGGTCGAGGCGGCGCGCCTGCTGCGACCCGGCGGCGGCATCCTGCGCCTGGGGCCGGCGCGCCTGCACCTCTACGAGCTGCGCCAGAAGCTCTACGACGAGGTGCGCGACTATCAGGACGACAAGCACCTGAGCGATCTGCCCGACTCGCTGAAACTGACCGATACCCAGACCCTGGAGTTCCGCCTGAGCTTGGACAGCTTCGAGGCGCGCAGCGACCTGCTGGCGATGACCCCGCACGGCTGGCGGGTCAATGCCGAACGCCGCGAACGCATCCTCGCCGAGCCCTTCGAGGTCACCGTGTCCGCCCGCTACGACTGGATCGAACGCCAGTAACAATGCCCAGGACGGCCGCGCGGCCGTCCCCATCGCCGCACCAGGAAGCCCGACATGCGCCAACCGGATATCGAGATCTACCTCAAGGACGTCGAACTGCCGGCGGTCACCGCCTGGCTGGAGCAGGCCATCGGCCCGTGCAGCCAATGGCAGGTCCGCGGCCAGACCCACAAGTGCCGCGCCGGCGACATCCCCGTCACCTGGCTGCACAAGGCCGTCGGTCGCTGGAGCAGCCTGCTGCTGGACAGCGCGCAGACGCCCTGGGAAGACGACCTGGCCTGCGCCAAGGCCGCCTGCGCCGCCCTCGGCGTGCAGGTACGCTGCGCCCCCGGCAGCTGGAGCGAGGAACAGGGCGAGGAAGATGCCGACCGCTGGCTGAAGGTCACCGCCGAGGGCGTCAGCGAGATCACCTGGCGCACCGACTGAGTCCGGCTCCCCTCTCCACCGCCCAAGAGATTCACCATGCAAGGCAAGATCGTCACCTGGAACGACGACCGCGGCTTCGGCTTCATCGCGCCCGACGACGGCTCGGCGCAGCTGTTCTTCCACATCTCCGCCGTGCGCACCAGCGCACGCCGGCCCCAGCAGGGCGACCGGGTCGCCTTCGAAACCACCCGCGACAGGTCCGGCCGGCTCAAGGCCGCCTGGGTGACGCTCGAAAACGCGGCGGCGCAGCCGCAGGCGCCTCGGCGAGCGCCGCCCGGCAGCGCCCCGCGCGGCAGGCCGGCACAGACCCGCCCGTTCCGGCTGCTGGGCGGCGCCACGCTGCTGGTGCTGCTGTTCCTCGGCTGGCTGCTGACCCAGGGACCGCTGTCCGGCCTGTTCACACCGACGCCCGCCGGCCCCGGCAGCGCCCTGCAGGTCGAGGCACCGATCCAGCGCGAGATCGACAAGACCCTCGCCCTGATCCGTCGCGGCGGCCCCTACCCGCACAGCCAGGACGGCACCGTGTTCCAGAACCGCGAACGCCGGCTGCCCGCCCAGGCGCGCGGCTATTACCGCGAATACACGGTGCGCACGCCGGGCCTGTCCCATCGCGGCCCGCGGCGCATCGTCACCGGCGGCAACCCACCGGTGATCTACTACTACACCGAAGACCACCACCAAAGCTTCCGCGTACTGGAGCCCAGGCCATGACCCCGCAGCAATTCGCCGCGCGCCTCCTCGCCGAACCGGCGCACGCCGGGCTGTATCGCTGCGCGCCGGGCTGGGCACAGGACTCGGCGGAGATCCTCTGGCGCCCGCTCGCCGCCGCGCCCATCGCCCGCGAGCCGCTGCTCGCCGCGCTCGGCACCGCACTGGCCTTCCCCGCGTACTACGGGCAGAACTGGGACGCCGCCTGGGACTGCCTCACCGAACTGGACTGGCCGGCCGGGCGCCTGCTCGCCCTGCGCCTGCCGCTCGCGCCCGGCTGCGCGGTGGACGAGGCGGCGCTGGAGGTCTTCCTCGAACTGCTGGACGACGCCTGCCGGCACTGGGCCGAACAGGGCCGGGCGCTGTGCCTGCTGCTGGAAACCCGCCGCGAGGACCTGTCCTGCCTGCGCGCGCTGCCCATGCTGGAGTGATCGCGCAGACAGCAAAAAGCCCGTCTCGCGACGGGCTTTTCGGAACCTCCACAGCGTGGACTCAGAGCTTGGAAACGTCCTCGGCCTGCAGGCCCTTCTGCCCCTGGGCGACGGCGAACTCGACGCGCTGCCCTTCCAGCAGGGTGCGATGGCCATCGCCACGGATGGCGCGGAAATGCACGAACACATCGGCGCCGTTCTCGCGCTGAATGAATCCATAGCCCTTGGCATCGTTGAACCACTTGACGGTTCCGATCTCGCGATCAGCCATTACAACTCTCTCCAGACTCGCAAATGTTCATCGCTCCCCGCAGGGAGCCGCTCGGGACGGTACGTTGCGAAACGTTCTTCTTGTTATATCCGACCTCCGCCGCCGCGAGGCGTCTGGAGCGGGTATTTCGAATGGCGTTCTTGACGACCGCTGGCCCGAGTATAAACAAAGCGTCCGACCTGAAAAGCCCCGCCACTTGACCCAGGACAAAGGTCGCAGCCTTCACTCGCGCGGCGCCAGCAGCTCGCCGGAACGCCGCGCCAGCACGGCGTATTGCGGCGCCTCCAGGCGATAGGCCCAGTCGCGCTGGCCGATCAGCTGCGCGCCCAACCCGCGGCTTTCGCCCAGCACCAGCCAGTGCTGGCCGCCGCGCAGATAGAAGCGCCCCTGCAGCTCGCCGCCCGCGAAGGTGCGCACCACGAACTCCAGCTCCGGACGGCCATCGAAGGCGACCTGCGCCAGCGACGCGGCGTCGGCGAAGTCGAGGCTGGAGAACAGCGCAGCCATGCTGTTGAGCGCTCCTTCGTAGGCCAGCCGGCGGCCGGCCGGCAGGTCGAGGAGGTTCAGGTTGAACTGCTCGGCGCTGTCGCGGCCGGCGCGCAAGCGCTCGCCATCGGCATGCCGCACCACCACCTCGCGCACGCTGGCGAAGGGAATCTCGGCGATGCGCCGATCCAGCCAGGCCAGTTCGTTGTCGACCAGCGCCAGCGGCTGGTCGACCAGCCAGACCTGCGCATCGTCCGGCCAGCGCACCAGTTGGCCGCCCTGCCGGGAGGCCTGCCCGATCAGCAGCACCTGCGGCGCGCCGCCGAGGCCTTCCAGGGTCAACCGCGTGGCCGCGCCCTCGCCAGCCTCGGCCAGGCCGAGGCGCGCGTGGTTGTCCGGGTTGCGGGTCTTGGCCTCGACCTTGCGCGCCGCCGCCAACGCGCGCAGCAGGCGATTGACCTCGCCGGCCGCCGCCGGATAACCGGCCTTGTCCGGCACCACCCAGGCGTCGCCCTCGCGCACGATGCGGATCCTCGGCAGCTCGCCGTGGCGGATCTCCAGCGCCCGCACCTTCTCCAGTTGCCCGGCCAGCGCCGGCAGCAGCAGTTGCCGCTCGGCCTGGCGGGCGATCCCGTCGCCGCGCTGCAACCAGACGAGCAGCGCCCCGAGCAGCAGGGCGAACGACAACAGCATCCACAGCGACTTGCGTTGCATGACAGCCTCCGGCAGGCATCGGGGGATGCGGCGCCAGCCGCCTTGGCCGCTGGCGCACACCCGTCAACAGGGTCAGGCCGTGCGCCGCCGGCGCAGCAACCACAGACCGATCACCGCCAGCGTCAGCAGCAGCGGCACCAGGGCGATATTGACGAACTTCAGGCTGCGCCCCAGCGCCTCGATGTCGGCGTTGAGCTGGTAGCGCACCTCGCGCAGCTGCTTGCGGATCGCCAGCTTCTCCTGCATGAACTGCTGCAGGGTGGCCTGCTGCTCGGGACTCAGCTCCAGCGCCTGCTCGGGGCCATCGCCCGGCTGCAGTTCGGCCAGGCGCTGCTCGGTCTGCGCCAGGCGCTGGTTGAGGATCTCCTCCTGCTCGCGGAAGCGCGCCTCGGCCTGACGCTGCAGGTTCTCCACCACCACGAACGGCCGGCTGTAACGCCCGCGCGAGCGCACGCTGATCAGCGCATCGCTGCCGGCGAGGTTGTCCAGCGCGTTGATGGCGAAGCCGGCGTTGTCGGCGAACGGTTGCGGCACGCGCTGGCCGAAGAAGTCCTGCACCTGCACCCACATGCGGTCGGCGAGCAGGTCGCTGTCGGCGACCACGATCAGGTTGATCCGCTTGGCGGCCTTGAGGCCGTCCTTCTGCCCCTCGATGCCGTCGGGGAAGGCGCTCTGCGCCGGACCGTCGATGCGCGCCGCCAGCGCGTAGCGTTCGCCGGTCGGAGCCAGATCGCGCAGCAGCTCCTGCGGATCGCGCAGCATGGCGAAGCGCTGGACGTCCATCGGCATGGCGTACTCGGAACTCTGCAGCAGCGGCGTGAAGCGGGTACCGGCGCCTTCCAGCGGTTCGAGGATGCCGGCGGTGGCCACGGTGATGCTCTCCAGCCCCGCCGTGGTCACGTCGTCCTGATCGAGCGCCTGCGCCGGCAGGCTCAGCCAGCCGACATGGCGCACCGGGCGCTGCGCCTCGCCGCGCCCCACCGCCAGCGCGTAGCTGCCGTCGGCCAGCACCTCGCCGGGGCGCAGGCGCAGGCCCCAGGCCTTGAACAGCGACGCCAGGTCGGAGGCGTTGCCCCCCTCCATCAGCCCGCCGCTGTCCGCCTCGCTGAACGGATCGACGAAGGCCAGCAGCTTGCCGCCGCGCAGCACGAACTGGTCGATGGCATACAGCGTCGGCTCGGCCAGCGCCTTGGGATGAACCAGCAGCAGCACCGACACCTCGTCGGGGATGCGGTCCACATCGTCCTGCAGGCGCTTGATGGCGAACTGCTGGCGGATCTGCTCCATGACCATCCAGGGCGCGCCGCCCTGCCCGCTCAGCGGGTTGAAGCCGCCGTCCAGCGGCAGCCCGGAGAGCACGCCGACCACCGGCCGTTCCGGCTTGGCCAGCGCCTGCACCAGACGGCTGATCTCGTATTCGAGGAACTCCTCCTGGTCGAGCGGGAAGAACGGGATGGTCTGCACGTCGTCCAGCGCGTTGCTGCCGGCTAGGCCGAAGTACAGCTTGTCGCCGCCCTGCTGCAGCGGCACCGCATGCAGGCCGAACTCGGCGGCGCGGTCCTCCTCCTCGGAGAACGGCTCGGGGTCGATCACCTGGAGCCTGAGCTTGCCGCCGGCGGCGCGCTCGTAGGCGCGCAGCATCTCCTCGACGCGCCGCGCGTAGTTGCGCAGCGGCGTGAGGTCGCGGCTGAGGTTGTCGGAATAGAAGAAGTACAGGTTCACCGGCTCGTCCAGCTCGGCGAGGATGCGCCGGGTACCGTCGCTGATGGTGTAGAGCTTCTGCTCGGTCAGGTCGAGCCGGGCGTTGGGCAGGCCGATGCCGGTGACCATGTTGAAGGCCAGGAAGGCCGCGGCGATCAGCAGCAGGCCCGCGCCGGAATGGATGATGCGCTTCATCGTCGGCTCCTCAGTCGGCTTTCTTCAGGTCGATCGCCACCGCCGTGGCGGTCAGCCAGGCGAGGATCAGGCTGGCGAAGTACAGCAGGTCGCGCAGGTCGAGCACGCCCTTGCTGATCGCATCGAAGCGGGTCAGGAAGCTCAGCGCGGCCACCGCGTCGACCAGCGTCTGCGGCGCCCAGCCGCTGAAGGCGTCGAGCACCAGCGGGAAGCCGCTGGCGACGAACAGGAAACACACGCAGACGGTGAGGATGAAGGCGATCACCTGGTTGCGGGTCAGCGCCGAGAGGCACGAGCCGATGGCCAGGTAGGCGCCGGCCAGCAGCCAGCTGCCGATGTAGCCGGTGAGGATCGCGCCGTTGTCCGGCTCGCCCAGGTAGTTGACAGTCAGCACCATCGGGAAGGTCAGCAGCAGGGCGATGCCGGCGAACACCCAGGCGGCGAGGAACTTGCCGCCCACCGCGTCGGCACGCGTGATCGGCAGGGTCATCAGCAGCTCGATGGTGCCGCTCTTGCGCTCCTCGGCCCACAGGCGCATGGCCAGCGCCGGCACCAGGAACAGGTACAGCCAGGGGTGGAAATTGAAGAACGGCGCCAGATCGGCCTGACCGCGCTCGAAGAACTCCCCCAGGTAGAAGGTGAACACCCCGGACAGCACGAGGAAGATCACGATGAACACATAGGCCAGCGGCGTGGCGAAATAGCTCGCCAGCTCGCGCCTGAAGACCACCGGCAACTGCTTCATGCCGCCTCTCCTCGGGTCAGGGTGCGGAACACCTCGTCGAGGCGTCCGCGCTCGACGTCCATTTCCTTGATCTGCCAGCCGCGCGCCGCGACCAGCGCGCTGACCTGCGGGAAGATCACCTGGCCAGGCTGCGCCAGCACGGTCAGGCTGTGCTCGCGGGCGTTACGCTCGACCCCGGCGACTCCTGGCAGCGCCGCCAGCGCCGCCTCGTCCAGGCCCGCGTCGCCCACCAGGGTCACCGCCTGGTGATAGCGCGAGCGGCTCTCCAGCTCGAAGGGCGTGCCGTCGGCCACCACCCGTCCGCTGGCGATCACCAGCGCCCGGCTGCACACTGCGCTGACTTCTTCGAGGATATGCGTGGAAATGACGATGATCTTGTCATGGGCCAGACGCTGGATCAGCTGGCGCACCTGATGCTTCTGGTTCGGGTCGAGGCCGTCGGTGGGCTCGTCGAGGATCAGCACCTGCGGGTCATGGAGGATCGCCTGGGCCAGCCCGACGCGGCGCTTGAAGCCCTTGGACAGGGTCTCGATGGACTGGCCGAGCACCGACTCCAGCTCCACCTGAGCCACCGCCCGCGCCACCCGCGCGCGCTTCTCGGCGCCACGGAAACCGCGTACCTCGGCGATGAAGGCGAGGAACCCCTGCACCGTCATGTCGCCGTAGCAGGGCGCGCCCTCCGGCAGGTAGCCGATCAGCTGCTGGGCCTTGAGGGTCTGGCGCTGGATGTCGAAACCGAAGATCCGCGCGGTGCCCGAAGTCGGCGCGAGGAAGCCGGTGAGCATCTTCATGGTGGTGGACTTGCCGGCGCCGTTGGGGCCGAGAAAGCCCAGCACCTCGCCGGGCTGAACGCGGAAGGACAGGCCGTCCACCGCCGTATGCTGCGCAAAGCGCTTGGTGAGTTGTTCCAGTTCGATCATGGTCGCTCCAAGACTGCCGGAGCCTGCGCGCCAACAGCCGCGGAGGCTTCACGAATGCCGGGTGAACTCTAGGTAGGGCATGGGGGCATTGCAAGGGGCAGGCCGTGCCCGCGCGGGCCGGCTCAGAGCGGCGCCTTGCGGGCGGAGGCCATGCTCCATCAGCCCACTTCCTGCGTCTGTCCCGCCAGATTGCCCAATGCCTCCTCCACTCGGTTGCGCCCCTGGCTCTTGGCCTGGTACAGCGCCTGGTCGGCCAGCTTGATCAGGATTTCCGGGCTGTTGTCGTCCTCGGGCACCAGCAGGGCGACGCCCATGCTCACGGTGACCACGCCCAGCGGCGAATCGGCGTGGGCGATGGCCTGTGCCATGACTGCCGCACGGATGCTTTCGGCCAAGGCCAGAGCGCCGGCGGCGTCGAGGTCGCTGGCGATCACCGCGAACTCCTCGCCGCCGTAGCGGGCCGCCAGGTCGCCGGCGCGGCGGGTGCCGGCCTGCAGGGTGGCGGCCACCTTGCGCAGACAGTCGTCGCCGGCCAGATGGCCGTAGCGGTCGTTGTAGCGCTTGAAGAAGTCGATATCGAGCATGAGCAGCGCCAGCGGCTGGCGGGCACGGCGCGCGCGGCCCCACTCGCGGGCCAGGGTGGCGTCGAACACCCGGCGGTTGGCCAGCCCGGTCAGGCCGTCGGTGCTGGACAGGTGCAGCAGCTCGCGGTTGGCCCGCTCCAGCTCGGCGGTACGCGCCTCGACCTGCTGGCGCAGTTCCTCGGTGTGTCGCTCCAGGCGGCGCGCCATCATCGCCAGGGCATCGCCGAGCATGCCCACCTCCAGCACCCGGCTGTCCACCGGCTTCTCGCCGCTCCAGTCGCCGTTGCCCAGGCGCAGCGCCCAGCGGCTCAGGGTGCCGAGCGGCTGGGCGATCCAGTTGCTGAGCAGCACGGCGCCCAGCAGGCTGAGCAGCAGGACGGCCAGGGCGACCAGGGTGACGTTGCGCAACAGGCCGCTGGTCGGGGCGATGAACTGGCGCTGCGGCAGGGCCACGCCGATGGTCAGCGTCGGGCCATCGGGCAGCGCGTAGCTGCCCCAGTCGACCAGATAGCGCTCGCCGTCCAGTTCGCGGAAGGTGCGCCCCTCGGTACTGCCCTGCTCGGCGATGGCCTGGCCGCTGGTGCGCACCAGCGGGTTGTCGCTGGCGCTGGCCTTGATGCGGATGCTGCGGGTGCCGCGCAGCAGGTACACCGGCTCGCGGCTGGAGGTGGCGAGCAGATCGCCGTTGGCCTCGGCGAGGAAGGCCACGCCGCCGGTGTGCCGGGTGATGTCGGCGAGCAGCTGGCTGAGCTGCAGCAGGGCGACGTCGGCGGTCAGCACACCGAGAAATTCGCCGCTGCGGTCGTACAGCGGCGCGGCCATGCCGATGCCCATGGCGTCGTAGGCGCCCGACTCGTCGTCGATGGCGTAACGGTACGCCGGGTACCAGACCATGCTGCCCGAGGCACGCGCGGCGCGGAACCAGGGCCGGATGCGCGCATCGAAATGGGCGTTGCCGCGGGAAATCAGGCTGCCGCGACGGTTGGCGTCGTCGACCCGATAGAGCAGCATCGCCCGACCGTCGCCCTGGCGGGCCTGGAGCATCCGCAGGGCGCGGTCCTCGCCGCGCGGCGGACGGCTGGCGGCGTGGTACTCGCCCTCGGCGGTGCCCAGGGAGAGGAAGGTCAGCAGCGGCTGCTGGCGCAGCTGGAGGAGGAAATTGCCGACCAGCGCCTCGGGCTGGGCGACATCCAGCAGGCCGAGGCGGGACTGCTCGGCATTGAAGCTGAGCACCCGGCGCGGCACCTCGAAGAATTCGGCGACCTTGTCGTGGACGCGCAGGCCGATCTCGCTGGCCAGCTGCTTCTGGAACTGCTCGGCGGCGGACAGCGCCGCCTGGTAGGACAGCCAGCCCTGCACGGCGATGATCGGCAGCAGGAGCATCAGCAGGCGTCGGCTGAGGAAGCCGCGCAGCGGCACCTTGCGCATGCTCTCCGACCACTGCGGGCCGCGCGCCGGGCGACCGTCGAACAGCACCAGCGCCAGCAAGCCGAGGGTCAGCAGCGCGCCGCCACAGCGCGCGCTGCGGCGGATAGCCCTGGGCGCGCTTGAGCTGCGCGGCGATCAGCCAGCGGCCGTCGGGCAGGACGATCTCGCGTTGCAGGTCGGCCTCGTGGAACAGCTCGGGATCGCCGAAGAACACCTCGCCGCGCTCGCCCAGCCCCTCGCGCCCGCGCAGGGCCAGCGCGAAAGGCAGCTCGGGATCGTACAGGCCGCTGTCTTCCAGCAGCCCCTGCAGGTCGATCACCGTGGAAATCAGTCCGAGCAGTTCGCCGCTGCGCGGGTCGGCGCCGCCGGCGAAGAACGGCGTGCGCACGATCACCCCGAGCCGGCCGCTCTGCAGCAGCGGGAAAGGCCCGGCGAGGCTGTTGCCACGCCGGGCGACGGCGCGGCGCACGCCTTCCATCATCTCCGGGCGCAGGCCGAAATCCATGCCCAGCACCGCCTCGTTGCCGGCCAGCGGATTGACGTGGACGATGCGCAGGCCGCGCGAGATGGCGATGTTGACCAGCCGGCGATGGCGGTCGAGCAGCGGTTCGGTGAGCGCGCGCAGTTCCTCTTCCGGCAACTGCGGGTCGGCAGCCAGGCGCGCGGCCAGCGGATCGGCCAGGGGCATCAGCGCACTCAGGGTCTGCTCCAGTTCGGCGCTCAGGCGCTGCAGCTGGCCGGCAGCCTGCTGGTGGCGCAGCGACTCCTGACGCTGGCGGTCGATCAGTTCGGCGACGAGGGTGACCAGCAGCCCGAGCAGCAGCACGCCGATGACGTTCCCGAGGGCTTTGCGGCGTTTCATCGCTACTCCATTGATCTGGACGGGGCTTGCCGATCCGGGGCAAGACGGCCGGGATGCGCCGCGCGGACTGGCGCCGGGAGCGCGATGCGGCGCGGATGCCGGCTCGATGACGATGCTAATCGTCCGGCCGCATTCTGCAAAGCGCGCCATGCGCGGCGCGGTGCCTCGGCCAGCGGCATCACGGTCACGCCGACCTGCGGGGCGTGGCCGCCGCCGAGGATCGCCCCGCGCAACGCGGGGGCGCCGCCATCAGAGCGCCACGGCCAGCACCACCAGCACCGCGCATTCGAGCAGTTCCAGCAGCGCTCCGGCGGTATCCCCGGTGGTGCCGCCGAGGCGCCGCAGCATGGCGCGCCGGCACAGCACGAACACCGCCAGCGCGCTGCCCAGCGCCAGCAGTCCGGCCCAGCCGCCGGCCAGGCAACCCAGCGCCACCGCCAGCAACACCCACCAGCCGGTACGCTGCGGCACGGCGGCAGCCATGGCGCTGCCCAGCCCGTTGGCGCGCACATAGGGGGTGCCGAGCAGCAGCATCAGCAGCGCGCTGCGCCCCAGCAGCGGCGCCAGCAGCAGCGCCGCCCACTGCCCGGCCGCCAGCAGCGCCCAGAGCGCGGTGAACTTGAGCAGCAGCAGCGCCACCAGCGCCAGCACCGCCATCGGCCCGCAGCTGGGGTCCTTCATGATCGCCAGGGTGCGCTGGCGATCCCCGTAGCCGCCGACCCAGGCATCGGCGCTGTCGGCCAGCCCGTCCAGGTGCAGCCCGCCGCTGGCCAGCAGCCACAGGGCCAGCAGCAGCGCCGCGGCCAGCGGCGCGAACACGCCCTGCAGCAGCGCGGCGGCGAGCAGCAGCACGAGACCGAGCAACAGGCCGACCAGCGGATAGCAGAGCAGCGACCGGCCGAGCTGGCGGGGTTCGGGCATGCCGGGCAGGCGCACCGGCAGGCGGGTGAGAAACTGCAGGGCGATCAGCAGGGGCAGCACGGCGTTCACACGGGACTCCAGGGCTCGAAACAGGACAGCGGCGGGTTCATCAGCGACGGCGCAGGCGGTAGACGCGCTCTTCGAGACGCGACAGACCGCGCTCGATGAACCGCCAGTTGCCCTCTAGCGCGTCGCTGCAGAGCAGCAGCTCCAGCTCCCAGCCCTCGCCGTAGAGCGCACGCACCTCGGCATCGTCGACCGCGAAGGGCGGCCCGCTCATCTGCTCCTGCGGGTAGTCGAGGGTCACCAGCATGCCGACCGCGCCGGCCGGCAGCAGGCGCTGCAGCTGGGCGACGTAGCGGCGGCGCATCTCCGCCGGCAGGGCGATCAGCGCGGCGCGGTCGTAGAAGGCCGTGCAGCCGGCGGTCTGCGCCGGCTCGACGGCGAAGAAGTCGCCCTGCAGCACGGCGATCCCCGCGTCCTCGTGGCGTTGCAGCGCGCCGTCGGCGCGCACGGCGGGAGACAGCCCCTGCTCGGCGAAGAAGTCCGTCACCGCCTTCGCCGCCAGCTCGATGCCCAGCACCCGCTGTCCCTGGGCGGCCAGCCAGGGCATGTCGAGGCTCTTGCCGCACAGCGGCACCAGCACCTCGCTGCCCGCCGGCACCGCCAGCTGCGCCCAGCAGGCCTGCAGGTGAGGATTGACTTCCTTGAGGTGGAAGCCGATTTCGTTGCGCGCCCAGCGCGCCTGCCAGAACTCCTCGTGCATCTGCGTCTCCCTGTCCGATAGCGGTATTCGATGCGATTGGTCGAAAACTTATGCTGGATTTCGATCATTCGGCTGCCGAAGATAGCAACATCGCTCCCCGGAGGCACTTGCCATGTTACCCAGCCTGTTCATTTCCCACGGCTCGCCGATGGTCGCCCTGCACAGCGGCGACACCGGCCGCGCGCTGGCCCGCCTGGCCGGCGAGCTGCCGCGGCCGAAGGCGATCCTGGTGGTCTCCGCGCACTGGGAAAGCGCCGACCTGCGCATCACCTCGGCACCGCGCCAGGAGGCCTGGCACGACTTCTACGGCTTCCCGCCGGCGCTCTACGCGCTGGACTACGAGCCGCCCGGCGCCCCCGCGCTGGCCCTGGAGATCCTCGAACGCCTGGAGGACGACGGCCTGGTCGTGCATCTCGATCCGCAACGCCCCCTCGACCACGGCGCCTGGGTGCCGCTGCGCCTGATGTACCCCGAGGCGGACATCCCGGTGCTGCAGCTGTCGCTGCCCAGCCAGCACGGCCCGGCGCTGCAGACCCGCCTCGGCCGCCTGCTCGGCGAGCTGCGCGGCCAGGGCGTACTGCTGATCGGCTCGGGCAGCATCACCCACAACCTCGGCGAGCTGGACTGGCACGCCGGCCCGGAGGTGGTCGAGCCCTGGGCGCGCGAGTTCCGCGACTGGCTGGTGGCGCGCCTGGCCGGCGACGACGAGGCCGCCCTGCACGACTACCGCCGCCAGGCGCCCTGGGCGGTGCGCAGCCATCCCAGCGACGAGCACCTGCTGCCGCTGTTCTTCGCCCGCGGCGCCGGCGGCGCCTTCGCCGTCGAGTACGCCGGCTTCAGCAAGGCCACCATCGCCATGGATATCTACCGCTTCGGCTGAGTACCCGGCCCGGCCGGCGTTTCTTCCGGCCGCAAACGCGAACGCCCCGAGCGAGTCGAGGCGTTCGTTGCAAACCGGGGCCGATCCGCGCGGATCAGTCCTCGTGGTAGCGGCGCAGGCGCAGGGCCTTGCCGGCCACACGGGTCTCCTTCAGGCGACCGAGCAGACGCTCCAGACCTTCCTCGGGCAGCTCGACCAGACTGAAGGTCTCGCGCACCTGGATGCGGCCGATGGCTTCGCGAACCAGCTTGCCTTCGTTGATGATCGCACCGAGCAGGTTCTTGGCGGCGACGCCGTCGCGCTTGCCCAGGGCGGTGCGGCAGCGCACGCGGCCTTCGGCCAGCGGCTCCATAGGACGGCGCGGACGGGCTTCGCCGGTACGCTCGCCGCTGCGCTCGCCACGCTCGGTGGCCGGACGCTCGCGGCTCGCCGCCGGGGTCAGCGGCTGCTCGCGGCGCACGCTTTCCAGGTCCAGCGCCTGGCCCTGGGTCAGCTTGGCCAGCAGGGCCGCGGCCAGTTGCTCCGGGGTGCATTCCAGACGACGGCACAGCTCGACACCGATCTGCCCGCGGGCCGCTTCGGCACCTTCGAGCAGCGGCTTGAGGCCGTTGGCCAGACGGGTGAGACGCGCCTCCAGCACGGTTTCGGCGTCCGGCAGCTTGATCTCGGCGACCTTCTGGTTGGTCACGCGCTCGATCACCTGCAGCATGCGGCGCTCGCGCGGGGTGACCAGCAGCAGCGCACGGCCTTCGCGACCGGCGCGGCCGGTACGGCCGATGCGGTGCACGTAGGACTCCGGATCGTAGGGCATGTCGATGTTCAGCACATGGGTGATGCGCGGTACGTCGAGGCCACGGGCAGCCACGTCGGTGGCGATCACGATGTCCAGGGTGCCGTCCTTGAGCGCCTCGACCACGCGCTCGCGCTGGGCCTGGGCGATGTCGCCGTTCAGCGCGGCGGCGCGGTAGCCGTTGCGCTCGAGCATCTCGGCGATGTCCAGGGTGGCCTGCTTGGTACGCACGAAACCGATCAGCGCGTCGAACTGCTCGACTTCCAGCAGGCGCAGCACGGCGGCCTGCTTCTGGTCGGCATGCACCATCAGGTGGGCCTGCTCGATGCGCTCGACGGTCTGGGTCTTGCTGGCGATCTTGACGTGCTTGGGCGACTTCAGGTTGCGCTCGGCTATGGTGCGGATCGACGCCGGCAGGGTCGCCGAGAACAGCACGGTCTGGCGGCTTTCCGGCAGGGCCTGGAAGATCGCCTCGATGTCTTCCATGAAGCCGAGCTTGAGCATCTCGTCGGCCTCGTCGAGGACCAGGCGCTGCACGCTGTTCAGCAGGTTCTCGTCACGACGCAGGTGGTCGCACAGGCGACCCGGGGTGGCCACCACCACCTGGGCGCCCTGGCGCAGGGCCTTGAGCTGCGGGCCCATCGGCGCGCCGCCGTACACGGCGACCACCTTCACGCCACCCATGTCGCTGGAGTAGCGCTCGAAGGCGGCGGCGACCTGCAGGGCCAGCTCGCGGGTGGGGGTGAGGATCAGCACCTGCGGCTCGCGGCGCGCCGGGTCGAGCAGCGACAGCAGCGGCAGGGCGAAGGCGGCGGTCTTGCCGGTGCCGGTCTGCGCCTGGCCGATCATGTCGTGGCCGGCGAGGATCACCGGAATCGACTGCGACTGGATGGCCGACGGCTCTTCGTAGCCGACCGCGGTGATCGCGGACAGTACGGCCGGATGGAGATTGAGCGCGGCGAAGCCGCCAACGATGGATTCGGTCATGGGTATTTGCCTCGTGTAATCCGCAAAGACCCATGGCCAGCGCTGCGCCAGCCAAAAGCAAGACCCGTAGGGTCACCCTGGCAGCCTGGTCGGCGGGGATTTGCGAAATCGCGTGAAAAGGATAGTTCGACAAGAGGTGTCCGTCGGGACGGACGCACGGCGGAAGCTGGCGCTTCCTGAGGTGCTGGTTTGGCACGGGACACATCAAAGCGGCGCACATCATAACGCAAGATACGTGCCGAGTCGCGTCTTTTTCGCCGCAGCGCTGCGCGCGCCGGCCTTCAGCTGGCCGGGCGCAGGTGCGCTACATAGCCCTCCAGGCTGTAGCCCAGCCGGGTTTCCAGGCTGCGGGCGCGCTCGCGCAGCGCCGCCGGATCGAGGGTCTGGGCCTCGTCGGCCGGCACATAGAGGATCACGTTGCCCTCGCAGACCGGGCACTCCCAGTAGCTGTGGCGGAACAGCCCGCGCAGCAGCGGCGCGCCCAGCGGCTTGCCGTCGGTAGCGCTCCACTGATTGATCACCAGCCAGCCGCCGGGGCGCAGCCGCGCGCGGCAGGCCTGCAGGAAGCCCCAGGCGATGTGCGCGGCGGCCGGCCCGGTGTCGGTGTAGAGATCGAGGAAGATCACGTCCGCCGGCGCGCACTCGGCCAGCTGGCTGCGCGCATCGCCGATGCGGATCTGCAGCCGCGGATCGTCGGCCAGCCCCATGAACTCGCGAGCCAGCGCCGGCACCGCCGGACGCAGCTCGACCGCCTCGGCCGCGCGCAGCGGCAGCCATTTCAGGCAGGCCATGGTCAGGCTGCCGCCGCCCAGGCCGAGAAACAGCGCCCGCTCGCAGCGCGCGGGAAGCAGCGCGCCGAGCAGCATGGCGCGGGTGTAGTCGTACTCCAGCCAGGCCGGATCGGGCCGGTAGCTGCAGCTCTGCTCGACCTCGTCGCCGAATTCGAGGAAGCGGTAGTCGCCGGCCTCCACCACGCGGATCACCCCGTGGTCGTCGTGTATTTCCGCCAGCTGGCGATAGTCGCCCATCTCACCCCTCCACAGAATCGGCGGCATCCTAGCAGACGCCCCGGACTCGATACACGGCCTCTATCGAGCCCATGCCAGCGCGGCCCGGACGCATCGGTTACCATGACGCCCATCCCCTATCCGTCACCGCGAGCCACCCGATGAGCCAGCCCTGGAGCCCCGACAGCTGGAGAACCAAGCCGATCCAGCAACAACCCGACTACCCCGACGCCGAGCACCTCGCCCGGGTCGAGCAGACCCTGGCCGGCTATCCGCCGCTGGTGTTCGCCGGCGAGGCGCGCGAGCTGCGCCGCCAGTTCGCCGAAGTGACCCAGGGCCGCGCCTTCCTGCTGCAGGGCGGCGACTGCGCGGAGAGCTTCGCCGAGTTCTCCGCCGGCAAGATCCGCGACACCTTCAAGGTGCTGCTGCAGATGGCCATCGTGATGACCTTCGCCGCCGGCTGCCCGGTGGTCAAGGTCGGGCGCATGGCCGGACAGTTCGCCAAGCCGCGCTCCGCCGGCCACGAAACCCTCGACGGCGTGACCCTGCCGGCCTACCGCGGCGACATCGTCAACGGCATCGGCTTCGATGCCGCCAGCCGCGCCCCCGATCCGGAGCGCCTGCTGCAGGCCTACCACCAGTCCACCGCGACCCTCAACCTGCTGCGCGCCTTCGCCCAGGGCGGCTTCGCCGACCTGCACCCGGTCCACCAGCGGAACCTCGACTTCACCGCCAACCCGGCGCTCGCCGAGCAGTCGTACCAGTCGCCGGTCAGGCTGTCCTTGCGTACGAAGGCTTGCTCGTAGTTGAGCAGCAGCGCCTCGTGGGCGGTGAAGAAGCTCACCTCGCGCAGCTGCGGTGCGTCATCCAGGCCGCAGGCGCGCATGAAGGCCAGGGTCTCGTCGATGCGATTGGCCAACTGGCTGTACTTCTCGCCAAGGGCCGAGTTGCCGATGAAGTCCAGGTTCCACTGGTGCACCTGGTGGAGATCGGCGAAGCCGCCCTGGGCGAAGGCGCGCAGCAGGTTGAGGCTGGCGGTGGACTGGTGGTAGGCCTGCAGCAGGCGCTCCGGGTCCGGCACACGGCTTTTTTCGTCGAAATCGATACCGTTGACAATGTCGCCACGGTAGGCCGGCAGGGTCACGCCGCCGAGGGTCTCGTCATTGGCCGAGCGCGG
>RRZU013352607.1_pt1 | contig 19608 bp, 11 predicted proteins | sample 2165561 | NCBI WGS metagenome assembly RRZU01 (sample SAMN10456909, study PRJNA506462) | wastewater metagenome | isolation source: wastewater sludge | place: USA: Moscow, Idaho | reverse complement strand
GGCGATGCACCAGCTCCAGATAGCGGGCTTGCGGGCGCGCGCTGCGCAGTTGCTCGATCACGCCAAAACTGACGCCACTGCCACCATGCACCGCCACGCCTGCCGGTTTGTCCAGAGCGATGAGATACTCGTCCTCCAGCAGGATGGGAAAATCGCGTGCCGGCGCATGCGCGCTGGCAGGAGTAGAAAGCGCCGCCCTGGCAGACAGCCTGATGGGAGGAATGCGCACTGTGTCGCCCGAATCGACGCGGCTGTCGGCGGCTGCACGCGCCTTGTTTAGGCGCACCTCGCCGCTGCGGATGATGCGGTACACATGGCTTTTGGGCACGCCCTTGAGGTGGCGTTGCAGGTAGTTGTCCAGGCGTTGGCCGGCGCTTTCGGCATCAACGGTCAGATATTTGACTTCGGATGTCGATTGTTGCTGCCAGGAGCGGGCATTCGCCTCTATAATCTTTTTCACTGTATGACCAGATACTGATTCTGTCGGATTTGAACAAGTAAGTTTAAGGCAGAAGCAGCAGACAGCACGCGCTGGTGGTGATACAGCTTCAGGTCAATGCCTGGGGCGGGCGGAAACGCTGGCAGCAATTTCTGCTGCAGACGCCGCCACCCTCATGATGATTGACGTCACGAAACACTCATATTTGGATACCTCCTGGTTGGCGAGCGACACACGCTGCTGATCCAGGCTGATGAATGCAATTTTCGGCATGCTGTTTTTGTTGTTGACCCTGCTGCGCCAATCGATGGGTTTGTTGCCTTTGCGGCAACAGGCGGCAGAGTCGTGCACGAAAAACCTGCTCGTGCCGCAAATCACGCCAACCCGCATCGCCCGAGAAGGCCGTGCGGGCACATGCGCTGAACTGTCGCCGGAACGCTCATGGTTTCGGCTGCTGGCAAATGGCTGGCCAGTTCCCCTTCTTGCATTCACCCGCACGTCTTTTGCCTCGCTGGCTGCATTCGCAGCATTTGCAGCGCCTGCAATGCCATTGATTGGCTTGCGCGGGTAAAGACCGTATCCCCTGACCGTTTCTTCGACGTCTTTCACGGCATTTTTGCAGCCTTGCCTTTGGGTAGGCTGCGCGCAGAATTTTGGGCACCATGCCCGGGAAGGACGATGCATCATGAAACGGATGCTGATCAATGGTACGCAGGCCGAAGAGCGCCGCTTGGCGGTGGTCGATGGCCAAAAACTGCTCGATTACGAGATCGAGATCGAAGGGCGCGAGCAGCGCAAGGGCAATATCTACAAAGCGGTGGTGACGCGCATTGAGCCGTCGCTGGAGGCCTGCTTCGTGGACTATGGTGAAGAGCGACACGGCTTCTTGCCTTTCAAGGAAATTGCCCGCCAGTATTTTCAGGAAGGCACCGCCGTCAGCCAGGCGCGCATCAGCGACGCGATTCGCGAAGGACAAGAGCTGCTGGTACAGGTCGAAAAAGAAGAGCGCGGCAACAAGGGTGCGGCATTGACGACCTTTATCAGCCTGGCCGGTCGCTACGTGGTGCTGATGCCCAACAACCCGCGCGGCGGCGGTGTGAGCCGTCGCATTGAAGGAGACGAGCGCGCCGAGCTAAAAGAGGCAATGGATCAGCTCGAATACCCCAAGGGCATGAGCATCATCGCGCGCACCGCCGGCATTGGCCGCAACGCGCCTGAGTTGCAGTGGGACTTGAACTATCTGCTCAAGTTGTGGGAGGCCATTGACGGCGCGGCCAAGGCTGGCAAAGGCGCTTTCCTGATTTATCAGGAAAGCAATCTGGTGGTGCGTGCGCTGCGCGACTATTTCAACTCCGAAATCGGTGACATCCTGATCGATACTGACGATATTTACGAGCAGGCGCACCAGTTCATGAACCACGTGATGCCCGAGCATGTGGACAAGGTCAAACGTTATCGCGACGACACGCCGCTGTTTTCGCGTTTCCAGATCGAGCACCAGATCGAAAGCGCCTACGCCCGCATCGTGACGCTGCCCAGCGGGGGCGCGATCGTGATCGACCACACGGAGGCTTTGGTTTCGATCGACGTGAACTCGGCGCGCGCCATTCGCGGCGGCGACATCGAAGAAACCGCCACGCGCACCAACCTGGAAGCGGCAGATGAAGTTGCCCGCCAGATGCGTTTGCGCGATTTGGGTGGCCTGATCGTGATCGATTTCATCGATATGGACGAAGCACGCAACCGCCGCGATGTGGAAAATCGCCTGCGCGACGCGCTGCGGCTGGATCGCGCCCGCGTGCAATTCGGCAGCATCAGCAAGTTCGGTTTGCTGGAGATGAGCCGCCAGCGCCTGCGCCCGGCATTGTCTGAAGGGGCTTCCATTCCTTGTCCGCGCTGCGGTGGCTCCGGCCATGTGCGCGATATCGAATCCAGTGCCTTGCAGATTTTGCGCATCATCCAGGAAGAGGCCATGAAAGACAGTACCGCCGCGGTGCACGCTCAAGTGCCCGTGGAGGTGGCTTCATTCCTGCTCAACGAAAAGCGCCCCGAAATCGCCAAGATCGAACTGCGCCAGCGCGTGCATGTCATCCTCATTCCCAACCGTTCGCTGGAAACACCCAACTACCGGTTGGAACGCCTCAAGTACGACGATCCGCGCCTGGACAATTTGGCTGCCAGCTACCAGATGGCGACCGAGCAGGAAGAAGAGGCCACCATGCCGCGGCGCAGCCAGGAGCCGACAAATCGCCAAACGCCGGTTATCAAGGGCATCTTGCCCGAGAAGCCGCCGGTGGTGGAGTCTGCACCTGCACCGGTTCAGGCGGTGCAACCCGCTGCCGAGCCAGAAGGCTTCTGGGGCATGATCAAACGCTGGTTGGGCTTGACGCCCGAGCCAGCGCCAGTTGCAGAGCCAGAAAAACGCAGCGCCACAGGGCGGGGCACACAGAATGGCCGCCAGCAAGGCCAGGGCAGAGGGCGCGGTCGCAATGGCGAGCGTGGTGGCAATGGACAGGGGCAGCGCGAAGCGCGTGAGCCACGTGAACCGCGCGAATCCCGCGAAGGCAGCCGCCGCGACCGTGGTGACCGCCAAGAGCGAGCCGAGCGCCAGGAGCGAACAGAACGCCAAGAGGGGCAGGAGCAACGCCAGGAGCGTTCCGCAGAAAACCGGCAGAACGGTCGTCCAGACGGGCGGCGCACACGGTCTGGCGAACGCAGCGATGCGCGCCGTCAAGACAATAACGTGAGCGTCAGAGGGGACGATGCGCAGCTGAATGGCAGCGAAGAGCAGCGCAGCGAGCGCGCGGGCCGCTCTGCACGGCCCACGCCGCGCCAATCTGCGGTTGACGCCGAGCAACTGACGCTGGATCCAAACAATGTGCTGGCTGCTGATAGCCACGGCCAGGACGTGCCTGTGGAAGTCAGCGGCATGGTTGAGCCAAGCGCTTCGGTGGAACCCGTAGAAACTACGGCAGCACCAGGTGAAGAAGGCCAGGTGCGCCGTGAGCGTCGTTCACGTGACCGCTATGGTCGCGATCGCCGTCGCGAACGCCAACAGGCCAGCACGCCCGATACGGATGACACCAACGTGCAGCAGACCGCCCATCAAGAGGATACGCCCGAGCAAGTGCAAGGTCAGGAGCAAGGCCAGGCGGTGGCTGAGATTCCGCGTAGCTACTTCTCGGTTTATGCCAACCGTGCGGTCGTCGGTGGTACGCAGAGTGCGCCATCAGCCTCGCAGGTGGTCACGCAAGAGGCGGTACAACAGACAGGGCAAGCTGCACCAGCGCCAGTCGACGTACCGGCAGATCGTGCCGAGCAGCCAGCCGTGCCTGCAGCCGCACCTGTGTATACAGAAACCACGCCAACGCAAACAGCTGCGGCGACAGCCGTATCGAAAGAGACGGCGACAATCGAGTCAGCCCCAAGGCGTATGCCCGTGGTGCGCAGCTATACCTTACCGGAAAGCGAGTTGGAGCAAATTGCCCAACAAGCGGGCTTGCAGTGGGTCAGCACCGATGCCGACAAGGCTGCCGCTGCACGGGCAGCTATTGCGGCCGAGTTGCCGCCGGTGCATGTGCCACGTGAGCGTGCACCGCTGGTGGTGGAGAATGAAGGCCCGCTCGTGCTGGTGGAAACACGGCGCGATTTGCGGCTGGAGCAGCCCTTGTCGTCGTAAGCGGGTTTGCGCATCCGCTCGGCATAAGCACAACAAAAGCGGGGCGCGGAAAATCTGTTGATTGCCGCGCCCTGATGTTGAGTCAGCCTCTGAAAGGCACGTCAGTTTTACTGGCGTGCCTTTTCTTTTAGGTATCCAGCGCTTTTGCGGGTTAACTCCTGCGGCATGCACGGCTTGCCAGGAATTGTTTTGAACACACATAGCCTTTGGTTTTTCAGCCTGCACATGCTGGTGGTTAAGGGATGGGTGTTCAGTTTCTGCGGGAGTCGTGCGAAAAAATCCTGCTGCCGCTGGCGGGGAAGGTCAGAGTAGAGGGAAAATCCATGCCTTCGAGACGGCTTGAGTTGAGCGAATGGGCTGGAGCGCGTTCTTCGCCATAGAAAAAGGCGAGCCGGTGTGCCCATGCAGAAAGGGTGTCTCGCCTTGAGAGTTGCGTTTTTTTTGTTTTATTGCATCTGGGTTTGCATCTGCAAGGTGTGCACGGCACCGGCACCGACTGAGGCCCCAAATTTTTGAGCCAAACGCTCTGCTATGGTGCCGCGGCTGGTGTAATCCACGATGTTTTCTTGCTTGACGACATCGCGCGCGACGGAGTCCACCGTGCCCAATTCATCCACCAGACCCAGTTGGATGGCTTGTTGCCCTGTCCAGATCAGGCCGCTGAATGTATCGGGTGTTTCGCGCAGGCGCTTGCCCCGGTTTTTGCGCACAACGTCAATGAATTGCTGGTGAATCTGGTCGAGCATGCTTTGGGCATAGGCCTGGTGCTCGGGGGAGAGCGGGCTGAAGGGATCCAGCATGCCTTTATTGCTGCCAGCAGTCAGCAAGCGGCGCTCGACCCCCATTTTTTCCATCGTGCCGGTAAAACCAAAACCGTCCATGCGCACGCCAATGCTGCCAATCAGGCTAGCCTTGTCCACAAAGATTTTATCGGCGGCTACGGCCACATAGTAGGCGCCCGATGCGCAGGTGTCGCTGACGACGGCATACAGCGGTTTTTTGTATTTTTCTTTCAGGCGCAAAAGTTCATCATTGATCATGCCGGACTGCACGGGGCTGCCGCCTGGAGAGTTGATGAGCAGCACCACGGCCGAAGCATGGGTGTTTTCAAATGCGGCGCGAGCGTTTTCAATCACATCTTTAGCGCTGGTGCCCAGGTTGGAGTCATTGGCGATGGCGCCATCAATCTCGATCATGGCAGTGTGCGGAGCCATTCTGCTGGCGCTGACGCTGCCTGCGGCCGGTGTGCGCTGGAAGGTTTGCAGCATGAACAAGGCAAAAACCACAAGCCAAGCCAGGCGCAGGCCGACGCGCCAGCGGCGTGCGGTGCGCTGCTCGTTGATGGCGGCCAGCGCCAGCTTTTCAAGTGTGGCGCGTTCCCAGTTGCTGGAGCTTGGGCGGCCGGGCAGTGGGGGCGGTTGAACAGACATGAAGGGGCTCCTGAAAAAACAAGGCTGTGCGAATGATAAAAGGAAAAGCGACGGTGCGTTTTGTACCAGATTGCTCGGCTAGCGATGCATCCATCGGTAGCAACAATCAACAAAGGGTATCCACGGATGAGGCCAACGAAGAGTGGATGGTTTTAGCCGTTGTTGCTCACGTGCGCAGGGGTGGCGTCATTTTGGTTGCCGCGGTTACGCAGGCAGAAACTGAAGCGTCCATCGTCTTCTTGCTGCAGAGCCAGCGACAGGTGCGGAGGCAGCGCCAGCTGCGTGGCAGCAACGGATGCCTGAAAGGGCAGCTCGCGCTCGCCGCGATCCACCAGCACGGCCAGTTGTACGCTGGCCGGGCGGCCAAAGTCGAAAAGTTCGTTCAGTGCAGCCCGAATGGTGCGGCCTGTGTGCAGCACGTCATCAATCAGCAGAATATGGGCGCCATCCACCACAAAAGGCAGAGAGGTTTGCTCGGTGCGGCTCAGGCCGCGCTGGGCAAAGTCGTCGCGGTGCATGGCGGTCGAGATGGTACCAATGCTGTCCAGTCCCCATTGCTGTTGCAGGCGCTGGGCAATCCAGGCTCCCCCTGAGGTGATGCCGACCACTTGGGTTTGCGGCGTGCGCAAGGGCTGCAACAGGGTGCACAGTTGTTGGTACAGGGTTTCGGCATCCGGCAGCGAAAAGGCGGATGCATCCGTGTTGTTGTCAAGAGAAGGGGAGCAATCGGTCGTCATGAAGCGATCAGGGCAAAGCGTTGAGGAATTGTTCCAGAATGATACAGGCTGCGGCCGCATCGGCGTCGCTGGCGCCCAGCTCCAGCGCTGCGGTGGTGCTATAGCGTTCGTCCACGCCATACACCGGCAAGCGGCAGCGGCTGGCCAGCTGGCGGCCAAAGGCAGTGGCAGCGCGCGTGTTGGTGTGCTCCGCGCCATCGGGATGATAGGGGATGCCCAGAATCAGCGCCTGTGGCTCCCATTCGCGCACCAGGTCGGAAATGGCGTGCAGGCGCGCATCGCCCTGCGCAACAACGCTGCGGCAAGGGGTGGCATGGCGACTGATGCGGTTGCCAACGGCAATGCCAACGCGCTTTTTGCCAAAGTCGATGCCCATGAAGCGTTCCAGCGTGGCCGGAATAGATACAGAGCCATCAGCCATATCGGCTGGGGCATGGAACTGGGCCATGATGCTGCTGGATGCCATCAGGCCGTTCCTGCCTGCATTGTCAGGTTGCCGGGGGCAAAACCCAGCAGCTCAAAGGCAAGCGTGTAGCGCATGTCCACTGGGGTATCGAAAATGAGGGCTTGGCTGGCTGGCACGGTGAGCCAGCTGTTGCCGCGTACTTCATCTTCGAGCTGGCCCTTGCCCCAGGAGGAGTAGCCCAGCGCAGCAAAGAGCGTGGCCGGGCCGCTGCCTTCGGAGAGGGCTTCGAGAATATCGCGCGAGGTTGTCATTTGCAAGCCGTCGGGCGTATGCAAAGACGAGGTGTAGTGCCAGCGCGCGGCATCTTCTTGGGGCTCTGCTGTGTCTGGTGTGACAGCCGTTGTGGTGGCCGTGTCGATGGGCGAATCTGATGTGTTTTCGGTCGTTACGCTTGCAGACGTTTGGGCACCTTCGTGCTGCGGGTGCAGAATGAAACCACGTTCGGGCTGCACCGGGCCACCCCAGCACACGGGCAGGTCTTGCAGATCCTGGCGCTTGAGTGGCATACGAATTTGCTCGAACATCTCGGCCAACGTCATGCCCAGTGGTTTGTTGATGCACAGCCCCAATGCGCCGTGCTGATTGTGTTCGCAGATATAGACCACGCTGCGCGCAAACGCCGGATCGTCCATGCCCGGCATGGCGATCAGAAAGTGTTGCGACCAGTTGGAAAAAAAAGATTCAGCAGATGCCATGGCGGGCATTGTAGGTCAGGCAGGCGTTCATGAAGAGGCTTCTTTGTTCTACGACAGTCGTTTCTTTTCATGGCAGATTGGTTCCTGCGCGGGGATGCCGTGGTGCTGTCGATATCAACGATGTTGTGAAAGTGTTCCAAATCCCTTTCCTCGCTTGACGGGGGGATAGTTAGGGCGGGGTGAAAGAAGGTGGCTCAAACCCAAACCATCGGATTTTTCAACGCTTGAACACCGCCCTCTCCCGACCCTCTTCCGCCAAAGGCAGAAGAGGGAGTCCATCAGAGGCAGAGGAGTTGCTGCTGCAATGACAAAGTCTCTTTCCTTGTTTGCGAGAAACGAGAGAAAGGTTCTTTCAACCTGAAAATTCCTTTCTCCCGCAAGCGGAAGAGGAAGGAACGTTCTTTCTACTGGATCGAAAAGATGATAGAAGTCGATCGGGGAGAGAGTTTGCTCACTTCTTGATCGGCTGTCGCGTATGTTGGCGCAATTGCTCCAGCAAGGCCTCTTCCGAATAGGGTTTGCCCAAAAAGCCATTGGATCCCAACTCTTCGGCGTGCTCGCGGTGCTTGGTGGCCGTTCGCGAAGTGATCATGATGACCGGCAGGTCTTGCAGATCGGCATTGTTGCGGATATTGCGCAGCAGCTCGAAGCCGTCCATTTGTGGCATCTCGATGTCTGAGAGCACAACGTCCGGTTTTTCTTCGGCGATGGCATGCAAGGCTGCCAAGCCATCTGCCGCGGTGGCGATGCGATACCCCTCGCGTTGCAGCAGGCGGCCGGTTACGCGGCGTACGGTGATGGAGTCATCCACGATCAGTACCAACGGCGCCGGGGCTTCGACCACGCTTGCTTCGGCCTCCAGCACGGCCGGGTCGGCCAGATCGGAGCTGAAGACGCGGATCGCCTCGTTGTAATAGAAGGCCAGCGCCACCGGGTTGTAGATGAACAGCATGGTGCCGTTGGGCAAAATGGTAATGCTCGACAACCCTGGCATACGCGCCAGCTGTGGGCCGATGTTTTTGACGACCACTTCGTGGTTGCCCAGCACGGCATCCACGTGCATGACGATGCGTTGTGTCGCGCTGTGCAGTACCAGCACGGATTGCCGTTTGGCGCTCATGTCTGCACTGCGGCGACTGGATTGCAGCATGGCACCCGCCCAGTAAAACGGCAGGCTTTCACCGTTGACGACAAAGGTGTGGGAATTGTAGGCTTGCTGAATTTCTTTGGCAGAAACGCTCTGTACCGACTCGACCAAGCTGGAAGGCACACCAAAGCGCAGATCGCCCGCCTGCACCTCCACCACGTGAGTCACGGCGGTGGTTAGCGGCAATACCAGCGTGAATTCGGTACCCACTTGCTGCTGGCTTTTCGTTTCGATGCGACCACCCAAGGCATTGACCTCGGTGCGTACCACGTCCATGCCAACACCACGGCCCGCCAGCGATGTCACGTTGTCGGTTGTGCTGAAGCCGCTTTTGAAGATCAGTTGCATGGCGTTTTCGTCACTGATGGATTCATCTGCTTTCAGCAAGTGCGCGGCAATGGCTTTTTCGCGAATGCGCGGCACATCCAGCCCTTTGCCATCATCGCGCACAGTAATCATCACCTCGTTGCCCGCTTGCTGCAGGTTGATTTCGATGTGGCCGGTCGCCTCTTTGCCGGCTTGTGTGCGTTGATTGGGCGCTTCGATGCCATGCACCACGGCGTTGCGCAGCAAATGTTCAAAGGGCGACGCGATACGCTCGATGATGTTGCGATCCATGGCCGTGTGAGCGCCAGAGATATTCAGTGTAACCTGCTTGCCGTTTTCTTTGGCGGCCTGGCGCACCACGCGATACAAGCGTTCGGACAGGCTGTCGAACTCGACCATGCGCGAGCGCAGCAGATCGCTTTGCAGTTCGCGCGTTTGACGCGCCTGAACGATCAGGTTGTCTTCGGTCGATTGCATGGCGCGAATCATGTTGCGCTGCACCGAGGCCACGTCATTGACCGATTCGGCCATCATGCGCGTCAGTTCTTGCACGCGGGTAAAGCGGTCGAATTCCAGCGGGTCGAAGTTGGCGGCAGATTCGGCCGATTGCGCCATGCGCGATTGCATCTGCGTTTCAGCCTGCAGCTCCATATCCCGCAGTTGGGTACGCAGTCTGCTCAAGCTGCCATCCATATCGGTCATGGCCTGGCGCAGTTGTTGCACTTCGGTCTCCAAGCGGGCGCGGCTGATCATGACCTCGCCCGTGCTGCCCAGCATGCGATCAAGCACGTTGGAACGCACCCGCACCTGCGGTTGTATCAGCGCCTGAGGCGCTGGCATCGCCGCAGGAAGATGCTTCTGCAGTGCAGGAACAGTCCGTTGCGGGGTGACTGCAGGCGCCGCCGGTGCGAGTGTATTGACTGGGGAGGTTGTGCTGACAGCTGTTGTGGGCGCAGGTGCTGGCTCCTCTTGTTTGGCGCTGTCAAAAGAAGGCGCGCTTTCGGCGGCGGGCACCTTCGTTGGCACGGTGTCGACCGGCGTGGATGCAGTAGGTTGCTTGTGCTCGGACGCAGGTGTAGAGGCGCGTGATGTTGGAGCGTCGTTGTGCGTGACTGTGGCAGAAGGGGTAGAAGCCGAGCTGTCGGGTGCTGCTTGCGTGGACGGTTCATCAAACGTGAAATCCGTCAGCAAAGGAGCGGCGGCAGCGGGGCTTGCAACGCTTGTGTGTGCAAAACCGGTGTTGGCAAAGCCCGTAGTGGCAAAGACGCTGCCAGGTCCCAATGTATCCAGACGCAAACCCGTGAAATGGTCATCCATTTCGTCGAGCATGGATTGCAACTGTTCCAATGTCTGCGCGGACGGAATGTCTGTGATGTCGCCAATGGCAGACTCCATATCGTGCGCCATGGCGCCTAACTGCATGGCACCTGCGAGGCGCGCGCCGCCCTTGAAGGTGTGCAGCAGGCGTTGGGCCTCGGCTCGGGCGCCTGCATTGTCTGGGCGTGCAATCCATTGCCGTGTCACGGCATGGAGTTGAGGTAGCAGCGTTTGTGCTTCTTCACTGAAAATTTCGAACAGATCGGTGTCGATGCTGTCGGGTGTTGCATCGTATGCGGCAAGCACAGGCGGTCTGTGTGCGGCTGTTGGCACAGCCGCCGCAACAGGAGGCGGCGGAGCTGTTTGCTCGGGGTTTGGTGCAGGTTGTGCGGGGGCTGCAGGCAGCGGCTTATCGGTTGCTGGTGTAGCCTGAGTTGGCGTTTCAACTTGTGCTTGTTTATCGCTGTCCTTTGCCGGCAAGGCAGCTTCATCTGCATGTGCGGGTGTCGCTGTGCTGATAGCGTTCAACGCGATGGGCGCTGCATCTTCGCTGGCAACGGATGCAGGCAACTCAGACGATTCAACCGATTCAGCTATGTCGCTGCCTGGCGCTATTGCAACAGGGGCGTGTGCAGTGGCAGCGGGCAGCTCAGCATTTTTTTTTTCAGGATGTAAAAAATGCTCGGGCGTCAAGCCTTTGGCCGCAGCAATGGTTGCGCTCAGCGCATCTAACGGAATGTTTTCAACAATGGCTGCCAGTTTGCACAGCAGCGGCATATTGACGGGCTGGTACAAGCCAGCGGCAAACTGATGCAGTTCTTGTCGCACGGTCTCTGCCGCGCGATACAGGGTATCGGCTTCATCCGTACGTACGCTTCGATGTTCTACGCGATCAATGGCGTGCTCAATACCGCGCGCCATAGAAGCCAGACCACACATGCCAACAGCCGCAGAGCTGCCAGCCAGCGAGTGCGCCAGCGGGCTGCAGTCGTGGGGGATGGGCTGGCTGTGATCCAGCACCCATTCGCTCAGCTCTTGCACCAGTTGGCGCGACCAGACATCGGCCTCGTTGAGGTAGGTGTTGAACAGTGCCAAGGGGATGTGCATGTCACCCACATGCTTGATTTCCTCATCAGGCAAGCCGTCTACCATATCTTGCAATACGGCCAGCTGGACGGTGGTGTCCACCAGCATGCCTGCCAACGCGTTTCGGATGCTGGAGAGGTCAGGCGCAGCTGCGGTGTGTGCGTCTGCAGCCAAGGGGGCAGGCGACGAGACGAGCGCGGCGGCAGTCGTGGCTGCAGCAGGCATGGCACTGAGTGTTTCCGGCAGTTGTGTTTCTGCTTGGGATGTGTGCTTGGCAGTCGCAGGTTCGCCAATGGATTCGTCGGCAAACACCAGATCTGCAACAGCAGGCGTTGTGGGCACGCTGCTTGGCGCAACTTCTATTTCCGTATCTTCTGTTGCGAACGGCGCGTCTTCTTCTGCAAAAAGGAGTTCTTCTGCGGGAGAAGTGGAGTCGATGTTGGTTGCAGCAGAATCGGCCACAGGGGTTTCGGCCGGCGCAGTGAGATCCAACGATGGCAGATCCAGCGAGGGGAGATCAGCCATGAATGACGGCGACCATGCTGGGGCATGGATGGTTGCATCGTGCGAAGCGGAGGTTTGCTCAGAGTCGTCAGCGAATGGCGAAGCTTCTTCTGCATCGCTGGCAAAAACATCTTGCTCGTCTTGCGCGAATGGCTTGGATAAAGCGAACTCCATGAGAGGGGCTGCACGCTCCTCGTCGGCACACAAAGCCTGTTCATCTTCAGCGAGTGCGGCAGGCTCAGCATTTGCTAACAAGCTTGTGGTGGCAGGTGTTTGCGTTTCAGTCGCGGCAGGTACGTTCGCGGATGGCGCAACAGCGTCCTTGCTTTTGCACGGTATGGTGATTGGCACAAAACTACCGCTTTCTTGCATGGTTGCGGCAGGTTGGCTGAAGTAGGCGTGGTGCCAGCGGGTTTTTTCCTGGCGGGCGATGGATTCGCGCCATTCTGCAAGGGCTTCCAAGGCATCGGTTGCCAACTGCAGTAAAGGTTGGGAGGCCGGTTTGCCGTCAGCCAGCCAGCCATTGAGCGTGCGCTCCATTTCCCAGGCTGCTTCGCCGAAAGAGGCCAAGCCCACCATGCGGCCACTGCCTTTGAGGGTGTGGAAGGCCCGGCGCAGATTGGTCAACTGAGCGGTGTCTGCCATATTGGCATGCAGCGCTTCAATGGCGGTGAGCGCATTGCCGATGACTTCAGAGGCTTCTTCCAGAAAGATGTCGCGCAGATCTTCTTCTTCGATGGGGGTATCGATGATGCCATCTTCCGGCAGGGAGGGAATGATCGTTGCTGGTGCCAAGGCGGAAACGGCTTGTGCCAGCGCATCAGGGCTCTCTTCTTTAGCAGTTTGAATGTTGGTAAGCGCCTCACGGGCCTGTTGTGCCAGCGCAGGCTGACCAGCCAGCTCTGCCTGTTTGATGACACCGCCGAGCTGCGCAGCAGCCGTGGCGGGCGACAGTGTGCCTGTTGCTTGGGCGCTGATCAGATCATCCAGCGCGGGGATATGCGTCTGCCCCAGCTGTGTGCTGGTTGTGGCGGGGCCGTTGGCAGGCTCTGCCGAGTCAGTCGTTCCTGCGCTGCCATGTGTAGCGACATTACGATGTGTCAGCTCTTGTGTGGATTCGTCGAAATGGAACTGGGCTTTGGCCAATTCAGGCTGATAGCCCATCATGTCGAGCATGAAGGACAAGGCGCCCAAGCTGTTGCCCAGCTTCAGCACGATGTATTGGTGCTCGGGCACATCGATGGAGCCTGTTTGCTGCGAGGCATCGACCAGTTGCTGCACCTGCTGCGACATGACCTCAATGGCTCGACTGGCTTCTTCGAAGTTGAGGGCGAGCAAAACGCCCGCGATTTTGTCGAGCTTGGCCGCAGATTCGGTTGCTTGGGGTGTTTTTTGCGGATGACGGAAAAAGTCGTCCAACGCTTGTTCGATTTCACCAATGGCGGTACGCGCTTCGGCAACAACCTGAGTCATGCTGCCCTGATTGTGGAGCCGCGCGTACAGCGCTTCCATCCACTCGGTGGGCGACTCCATCTGTTCGCTGCGCTGCACGGTCTCGAGCCGCTGGGCCAGCAGGGTAATGCGTTCGTCGAACGTGTTGTTATCGCCCGTGGTTTCTTCCAGAGAAGCTTCCAGGAACAGGATGGCCGTCGCCACTTCCATGGCCACTTCGGGATGGGGGGCTTGTTCGGTTTGGACAATGTGTTGGATGACAGATTGCAAAGCGCTGGAGAAGGCCGCGGCAGCAGGCCATAGGGCGTGCAGTTTTTCTGGCAGGCTGCTGGCGTGGTTGCTCAGCGTCTGGATTTTGTGCGTGTTGCCGGAACTGACGTCAGACCACAAATCCTTGAACGAAGCGATGGCATCACGGAGTTGATTGCGTTGGGCGGGGTTGACTGTGCCATATAGCAACTGGCTGTAATCGCTCACGGCGACAGTATCCAACTGGTAACGCCGGGCAATCGCCTGAACCAGTTGCGGAGACGCAGCCGCTTTCTGGTTGTAGCCCAAGGCGATGAAATACAGCAAATCTTGTGCCAGCCGTTCAGAAACTTCGCCTGACTGCTGTTGCAGCAAGTCGTGTTGCACGGCAATGCGCGATAGCAAGCGCTTGACTTGGTCGTCAAAGCGCAGGGTTTGCGCCGACTGCAACTGCAAAAAGCCGCTGGCAAGCTGCCAGAACACCCGTTCTTTGGGCGTGGTGCCGTTTTGCCAAAGCTGCAGTGTACGCGCAGCAAGCTGCTCGCCGCCGTTTGTGCCACCGGAGCGGAACAGCTGCAAAATACCATCCAGAAATGGGGGCAGGGTCGATTCTTTAGCGCTACTGGCAGTCGGGGTGTAGTCTGCAACCTCTAACCATTGCCATGGACCATGCCACAAATCGGCGGGGTGGATCCGATCGATGTCTGCCAATTGGGCAACGGCGCGGTAGGCTGGGAACAGGCCGGGCGAGTGGTCGGGGTGGCCTTTGAGCAGACTCGATAGGTAATCCAGCACCGATGTGCCAGCCTGCTCTACGGTTTGTGCAGCCTCGGGTACACACAACTCGGGATTGGAAACAAAGAGCTGAACACAGCGCTCCATGGCGCCCACGACCTTGGCTGCTGCAGGGCGTTCTACCAAGTCCAGTACGCCCACGGCTTCGTGCAGGCTTTGGGCGGTCATGCGCAAAGCAGCGGTGTCCAAGGTGGTGAGATGGCTACCGCTGGCAGCAGCAACTTCCTGGCTGAAGGCAAGGAGTTGCTCATGCACATCATGCAGCGTGTCGCGCAATGAATCCACCACCCACGCCAACGGGCCAAGGTCAACCGCCACGGGTGTTGAAGAGTGGCTGTCTGACAGCAACGGCACGTCCTGGTCAATCATCTCGAAGCGCTCCGCAAAAAATGGCAGAAGAGTAGAGGCATATTGTCTTTGTCTGCAGCCTGATTGTGTTATTTGATTTTGAAGCGCGTGATGGACGCACGCAACTCCCTCGCTACCTTGGCCAGTTCACGTACGGTCTGATCCGTTGTGCGGGTGCCCTCAGTAGCCTGCTCGGTAACCGAGAAGATTTCCTGGATGTTGTTGGCAACCAAACTGGCCTGGTTGGCTTCTTCACTGGTGGTGGCAGAAATTTGCTGAATCAGATCCGACAGGTTGTTGGATACGCGGTCGATTTCTTCCAGTGCCTTACCCGCATTATCTGAAAGTTGTGCACCGTGCACCACTTCCTGGGTAGAGCGCTCCATGGCGGCAATGGCGTCGTGGGTGTCGCTTTGAATGGTTTTAACCAGTACAGAGATCTGTCGGGTAGCCTCGGCAGAGCGTTCGGCCAGGCGCTGCACCTCTTCCGCTACGACAGAGAAGCCGCGCCCCGCGTCGCCAGCAGAAGCCGCTTGAATGGCGGCATTCAAAGCCAGAACGTTGGTTTGTTCGGTAATGTCGGAAATCAGCTCGGTGATCTCGCCAATTTCTTGCGACGATTCACCCAGCCGCTTGATCCGTTTGGCGGTGTCCTGAATCTGGTCGCGGATCAGGTTCATACCGTGCATGGAGTCTTGCACGGCCTTGTGGCCGTCAACTGCGGCTTGACGCGCCCGCAGCGCGACCAGCGCAGAATCTTTGGCCTGGTAAGAGGCGGAGTTGATCCGCTTGGCCATTTCCAAAACGGATTGCCCTGCATGGCGGATAGAGTGCAACTGCTCGTCAGATGCCTCTTGCAGCACGGCAGAGGTCAACTCCACATCGGCTGTGGTTTGCACTACTTTATCCACCATGTTTTGTGCGTTACCGATCAAGCCACGCCACTCTTCGATCGTGTTGTTGACCGAGTCGGCAATGGCACCGGTAATCTCTTCTGTTACGGTAGCATCACGGGTCAGATCGCCTTCTGCAATGTTCTGCAGTTCGTCCATCAGCAGCAAAATGGCAGACTGGTTGCGGCTGTTTTCTGCTTCAGACAAACGTTGCATCATCTGCATCCGACGCGCATCGGCACGCGAGATGTAAACGATGCCGTATACGGCGAGCAAGGCAAGCAGGCCACAAACGATGGTACCTGCGTAAATGCCCCATCGGATGACGGGATTGGCGTTCTGTGGAGTGCCCAATAGTTGGCTTAATGCCATGATGTTGGGCATGGCGCTTTCTACGCCGGTCGTGATGCGGTCATGTGCTTGGCGCAAGGCGAGCAAGTCTTGCTCGTGCGCTGCCAAGGGCGTAATTTTTGTTTTGAGCGGTGCGTAGGCTTGGCCAATCTTTTCCAGGAGGATCTGCTCACCAGGTTGAAGGGGCACAACCCCCAATGTGTTGTCACCTGTGGAAAGGGTTTTCAGCAGAGCGTCGATGGTCGTCAGATCTTTACCCAACTGCTGGGATACTTCCTGAGTGACGCTCGGCGCGGTCAGAAGTTGCTGAGCAGATTTTTCGAGACGCTCTACGAGCATACCGATATCGCCTACAGCCAGAGTTTGACTGGCCGGCGCATTGCGTTGTGCCAAGGTGTTTTTAAGGACATCGACCTGTTCTTGCACCGCGCGGGCATCGGAAGAAGTGTCACGCGCGGCTGCGAGCAGGGGTTGCAGAGTTTTTTGTTGGGCGACAACAGTTTCCACTTCTGGGGCCAGGCTGCTGCCCAGGTTTTGCTCAATCAGGGCCACGCTGTTGCGATCCGCGTTGCCGAGTTGTGCCATGCTGTTGCTGATGTTTTGATAGTTTGTTTTGACTTCGGCAAAAGCGGATTCGCTGCCCGCCATGGCGGCGTGGGTGTTGCGAGATAGTCGAGCAGCATTCAGTTGCAGCGCGCCTGTAGCGGTTAACGCCGCCTGCTTGTGCGAATCGTCCAGCGTTTGCAGAGAATACAGATTCAGCCCGATCGGTATCAACAGGAACAAGACGACCAGGATGGACAACGTACGCCGATGCGTGGCAACCGGCTTGGTTCCCAGCAGCGGAACGTGCACGCTGTCAGGCATGTCTTTTTGTTGATAGGTTTCGAGGTACTGCTGTTCGTCCAGCGAAGGGTGTGCGGGCGCACTCGATGTTGTCTCTTCAGCGCGGAAAAGCACTTCTTCGTTGCCGTCTTCAGGAAGAACGCTGCTGATAATCGTATCGGAGTGATCAGGCTGGTCTTCTGTCAGGAGTAGATCTTGCGGATTGTTGTTTGGGGTTGTTTCTTTCATGGACAGTACCTTGTTCCAATACGGCTCAGTGCGGGAGGGCATGCTCTGTCGGCGTCATGACGGCAGCGATGTCGAGAAATTGCGGATCTTGTATCAGGGCTTGCAAGTGGACTTCTTGCCAGGCGGTGTTGTTGCCGTCGAAAAAGACAGTTCCCAGATGCGCGGGGGCATTCGGCAGCGTTTCGGAGCGGGTAAAAGCGTCGGGGCTGCGTAAGCCTTCCAGCCCATCTACGCGAAAGACCACGTTCAGACCAAACGCATCGTTGATGCCGATCAGGTTCGATCTGGCACGATCAATCGGTGGCGCAACAGCTGCTTGTGAGGTGGAAGGGATAAAAGCACCTAATTCGATGACGCCATAAATGTTGCCGCGCAGGTGTGCCACACCCAGAAACCAGGGTTTGGTATAGGGCAAGGGCTGTACAGCGGTCATGGCATAGATTTCGCCAGATTGCTGCAAGGGCAACAGCAATTTTTGTTCACCCAAACGCACGCCCAGCCAAGAGGCAGTTAAGCCTGTATCGCTGCTGGCTTGTTGTAGTAGCTTGGCAATACGTTCTTGCAGTTCGCGTAGCGCCTTTTTCTTGGACATGTTTGCGTTCCGTGGTGCTGTGTGCGCAAGAGCGCTTAGCCGAGAGCCTTGATTTTTTCCAGCAATTCGCTGGGGTTGATGGGTTTGGTGACGTAGGCGCGGGCGCCTTGGCGTATGCCCCATACCTTGTCGGTTTCCTGGCTTTTGCTGGTACAAATGATGATGGGGATGTCGGCAAAGCGCTCGTCTTTGCTGATTTGGCGGGTGAGCTGAAAGCCGTTTTTGCCCGGCATGATGACATCCATCAGGATCAGATCGGGTTTTTGGCGCTCCAGTTCGGCCAGAGCCGCTTCGCCATCATTGGCTAAAGCAACGGTCATGCCGTTTTTTTGCACGATGGTGGATATGAACATCTGCTCGGTTTTGGAATCGTCAACAATCAGCACGTGCTGAATAGGCATGGTGATTTACTCCTTGGGCGAGAAAGAATCGACTGCGGCAAGCAGCTCGGTCTTGGTAAATGGCTTGGTCAGGTACTGATCAGATCCCACAATGCGGCCACGCGCCTTGTCGAATACGCCGTCTTTGGATGACAGCATGATGACCGGGACATGGGCAAATCTCTGGTTGCGCTTGATGATGGCGCAAGTTTGGTAACCATCGAGCCGCGGCATGAGAATATCGCAGAAAATAATGTCGGGATGTGTGTCGTTGATGCGGGAGAGGGCATCAAATCCGTCTTCTGCCAACAGCACTTCGTGTCCGCCCTGTTTCAGAAAAATTTCTGCGCTACGTCGAATGGTATTGCTGTCGTCGATTACAAGTACTTTCAATCTCATGCTCCCTCATAGCGTACGCGGATAGTACAACAGCATGCGTACTGCCTGCTCGCACAAACTATGTGATGCAGTTGAACACACAAACCCAAGAATGCCATTGTGGCACCCGTATGCCGTGTGAATGGATCAACTTTTGATAAGGCATCAAATTGTTACGTCTGCTCATCATTCTACACATGGGGTGTGGCGACGGGATTGGTTTTTACAAAAATCAAGTAGAAGTTTGCCAAAGTTGTGGACTATTTATCCATTTTTGTTTGCGAACGGCCAAGTTGGTAAAGCGGCGCGTGCGATGGAGGCTACGGAAGCATGCATCTTTGCCACCTAAACCTCAACTTTTTCTGCTCGCTCGTGCCGATATGCCAGAGGGCAATGGCAAACAACTCAACTGATGACATATGGGTTGTTGGCGTAGTTGTCTAAATTGTCAGCGGTGGGCTGCAAGTTTTGAACATAGAGCAACAGATGCCGTCTTGTTTTCAATAGGTTTAAATACGCTTTTAAACATTCAAACATCAATCATGCCATTCACACTTCCGCCGAACCATCCCAACCGCATATTGTTTGAGCGCGCCCAGAAAGTCATTCCCGGGGGAGTGAATTCGCCCGTGCGGGCTTTCCGCGCTGTAGGGGGCACGCCCCGATTCATTCAAAAAGCGCAGGGCGCCTATATATGGGACGCTGCCGGGCAGCGCTATATCGATTACATCGGCTCCTGGGGGCCGATGATTCTGGGGCACGGGCACCCCGCCGTGCTGGAAGCCGTGCAGCAAGCGGTGCAAGAAGGTTTTTCATTCGGTGCGCCGACTGAGCGCGAAATCGAATTGGCAGAAGCCATCACCCGGCTGATGCCCAGCATCGAGATGGTGCGGCTGGTCAGCTCGGGAACCGAGGCGGCCATGAGCGCCATTCGGCTGGCGCGAGGGGCAACGGGGCGCAAACTGCTCATCAAGTTCGAGGGGTGCTACCACGGCCATGCCGATGCTCTTTTGGTCAAGGCGGGGTCGGGGCTGGCCACTTTGGGCACGGCAACCAGCGCTGGCGTAGCGCCCGAAGTGGTGCAGCACACGCTGGTGCTGGAATACAACAATGTGGAGCAGCTGGAGCAGACCTTTGCCTTGCACGGGGCGGATATTGCGTGCCTGATTATCGAGCCCATCGCCGGCAATATGAATTTTGTGCGGCCAACGCCTGCGTTCATACAACGTTGCCGCACCTTGTGCACACAGCATGGCGCGTTGCTGATTC
>RRZU010770461.1_pt1 | contig 19616 bp, 18 predicted proteins | sample 2165561 | NCBI WGS metagenome assembly RRZU01 (sample SAMN10456909, study PRJNA506462) | wastewater metagenome | isolation source: wastewater sludge | place: USA: Moscow, Idaho | reverse complement strand
GCCTGCTGAACGAGGCCGGTTTCGACGGCTACTGGGTGCTCGAGCAGGACATCATGCTCGACGAGGAGCCCCCGGCCGACGGCGGCCCGGTCGCCAACGCAAAGGCGAGCTTCGACGCCCTCGCGGCCCTGGCCTGAGCCCCGCGCCTGAGCGCACGCACCGATGGCCCCGTGGACGAGTTCCGCGGGGCCATCGTCGTCCCCAGGGTTTTGTCGGAGCCGGGTGGACCCGCCGGAGCGCGTCAGGACGGGGTGCCTCAACTCCTCGGTGGTGAAGAAGTTGGGCAAGTACGTCGCCGAGGCCCGTGCGGCGCTGCCCGCGATGCCATGGGGGTTGCGGATGCCCGAGGGTGCGACGTTCGGCAAGCGCGAACTCGGCGTGTGGCTCACGACGCTGGAGCGCGGGTGGCTCCGCGACGCGCAGCGGAGCCCCGACGCATGGGTCGCCACGATGTACGCGAGGCCCGAACTCGCCGACGCCGCGTCCCGGCTGATCTGGGTCGCAGACGACGGTTCGAGCTTCCTCGGCGCCCGGGACGCCTGGGTCGACGCGTCGGGTTCGCCCGTCGCGCTGCCCGAGGCCACCATCAGGCTGTGGCATCCCCGCTCCAGCGATGCGGAGGGGCGCGACCTGTGGAGACGCAGGATCATCACCGAGCGGATCGGCCAGCCGATCCGTCAGATCGACCGGGAGTTCCACGCCGAGCCGTTCGACGTCGCGGGCCTCCGGGTCGACGTCCACGTCCTGCTGGGGGTCGCGAGGAAGGAGGGCTGGACGAGCGGCGTCGACGAGTTCTCGCGGAAGGCGGGCGAGATCCCCGCGTGGTGCTGTCCTGCGACCGGGAGTTGAACCCGACCTCCGAGGGACAGGCACGGCTGTTTCGGTTGGAGGTGCGCGATGCCGCCCTCGACGTCGACTTCGGCCACGCGCGCCCGGCCGAGGTGCCCGAGGGTCGCCCGGAGGTGGTGCTTTCCGAACTGCTGCGCTCGGCCGACCTGCTCGCCGGCGTCGAGGCCTCCTCCGAGATCGGCTAGGACGCGCTTCCGCAGGCCCCGCACGGCATCCTCGCCACCCGTCGCGAGGTCCTCGGCCATCTGCTCGCCGAACTGGGCGACCCGCGCGTCGGGCTGGACCAGCGGCACGTCACGGTCTGGCCGTGCCGGATCCACCTGGCGACGGCCCCGGTGACCCGCGACGGCGAGCAGGTCGAGGTGACCCCGGCCAGGCACGACCTGTGGGCCCCGCCGGACCCGTTGGTGAACAGGATCCTCGGCACGGTCGTCGCCCTCCGCGACGCCTGAGACTCCGTCATCACGACACCGGTCCGGTCGTGGCGCGCACGACTAGCGTCGGGGTTGACACGAGGTTGACCGGGGCCGCCTCCGGATCGAGCAGTCGCCGCGCCGCAGCGGTGGCAGCCTGCCTGCCCAACTCCTCGCCGTGGATGTCGACGGTGGTCAGTGAGGTTCCGGGGGCACGGCTGACGAGGGTGTTGTCGTAGCCGACCACCGAGACGTCACGTGGGGCATTGAGCCCGAGGTCCGCCATCGCATCGAGCACGCCGAGCGCGGCCTGGTCGTTGTGGGCGAACACGGCGGTGGGGCGGCGCTCCGGTGGCAGCGACAGCACCGCAGCGATGTCGTTGGCGGCGCCGCGCCGGGAGTAGCTCGATTCGACGACCCACGGCTCGAGCCCGGCCGCCGCCATGGTCGAGGCGTAGCCCTCCCGCCGGCCGAGATAGCCGTCCGTCGGGGGGTTTGCGAGGAAGACGATCCGCTCGTGCCCGAGCTTGAGCAGGTGATCGGTGGCGGCCCGTGCTCCTGCCATGTTGTCCGAGTGGACGCTGTCGACCCCGTCGATCTGACGCGCCACGCTCACCAGCGGCACCTGCGCGTTGAAGGCGCGCACGGCATCGTCGGCCAGTAGGAGCCCGGTGGCGATGACAACGTCGATGCGCGACTGGATCAGCGAGTCGAGAGCCTGTGCGTCGCGTTGGCCGTCGATCGAGCCGACCGCCAGCACCAGGTGGCGTTCCTGTTCGTCGGCGACTGCGCGGATGCCGTCGAACATGTCGGCGTAGACATCCTGACGCAGGTCAAGGAGGAATACCCCAAGCGTGTTGGTCACCTTGCTCGCGAGGCGAGAGGCGACCCGGTTGAACCGGTAGCCCAGCCTCTCGGCGGTCTCCAGGATTGTCGTGCGGGTCTGCGCGCTCACCCCCGCGACGTCCCGGAAGGCCATCGACACCAGGGCGCGCGAAACGCCCAGCTCGGTGGCGATGTCCTGCATCGTCACCGGTCGCTGGGCGCGGGCCATTGGTTCGTCCTTGTCTATGGAGCCGAGGATAGTCACCGGCCCGACGACGCGGTGGTCGCCGGGCCGGTGACTATCACACGGTGGTGCTGCGACCCTCGTCGGCAGCGCTGCGGGCGATGGCGTCGCAGACCCGCATGGTGTGCAGACCGTCGGCGAAGGTCGCGCACGGGGGAAGCACCGACTCGCGACCCAGGATCTGGTCCAGGAACGCCCGGGTCTGGTAGACGAACAGGTCGCCGTAGCCGAACGAGATGTTGCCGCCGGGCATCGGGACCGCGTCGTCAAACACCCGCGAGGTGGCAGGCGAGACGTAGACGACCCTGTCGCCGCGGGTGTTGGCGCCTGGCTGGGCATCGCTGACGATGAACTCGGCTGGCCGGGCCCAGTCGAACACGGCGCGTGACTGCGTTCCGGTGACGGTGATGGCCAGGTCGTTCGGCGTGCCGAAGGACACCCGCGAGACCCGGAAGGTCGAGATGGCCCCGCCCGCGAACTTGGCGGTGAACACCACCGAGTCGTCGTTGGTGACCGGCTCGGGCTCCTCGGAGAGCTCCGCGTGGTCGTGCCCGATCACCGTGCCGACCGGAAGGTGGCGCTCCGGGATCGAAATGCCGAACTCGGCCCCGGAGACGGAGACGATCGGCCCGCAGATGTACTCGGCGAGGTCGATGATGTGGGCGCCGAGATCGATCAGGGCTCCGGTGCCGAGCGGCCCCTGGAAGCGCCAGCTCATGGGGCCCTCGGGGTCGGCGGCGTAATCGGCGAGGTAGTGGGCCTCGACCATGGCCGGCGTGCCGAGCTCGCCGGCCGCCAGCAGGTCGCGGATCGCCTCGACGGCCGGGTTGCGTCGGAAGGAGTAGGCGGTGGCGGCGACACCCGTTGCCTGCTCGGCCGCGGCGACCATCGCCTCGGCGTCCTCGAGCGAGGCCGCGAGGGGCTTCTCGCAGAGCACGTGCTTGCCCGCGGCCAGCATCGCCTCGGCGATCTCACGGTGCAGCGAGTTGCCCACCACGATGCTGATCGCGTCGATGGTGGGGTCCTCGGCAACCTCCTGCCAGGCGGCCACCGCCTTCTCGAACCCGTAGCGGTCGGCGACCTCCTGGGCGAGGGGCAGGTTGACATCGGCGATGGCGGCGAGGCGGATCGGGGGGAGGCCTCCGCCGTGGATGGTGTTTGCCTGGCGGTAGCCGTTGGCATGGGATCGGCCGGCCATCCCAGCGCCGATCACTGCGACTGAGAGCTGTTCGGTCATGATGTGTCTCCTTGGATGGATCCGGGTGCTCAGAGCACGCCGAGGTTGTTCTGGGCGAGCACCTTGCGGGTCTCGATAGCCAACGGCAGCGGGACGTCGGCTGCGCACGGGTAGAGGTCCTGTTCGACGATGACGTAGAGCTCCTTGTCGAGGGCCGCCAGCGCGTCGATGACCGCGCCGACCTTCGGCTGGCCGCCGTCGGGGGAGACGCAGACGGCGAGCGAGACAGCCGCGCCGAACGACAGATCCTCGGCGCGGACCCGCTCGACCACCTCGGGGTCCATCTGCTTGATGTGGACGATGGCGATCCGGTCCGGGTAGTTGCGGATCAGTTCGACGGTGTCGACCTCCCCGTACTCGAGATGTCCCGTGTCGAGGCAGAAGGACACGTACTCCGGGTCGGTTTCGGCGAAGAAGCGCTCGATCTGCCCCTTGTTTTCGATGTGCGAGTCGCCGTGGGGGTGCACGGCCATCGTGACGCCGTACTCGTCCTTGAGGATCCGTCCGAGCTTGTTGGCGTTGCGGGCGAGCAGTTTCCACTCGTCGTCGGTCAGGTCGGGGTTCTCGGCCCAGCCGCCCGTCTGCAGGTCACGCAGCATCGGGGGCAGGTAGACGAGGAACTTCGCCCCGAGCGCCTTCAGGACCTCGGCGTTGGCGCGCATGTCGCGCTCGGTGTCCTCCCAGGCGTCGTCGCGGTGCAGCACCCCGAACTGGGTGCCCGCGACCACGGTGATCCCGCGCTTGGCCGCCTCCTCATGTAGCGTGTCCGGGTCTGTCGGCAGGAAGCCGAACGGGCCGGTCTCGATGTATGCGTAGCCCGCCTCGGCGACCTCGTCGAGGAAGGTCTGCCACGACACCTGCTTGTCGTCCTCGGGGAACCACACCCCCCACGAGTCGGGGGCGGTGCCCACCGTCAGCTTGTCGTACGGGGCCTGTGGGTTGACTGCGCGAGACGTCATCGTCACTGCTTTCTGTGTGTGCCGGGAAGGCCGGTTGTCCGCGGGGCCGTCATGACCATTTGAACCGCTCTAGTTTTGGACTGTAGGCCCGCTAGTTTGTCTAGTCAAGCCTGGGTTTGCGATGGGTTCGAGGCTCGCCCAGGTTCTCCGCGCAGACAGGAGAGGCCGTCAAGAGCGCATCCAGCCAGTCAGGTGCCGATGCACGTTGAGCCATTGTTCAGGCTCTTGTAGTGACATTTTTCGCAGTCTCACGAACATTCAACGACTACCAACACGTCGATGACAAGCCGGTTTCTGGCGAAGATAACCTTCATGTAACAGCCAGTGCCCCAGCCGCTAGCGTTTGTCGGAAACTTTGTCTTGACAGCGGCCCGTCCGATTTGCCACCATGGGTTGGCGCACCGTTCGTCGGCGTGAGTCCATGAGGGCCTCACCAAGGCAGGCGGGGTAGACGAATCACCAGCAAGGAGGCTGAGGATGACAGCACCGAGCACAGTAGCCGAGCCGTCGCAGGCAGGCGGGGCAGGGGAGATCCTGCTCGAAGCGGACCGCGTCAGCAAGGTGTTTCCGGGTGTCCGGGCGCTCAGCGACGTGAGCTTCACGCTCCGCACCGGCGAGGTCCACGCGCTCGTCGGCGAGAACGGCGCGGGCAAGTCGACGCTCATGAAGATCTTGTCGGGCATCTACCAGCCCGACGGCGGCGAGGTACGGCTCCGCGGTGAGCGCATCGAACTTCCGACGCCGCTGTCGGCCCAGCAGCTCGGTATCAGCGTCATCCATCAGGAGTTCTTCCTGATGAACCACCTGACGGTCGCGCAGAACATGTTCATCGGCCGCGAGCCCAAGAAGTTCGGCGTGATCAACGACGATGCCGCGCTCAACAAGAAGGCGAGCGAGTTGCTCGACAGGCTGGGGGTCAACATCGACCCACGCGCCCGCGTCAGCACCCTCACCGTCGCGGCCCAGCAGATGGTCGAGATCGCCAAGGCGCTCTCGTTCAACTCATCCGTCCTCGTCATGGACGAGCCGACGGCGGCACTGACCGAGACTGAGGTCGAGACGCTCTTCCGCATCATCGACAACTTCGTCTCACCCACGACGGCCGTCGTCTACATCTCCCACCGCATGGAAGAGATCCGCAAGCTGGCGACGCAGGTCACGGTCCTGCGCGACGGCGAACTCGTCACGTCGAAGCCCGCGAGCGAGCTGACCATCCCAGACATCATCCAACTGATGGTCGGCCGCAAGATCGCCTCCGACGTTCGTCCCGAGCCGCGGGCCGCCACCGAGCCGATCCTCGAGGTCAAGGGGCTCTCGACGGCCTCGCTGCTGCAAGACATCAGCTTCACGCTCGAGAAGGGCGAGATCCTCGGCTTCGCCGGGCTGATGGGCGCCGGACGCACCGAGACGGCGCGAGCGCTGATCGGAGCCGATCCGCGCACCGCGGGTGAGGTCACCGTCCACGGCAAGAAGGTCAACATCACGCACCCGGCGGACGCCGTCGCCGAGGGCATCGGCTATCTCTCGGAGGACCGCAAGCGCTACGGCCTGATCCTCAATCAGAACGTCACCGCCAACACCGTGCTCGCCTCCATTCCCGCCTACACCAAGGCAGGGCTCCTCGACGACGCAGCCATGAAGAAGACCGCGCAGAAGTGGGTCGACGTGCTGCGCACGCGCACACCGTCGGTCGACCAGCGGATTCGCAACCTCTCCGGAGGCAACCAGCAGAAGGTCGTGCTCGCCAAGTGGCTGGAGCGCGACTGTGACGTCCTGATCTTCGACGAGCCCACCCGCGGGATCGACGTCGGCGCAAAGCAGGAGATCTACGACCTGCTCGACAAGCTGACCGACGAGGGCAAGTCGATCATCATGATCTCCTCCGAGATGGAGGAGATTCTTCGGATGTCCGACCGGATCGCTGTGATGTGCAACGGCCGGATCACCGGATTCCTCAACAACGACGAGGCCACCCAGGAGAAGATCATGGAGTTGGCTACGCAATTCAACGTCATCGAAGACAACACGAGCGAGGCCGAGTAATGACAACAACAGACATCGCGTCAGTCGGCGCGGCGAAGCGGACCGGCCTGCCAGACCGGTACAAGGCGTTCGTCCAGCAGGGCATGGTCGTCCTCGTCCTGATTCTGCTGGTCATCTTCTTCACCATGATGAAGCCCAACTTCGCTAGCTGGAGCAACATCTCCTCGCTCCTGCTGGCCTCGGTCGTCACGGGCGTACAGGCGCTCGGCTTGTCGTTCGTCATCGCCACCGGCGGCATCGACCTGACCCCTGGTCTCGGCATGGCGGCCACCTCCGTCTTCGGCGCGGTATTGATCGCGAAGGAGGGCGGGTTCGGGCTGCCGATGTGGATCGGCATCCTCGGCTGTCTCGCGGCAGGAGCGCTGTTAGGCCTGATCAACGGCTTACTGGTCGCCTACGTGAAGATGCAGCCGATGATCGCGACCCTGGCCATGATGATGGTCTGCTGGGGTGCCGCTCTCGTTATGGCCAACGGCCGCACGGTGTCGCTGCGCAGCGTTGAGGGCTACGACCAGATCGCGGTCGGCCAGATCATTCCCCAGGTTCCCAACGGCGTGCTCATCCTCCTGCTGCTGGCCGTCATCGCCGGCATCGTCATGAACAAGACGGCGGTCGGTCGCTATGCGCTCGCCATCGGCTCCAACGAAGAGGCCACCCGCATCTCCGGCATCAACACCAACCGCTGGAAGGTGTTGGCCTACATGATCTGTGGCCTGTTCACCGGCATCTCCGGCGTCCTCATGTCGTCGCGTCTGTCCGCCGCCCAGCCCACGCTCGGCCAGGGCTACGAGATGTACGCCATCGCGGCGGCCGTCATCGGCGGTACCTCGCTCCGTGGCGGTCGCGCCTCGATCTTCGGCGCGGTCATCGGTGCCGTCACCATCCAGACCATCTTCAACGGCCTCACGGTCATGGGCGTCCAGGATCAGTGGCAGAAGGTCGTGCTCGGCGCGGTCGTGCTGCTCGCCGTCTGGGTCGACATCATGCGCCGTGGCGGCAAGGAGGAGTGACGCGCAGCGTCATCCCAACCCCTAGAACGCAACTATCACCAGTTTCACGCAACCAAAGGAGACACTCGTGAAGAAACTGTTCGCAGGCGCGCTTGGCGTACTGCTCGCGGCCGGCCTGACGGCCTGCGGCAACACCGACGGCACCGCTACCGAAGGCGCCACCACCGGCGGTGACGGCGGCGGTGGCCGTGTGGCCCTCATCGCCAAGGCCAACTCCGCCGAGTACTGGATGAAGGTCAAGGAGGGCGCTGAGGCTGCCGGAAAGGACCTCGGCGTCGAGGTCACCTTCAACGGCCCAGATACCGAATCCGAGGGCGACAAGCAGCTCAACCTGCTGCAGACCGCCATCAACGACAAGCCGCTCGGTATCGGCTTCGCGCCCCAGGACGGCGCCCAGGACGGTGCACCGCGCCTGATGGACGACGCCAAGGCCGCCGACATCCCGGTCGTCATCTTCGACACCCCGCTCGCGGGGTCCGATGTTCCGCTCGCCACCGTCGCCAGCGACAACGCGGGCATGGGTGCCCAGGCGGCTGAGAAGCTGATCGAGGCCACCGGAGGCAAGGGCAAGGTCGCGATCATCGCCCACGGCGAGGTCGGCACCGCCGCTGCCCGTCGCGACGGCTTCAAGGAGTACGTCGAGAAGAACGCCCCCGACATGGAGGTCGTCGACGTCCAGAATGGCGAGTCCGATCCGGCCAAGTCCCGCGACAAGGCCCAGGGCATCCTGCAGGCGCACTCCGATCTGGTCGGCTTCTTCGGCACCGACGACGACTCGACGATCGCCATCGCCGACGAGGTCGCCGCGAAGGGCCTGGACATCCAGGTCATCGGCGTCGACTCCTCCCCCGACGTGCTGACCCTGCTGGAAGAGGGCAAGATCTCGGGCATCATCGTCCAGAACCCCTTCAACATGGGCTACCAGACGGTCGAACTCCTGGTGAAGGCCTCGAAGGGCGAGTATCCCGCTGAGAAGAGCATCGTCTCCGAGTCGGTGTGGGTCACCAAGGACAACATCAACGACGAGGACGTGCAGAAGGTCATCAGCTGACCCTCATCCTCGAGACACGCCCCCGCGAACCTGGTCCGCGGGGGCTTCTCGCGCCCTCGTGTCAGGCGTTGTCGTAGTGCTCGCGGCGGCGTAGGCCCATCGCGACCAGTCGGGCGACCACCATCGCCACGTACAACATGCCGGCGATCTGCTGGATCATCACGACCGAGCGGGCGAGCGGGACAAACAGGCACCACGTCGGAAAGCCCGGTCGACGTCATGGTGGTGCAACTCAGAAACAGCAGTTCGATCCACGTCCGGTCGGGGCCGGGCGTCGCCGCCGCGAACGCGCCGGGGGAGAGTAACCCGATGATCGAGTAGGCGTAGGCGAACGTCCACACGGCGACGGTGAACCAGGCCCCGACCGCGAACACCTCGTCGTTGGTCACCTTGTCGTCGCGGAACATGTAGACGATCAGCGAGATCGTGGTGTAGCCGTAGAACAGCATGTGCAGCACGTCGCTCCAGACATGCAGCGGTTGGGTCCAGCCGAGCACGCCGTCGGCCACCGTCAAGATCAGCAGCACGATACCGGCCCAAGTGAACATCGGCGTTGCGTTGACGGCCCGGATCGCAAGCACCAGCACCAGCAATCCCAGGAGGCTGAACAGGCTGCGCCCGAGCGCGCTGGCGTCCCCGTCGAGGAAGGGGAAGATCAGGATCGACAGCAGTTGCACCGCGAGCAGCGTCGCGTTGGGGTTGCGGCGCAGCGCGCCACCACGGGTGTCTGACAAGGTCGGGGGTCGGCGGCAGTTGTATGGCGTCACAGTAATCGCGCCGGGCGCGTCCGGACGGTGGCACGCGAAGGTCGAATCGACCTTCTATGTGCGGACAACTGGACGGTTAGCGCCCGAAAAGCGACCTCGGCGGTAGCCCGTTCCCGCCGCCCAACCGAAGCCCGGAGCGCACACTCGCTCTTGAGGCGCCGCTGCGCGTCTGCTATTGTATGTACAAATGCCCAGCGCAGGTGCTGGGCCGAGTCGAACCAATGCGCCGTTCAACGGAAGGCAGATGCATGACGCAGACGATCACCCACTGGATCAATGGGGCCCCGTACGAGGGCCAGCCCGTCGGAACCATCCCGGTCGAGAACCCCGCCACCGGCAAGGTGGAGTCCGAGCTGCTCGCCGCGAGCAAGGCCGACCTCGACCACGCCGTCGAGGTCGCCGTCGAGGCGCAGAAGGCATGGGCGAAGACCTCGCTCGCCAAGCGCACCGCCATCATGTTCAAGATGCGCGAACTGGTGCTCGCCAACCAGGATGAGCTCGCCAAGTCGATCGTCGCCGAGCACGGCAAGGACTACGGCGACGCCCTCGGTGAGATCCAGCGTGGTCGCGAGACCCTCGACTTCGCGTGCGGTATCAACGCCGCGCTGAAGGGCGAGTACTCCTATGACATCTCCTCTGGCGTCGACATCCACACGGTGCACCAGCCGGTCGGCGTCGTCGCGGGCATTTGCCCGTTCAACTTCCCGATCATGGTCCCGATGTGGATGCACCCGGTCGCCATCGCGACCGGCAACGCCTTCATCCTGAAGCCGGCCAGCCCGACGCCGACCGCATCGCTGCTGATCGCCAAGCTGTACAAGGAGGCGGGCCTGCCCGACGGCGTCTTCAACGTCGTCTCCGGCAACCGTGACATCGTCACCAGCATTCTGGAACATCCCGGCATCGACGCGATCTCGTTCGTCGGCTCGACCCCGGTCGCCCACATCATCCAGGAGGTCGGCACCGCTAACGGCAAGCGCGTCCAGGCCCTCGGCGGCGCGAACAACCACGCCATCGTGATGCCCGACTCCGACCTCGACTTCGCCGCCCAGCACATCGCCGCCGCGGCCTTCGGTGCCGCGGGCGAGCGCTGCATGGCGCTGCCCGTCGTGGTGGCCGTCGGCGGCATCGGCCCGAAGCTTGCCGACATGGTCAAGGCCTTCGGCGAGAAGATCAAGGTCGGCAACGGACTCGACGAGGGTGTCAACATGGGCCCGGTCATCTCGAAGGCCGCCAAGGAGCGCATCACCGGCCTCATCGACGACGCGGAGAAGCGCGGCGCCACCGTCGTGCTCGACGGCCGCGGCCTCACCGTTGACGGCTACGAGGACGGCTTCTGGCTCGGCCCGACGATCCTCGACGACGTCCCGCTCGACGCCCCCGCGTACTACGAGGAGGTCTTCGGCCCGGTGCTGACGATAGTGCACGCCGACAACTACGCCGAGGCGATCGAGATCGTCAACGGCTGCGAGTTCGGCAACGGCTCGGCCATCTTCACCAACGACGGCGGCGTCGCGCGTCGCTTCACCCTCGACGTGGAGGCGGGCATGGTCGGCGTCAACGTGCCGATCCCGACCCCCGTCGCCTACTACTCCTTCGGTGGCTGGAAGGAGTCGCTGCTCGGCGACCTCCACATCCACGGCCCCGAGGGCGTGAAGTTCTACACCAAGCTCAAGGCGATCACGAGCCGCTGGCCCTCCGAGAAGGCCTACGCGGCGACGATGTCGTTCCAGCGCGAGGAGTGACGACAAGAGACCTACGCACAAGGAGTAATGGGGCGGGCCGCAGGGCCCGCCCCATTACTTTGTCCCCCGGGTTCCCAGGCGACCCGATGCATCGGCACCGGGCCGAGGATGCCGACGAGCGAGGCCATCGCGTCAGCCATGCCCGCGGCGCCCAGCGCGGGCGTCACGATGCCGTGCACCGCTGGCGAGGTCACGGCCCAGCCGGTCGTCGACCGGTCGCTGCGCTCCAGGGTCACCGCCGCGCCCGTCGCGAGCCGGAGCGTCAGCACCGGGCGCTCGCCGTCGACCGTGACGGCGTCGGCGAGGTCGGGACGCAGCGCCAACAGGTGGGCGCGCACCTCATAGATGGTGATCAGGTCTGCCAGGCCCGTCTCGATCGTCGTGCTCATGGATGCAAGTCCACACCCCGCCTCTGACAGTTCTTCTGGCTGCCGCGTGAGGCCGTGACTTTCTGGGTTGGCGGCTCCCGGCCGCAGGAGGGCGGCGGAGCCGCGGGCATCGGGCGCGTGTCGCGCACTGACGGCGGCGAGTGGGCCTACGAGCTTGCGGCGGTGGCCCCGTCGCCGTCGTGGCTGACGGCGCACCCGCGGCTTCCCGTGCTGTACGCCTGCCTCGAGGGCGACGCCGCGGTGCAGCCTTCCGGGACGCGCCGGGTGTCGAGCCGCTCGGCCCGCCCGTTGCGGCCGGCGGCGGGCCGTGTCACCTCGCGGTGGTCGACGGGACGGCCTGGGTGTCGTGCTGGGGCGACGGGAGCGTCGACGTGCTGCCGATCGGACCGGACGGCTCCCTCGGGGCCGCCTCCACCCTGCCCGCGCTGCCGTCACGCGCCGAACGACGATCCCGCACCCACATGACGCTACCCCTGTCGGACGGTTCGACGCTGACCGTCGACATGGGCCTTGACGTGCTGCGCTGGTGGCGCGGCGACACCCTCCAACAGACGGTCCTCCTGGCCGAGGGGTCGGGCCCGCGGCACGCCGTCGAGTCCTCTCCGGGCGTGCTGCACGTCCTCACCGAGCTGAGCTGCGAGGTCGTCACACTGGTGCGCGACGCCGACGGCTGGCGGGTCGTCCAGACGCTGACGCTCGGCTGCGCGGCACCCGGGACCCGCGACTTCGCCTCCGGGATCGTCTCGGGCGGCCCGTCGGTGTTCGGCGCGGTGCGGGGCTGCGACCGGATCTTCACGCTGCGACCGACCCCCCGACGGGGTCGCCCTCGCAGCCGCCCGGCGGGCGTGGCCTGGCCCCGCTTCCTGGGGATGGTCGACGGGCGCCTCGTGGTGGTGGGCGAGCGCTCGGACGAGATCGTCGTCGCCGACCCGGAGACCGGCGCGGAGGTGCTGCGGGTGGCCGCGCCGACCCCCACCGCCGTCGCGACGCTCGGAGCTTTCCGCGCGGCATGGCAAGCTTGACCCCGTGACAAGCTTGGTGCTGACCTTCCCAGACTTCGACCCGGTGGCGATCAACATCTTCGGGCTGAAGATCCACTGGTACGCGATCATGTACCTGGTCGCGTTCGCGCTCGGCTACGTGCTGATGCGCCGCAGGCTCCGCAAGGAGCCCTACAGCTCGATCACCAAGCCCAAGCCCTGGGGCCCGGGCGACGTCGAGGACCTGCTGCTCGCCGCCATCGCGGGCGTGCTGATCGGTGGCCGGCTCGGCTACTGCCTCTTCTACCAGCCCGCGCGCTACCTCGCCGCCCCGCTCGACATCTTCAAGGTGTGGGACGGCGGCATGAGCTTCCACGGCGGCGCGGTCGGCGTCGCGCTCGGCATCGCCTACTACGCGTGGCGGCAGAAGCGCCCCTTCCTGCAGGTCGCCGACTTCCTCGTCCCCGCCGCCCCCATCGGGCTCGCGGCGGGCAGGCTCGGCAACTTCATCAACGGTGAACTGTGGGGCCGTGAGGCCCCCGCCGATCTGCCCTGGGCCATGATCTTCCCCACGGGCGGCCACGTCCCGCGGCACCCCTCGCAGCTCTACCAGATGCTGCTCGAGGGCGTGCTGCTGTTCGTACTGCTCTGGTGGTGCGCCGCCAAGCCCCGCTACCGCGGCCAGGTCGCCGGCTTCTTCCTGGCCGGCTACGGACTTTTCCGCTTCATCGCCGAGTACTGGCGCGAGCCCGACTCCTATCTCGGCCTACTCGGCATGGGCCTCAGCATGGGCCAGTGGCTGTCGCTGCCGATGATCCTGGGTGGTGTCGCGCTGTGGCTGTGGTCGCGGGCGCGCCGGATCAGCGATGTGGAGGAGCCTGTGGACAAGCCGGAGGATAACTTCGGAACCGACGGCGCCGAGCAGGCGGACACCGACGCCCCGCAGTCCGACGGCGACCAGGCCGAGGCAGACGAACCATCCGCTGCTGACGAGGACGGGGACCAGTCCGAGCCGGGCGCTGTGGAGGACGAGGCCGAGACTTATCCACACGAGGAGACCAGGGCCGGTGACTGAGAACGCGAAACAGGGCGGCGATACGTTCCCGACAAGGGACGACGCGTCTGTGGATCGCGCCTCTGCGACTGGGGATAATCCGGTGGACAAGTCGTCTCGCCGTTTGCCGCTGGTGCTGTTCGACGCCGATTGCGGGTTCTGCACCTCGTCGGCCCGCGCCATGACCCGGCCCTGGCTAGACGCGGGCGTCGAGGCGCGTTCGTTCCAGTCGCAGGACCTGGCCGCGCTAGGGCTGACTGTGGATAAGTGTGCGGAGTCGCTGCACGTTCTTGCAGACGGCGACGTGTTCACCGGCGGCGCCGCGATCGCCCGGGTGCTGCGCGCCGGCCGCTGGCCGTGGCCGATCCTCGGCACGTTCCTGACGCTGCCAGGCGTGCGCTGGATAACCGAGCGCGGCTACCGCGTCGTCGCCCGCAACCGGCAGCGACTCCCGGGTGGCACCGACTCGTGCGAGATGCCCCGCTAGCCGAGTGGGGCGGCCCCTGAGGTGCGGCGCACGGCAAGCGACGGCTCGACGAGAAGCGTCTGCGGCACCCTTGCGGGGTCGGCGATCCGCTGCGCGAGCAGGTCGGCCGCCCGGTACCCCACGCGGTAACTGGCGTTGCCGACGCTGGTCAGTGAAATGGTCTTGAGCGCAGCGAGCAGCGAGTCGTCATAGCCGACCACCGACAGGTCGCCGGGCACGTCGAGGCCCAACTGCTGCGCCGCCGACAGCACCCCCATCGCCGCCCGGTCGTTGTAGGCGAACACCGCGGTGGGGCGGGAGGCGCCCGTCAGCAGTCGCACCGCCGCGCGGTACCCGCCGTCCTCGGTGGGCTCCTCGTCGACGACCACGGGTTCCAGCCCGGCCTCTACCATCGTGGCGCGGTACGACGCCCACCGGAACTGGCCGACGGCGCTCGGTGCGGTGATGTGGGCGATCCGGCGGTGCCCCAGGTCGACGAGGTGACGCACCGCGATCCGGGCGCCCAGTTCGTCGTCGTTGACGACCACGTCGACGTGGGGAAGCGTCAGGCTGCGCGACCCGACCACGACGGTCGGAACCTTCGCGGCGGTTTCAACCACGCGCTCGGAGGGGACGAGCGAGCCCGTCAGGATCATGCCGTCGACGTTCATCTCCAGGAACGTGGTGGTGAGCGCCTCGTCGCTGAGCAGGTCGAGGCGCTGGTCGCCCAGCAGCATCCTGAGATCGTGGCGGTGCAGGCTGGCGTTGATGCCCTCAAGCGCCTGCACGTACCAGGGGTTGCGCAGGTCGTCGACGAGCACGCCGATCACGTGGCTGCGGTCCTCCGTGAGCGCCCGTGCCGACGCGTTGGGGCGGTAGTCGAGTTCCCGCATCGCGGCGAGCACGGCCTCCCTGCGCTCCTCACTGACGCCCGGGGCGTCGCGCAGCACCAGCGAGACCAGCGACTTGGACACGCCGGCGTGCTCGGCGACCGTGCGGATCGTGGGGCGCCTGCCCCCTGACTGACTTCCCATCTCGCCTCCCGTCGCGCTTGACGTCGATTCTCTCCCAGTCTAGTCTGAGTGGACAAAATGTGGACCGGTCCATTCTTGGCTTCGAGGTCGACGCCCCTGGCCGGTCCCGCACGCGAAAGGACGCCGCATGCGCATCTCCCTCGTCGGCTCGGGCATCATCGGCTCGGCACACGCCGCCCGCCTCGACGCCATGGAGCGCGTCGACGAACTGCTGGTGGCCGACTTCGTGGAGGGGCGCGCCGAGCAACTGGCCGCCGGGCTCTCCGACAAGGCCCGCGCGGTCACCGTCGAGGAGGCCTTCGGCGACGTGGACGGCGTCGCGATCACCGCCAAGACCTCGCGGCACGCCGAACTGCTGCACATGGCCCTCCACGCCGGGCTGCCGACCTTCTGCGAGAAGCCGATCGCGATCGACCTAGAGACCACGCGCACCGTGGTCGAGCACGCCGCCAGGCGGCCGGATGTCGTCGTCCAGATCGGCTTCCAGCGCCGCTTCGACGCCGGCTTCAACCGGGCAAGAGAGGCCTACCGTGACGGCCGGTTCGGCGCCGTCCACACCATCCACGCCACCACCTTCGATGCGGCCCCGCCGCCGCCCAGTTACGTCGCTACCTCCGGCGGCCTGTTCCGCGACTGCAACAGCCACGACTTCGACGCCATCGCCTGGATCACCGGCCTGACGCCGGTCAGCGTCTACACCGTCGGCTCCACGATGGGCGAGCCCTACTTCCCCGAGTACGGCGACGTCGACTCCGGAAGTTCGCTCGTCACCTATGACAACGGCATGGTCGCCCTTGTCAGCGCCAGCCGCAACAACGGCGCAGGCCACGACGTGCGCCTCGAGATCTTCGGCACCGAGGGCGGCATCTTCGTCGGACTCGACGACCGCGCCCCGCTGCGCAGCGCCGAGGAGCACCTCTCGTGGCAGCAGGGAGAGCCGTACCAGATCTACCACGAGCGCTTCGAGGACGCCTATGTCGCCGAACTTGCGCACTTCCTCGACGTGATCGGGGGCGCGCCGAACCGTGCCTGCGCCCCCGTCGAGGCGCTCGAGGCGTTGTACCTCGCCGAGGCCGCCGTCCGCTCACGCCAGACGGGCCTGCCCGTCGCCATCGCAGACCTGAAGAACTGAGGACCACCATGACGACTCGACGCCGCCTCGGAATCGGCCTGATCTCGGCCGGCTGGATGGGCATGATGCACTCCAAGGCCTACCTCGCCGTGCGCGAGAACTATCCCGACCTCGGGATTGACCCCGACCTGGTGATCGTCGCCGACCCCTCGCAGGCCAACGCGGACACCGCCGTCGAGCGGTTCGGCTACCGGGAGACCACCGACGACATCCAGCGCGTGCTGACGCATCCCGAGGTCGACGCCGTGTCGATCTGCGCGCCCAACTTCCTGCACCGCGACTTCGCGCTCGCCGCGGTGGCGGCAGGAAAGCCGTTCTGGATCGAGAAGCCGATGGGCACCGGGGTCGCGCAGTCCAGGCAGATCGCCGACGCCGTCGAGGCGTCCGGGCTCGTCACCTCCGTCGGCTTCAACTACCGCCACGCGCCGGCGGTCGGCCACGTCCGTCGCCTTGTCCGCGAGGGCACGCTCGGCGAGATCCGCTCGATCCGGGTCTGGCTGAACGCCGACTACTCCGCTTCACCGGAGGGCCCGCGCACCTGGCGGTTCGTGAAGGAGCAGGCGGGCTCCGGCGTGCTGGGCGACCTGCTTAGCCACGGCTTCGACCTCGCGCAGTACCTGATCGGGCCGATCCGCGAGGTCACCTCGGCGACCCGCACCTTCATCGGCGAGCGCCCCGCTCCGATGGTCGGCGGGCAGGGCCACGGCGTGCAGGCCGACCCCGACGCGCCGCCGCTGCCCGTCGAGAACGAGGACTACGCCGCCGTGATCGCGCGCTTCGGGTCGGGCGCCATGGGCACCTTCGAGTCGTCGCGGATCGCCATCGGCGCGCGCTGCGACTATGGCTTCGAACTGTTCGGCAGCCTCGGCTCCGCCAAGTGGAACTTCGAACGGATGAACGAGGTCGACGTGTGCCTGGCGGGGGAGCGCGGCTACGGCTTCACCCGGACGATGACCGAGCCGGGCTTCGGCGAGTTCGGGCGCTTCCAGCCCGGCGGTGGCATGGGGTTGAGCTTCGACGACCTCAAGACGATCGAGGCGAAGCTGTTCCTGGAGTCGATCGCGACCGGGCGCCAACTGGCCCCGAGCGTCGCCGACGCTCTCGTGGCGGCTGGCATCGCCAGCGCGGCGGAGGCCTCGGCGTCCGACGGCACCTGGCACCGGGTCGTGGAGCCGACGGGGCGCACCACCTTCGACGCCTGAGCCCCGCTGGGGTTGCGGCGTCGGTCAGTCGACCAGCAGTTCGTCGATCCAGGTCGACGGGTCGGCGATCACCTGGCTGAGCCCGGCGAGTCCCGCGCCCATTGCGGCGCGCAGCGGGGCGCGCTCCACCACCTCAACCTCGATGCCGGAGTGCCGCGCCCACAGCACGCGCTGGTTCAGCACGGCCGAGAGCCGCTCCCGCATGAAGGGCTCGAGTTGGCCCAGGTGGCCGCCGAGCCGGATGTTCTCGACGTCGAGCAGGTTCAGAGCGGCGCTCAGCGCGATGCCGAGAGCGTCGGCGGCGCCCTCGATCGTGGCGAGCGCCAAGCCCTCGCCCGTCTCTGCGGCAGCGATCAGGCTGGCGACGTCGGGCTGTCCGCTGTCGCGCAGCAGGCCCCGCGCGCCCGCGACCGACTCGAGGCAGCCGATCGACCCGCAGCCGCACCGGTGGCCGTGCGGGTCGACGCAGACGTGGCCGAGTTCGGCGGCCCAACCGCTGCGGCCCGCAAGGATCTCGCCGTTGATGGCGACGGCGGAGCCGATGCCGACCTCGCCCGTGACGTAGATGAAGGAGGCCTGCGGGTCGTCGCGCAGCACCGTCAGCGCCGAGCAGTCGATGTCGTTGGCGGAGCGCAGCGCAACCGGTTCGCCGTCGACGCTCAGCCGCCACAGCGCGGACGGCTCGACGCCCTCCCAGCCGAGGTTCGGGGCGCGTAGCACGCGGGTGCCGGAGCGGTCGAGGAGGCCGGGCAGCGCAAGGGTCGCGCCCGCCAGCCGGGAGCGGTCGGGCCTGCTGGCGATGGCCTCCTCCGCCAGTTCCGCCAACTGGGCCATGGCGTCGGCAGGGTCGAGGGCGACCACGTCGAGGTCACGCTGCCGCACGACGAGCACCTCTCCCGTCAGGTCGACGAGCGTCGCGACGAGCCGCTCGACGTTGACCTCGAGGCCTAGTGAGACGACGGTGCGGCGCTGCAGATTCAGGGGGACGGCGGGCCGACCCCTGCCGCCTGCGGAGGTCTCACCCTCGCGCACCAGGCGGCCGATGATCAGGTCGTCGATCAGCCTGGAGACGGTGGAGCGGGTCATCCCGAGTTGGGCGGCGATGTCGGCCCGGGACACTGAGCCCTCCTCGCCAGGGATCCGGCTGAGGACCAGGGCGAGGTTGGCGGCGCGCACAGAGGACTGTGTCATCTTCCCGGCGGAGGGATCCTGCGGTGTCATGTGGCTCCAATGCTCAACTTCCCGGGGTTGACACTAACCCGCGACGAGATAAGTATTATACTGAAACTAATAGGGACGTCGTCGTCCACACAACAACATTCAGCGAGGAACAATGCGCACCCCCACCAAAGAAGACAAGTTCTCCTTCGGTCTCTGGACCGTCGGGTGGACCGGCACCGACCCCTTCGGCACCTCAACGCGCCCCGCGCTCGACCCGTGGGAATACGCTGACAAGCTGGCCGAACTGGGGGCATGGGGCATCACCTTCCACGACAACGACGTCTTCCCGTTCGACGCCACCCCTGAGGTGCGCCGCGACCGGATCGCGCAGCTGCGCGACGTCGCAGACAAGTCGGGCCTGACCATCGAGATGGTCACCACCAACACCTTCACCCATCCGCTCTTCAAGGACGGCGGCCTCACGGCCAACGACCGCAGCGTGCGCCGCTTCGGCCTGCGCAAGGTGCTCGACGCCGTCGACATCGCCGCCGACTGCGGAGCCTCCACGTTCGTCATGTGGGGCGGCCGCGAGGGTGCCGAGTACGACTCGTCCAAGGACCTCTACGCCGCGCTCGAGCGCTACAAGGAGGGCCTCGACACTGTCGCCAGCTACATCAAGTCGCAGGGCTACGACCTGAAGATCGGCCTCGAGCCCAAGCCGAACGAGCCGCGCGGTGACATCTTCCTTCCGTCGATCGGTCACGCGCTCGCGCTGATCGCCGACCTCGACCACGGCGACATCGTCGGCCTCAACCCCGAGGTCGGCCACGAGCAGATGGCCAACCTGAACTACACCCACGGCATCGCCCAGGCGCTGTTCAGCAACAAGCTGTTCCACATCGACCTCAACGGCCAGAAGGGTCTCAAGTACGACCAGGACCTCGTCTTCGGTCACGGCGACCTGCTCAGCGCCTTCTTCACCGTCGACCTGCTGGTCAACGGCTTCCCGTACTCGCCCAACGCCCCGCGCTACGACGGCCCGGTCCACTTCGACT
>RRZU011177133.1_pt1 | contig 19626 bp, 15 predicted proteins | sample 2165561 | NCBI WGS metagenome assembly RRZU01 (sample SAMN10456909, study PRJNA506462) | wastewater metagenome | isolation source: wastewater sludge | place: USA: Moscow, Idaho | reverse complement strand
TGTCACAGCTACCTTTTTCTGTGTGCCATATCCTGTTACTACGACTTCATTCAGTGTTGTTTTATTTTCATGCATAGCTATCAGCATAGTCTTACTGGTGTCTGCCGGTATACTAACCGGATTATAGCCAATATAATGTGCAGTTAATATTTCATTACCTTCCTTTTTGGGCAAGGAGAATTCTCCGTTGATATCCGTTATCGCTCCATAAGTTGCTCCTTTATAAGTGACGTTAGCTCCGATGAGTGGTTCTCCTTTGTCGTCCGTCACTTTCCCTTTGATCATGTTGTTCATTTGGGTGGTCAATTGAGCTGCTTTCATCTTTTTCCTGTTGGTATCCAGGAAAGAAGTATCTGTAACCGTTGTGATAGCCGCTTCTTCCAGCTCTTCTGCCGGAGCAACCATTTCTTCCATTATCGGAGTTCCGGCAGGCGTTGCTTGGGGAGTCGCTGCTTTAGAAGCCACTGCTTTAGGAACCGTTGCGGAAGGAGCCCCCGAAGGTGTACTTTGGGATGGAGAATCCTGCCTTGTCTTGGCGATTATATCTTTTCCGACCGTTTCCTTTGTGGCAGAAGGGCGACCGGAATCCGGTTCCATCTTTGGAGCGGATAGGGAAGTGTCTTCTTTGTGAGCAGGAACAGTTGCAGTGGCAGAGGGCTGCTCCTTAGCTATAAACACATCCTCTCCAACGTTCTGTTTCAGAAACAGGAAGTAACTGCTGATTCCGATTCCTATAATCAGGCAGGCGGCAATGCTCCAGGTGACGGCATACGTATTTCTTTTCTTTGCCGAATGGGCGTTTACCTTCATCCGCAATTTATTAATCTGTTCTTCGTGGTCCCCTTCTACTTGGTGGTACCCATCCATCGCGTCAGCCAGAAAAGGGTCTTTCATCGACTCTTTTTCCAGTCGATGTGCCTCTTTCCCTTTGCGGAGTCCTCGTATGTAGTCCAATAGTTTCATAGGGCTTGTTTCTTAATACAAATTTTCAAGTTTCGCTTTCCGTTCTGGATATAGCTTTTCACGTTATTCAGAGTAAATCCGGTTTGTTCGACAATATCCGCATACGACATTTCTTCCAGGAAGAAACGTGTAATGCTGGTCCTTTGTTCTTCGGGCAGCTTTTCCAGACAGTGGTGCAATGCTTTCAGCTGCTCTTCCGAACTTTCCTCTTCACTTAATAGATGCAGAAATTCGTCGGATTCCATAATATTAATGGTATAATCCAGCGGAATTTCTTTGTTTTCCTTTCGTAACAGTTGCAGGCAATGGTTCTTCGCCACCCGATAGAGCCACGGCTTGAATGCTTTTATCTCATAATTGATGATTTTAGGTAACAGGTCTTCAAACATCTGCATCACCGCTTCCTGCGCTTGGTCTTCATCTTGCAGATATTTCAGGCAAAGTCCGTACGTCAGCGGGATATAACGGTTGTATAGTTCACCGAAATATTCCGTATCCCCGGACTTTATATAATGGGTCAGTAGTTCCTCGTCCGATAGCTTCGATATGTTTCGTACATTGAACAGCACTTTCTCTATTCGTCGTCTTCTGTTACTACCTGATATTTATCTTTCATCATCTCAAAATCATCCGTTATCTGTTTTAGAATCTCATGAACGTCTGTGCTTCCGGCTACGGCAGGCGTTCCGTAAAAGATGGATGCCTTGTAAGGCAATAAGATTAATTCTCCCTTGGGGAGTGAACGTCCCATGCCGGTCATGAAAACCGGTATATATTTCAGTTCCGGTCGCAGAGACAAGATACGGGCTATGCCGGACTTTATTTTTCCCATTTGTTCGGGCTTCCCTCTTGTACCTTCGGGAAAAAGAATCAGCGAGTATCCTTCATCGATGGCATCGAGCATTTTCCGGAGTGGGTCGTGCTCCGAGTCCTTTTCTCCTTTTCTTCTGATGAGAAGGGTGTTGATGAAGTAATTGCTGAAAGCGGCCTGAAACCGGGTTCTTCCGAAGTAATCTTCCGCGGCTACGGGTTTTATTTTCCACAAAAGGTTGCCGGGTAGGGAAGAAAGCAGGCTGAGTGTATCCAGATGGCTGTTGTGATTGGCAAGGATGATGAATTGTCCTTCCTTTCGGAGGAATCGGGTATCGGGGAACTGGACTCCCACGATCAGTTTCAGAAACCACCGGAATATACCTTTATATAGTATCTGCATCATGGCAGACTGCATGAATCTTTTTTTCATAGTATGCCGGCTAATAAGCTATATAATAAACGAGGTGGAAGAACACCGGAGCTGTATAGGACAGAGAGTCTATGCGGTCGAATACTCCACCATGACCGGGGATGCTATCTCCCATGTCTTTGATGCCTTTATCACGTTTGATGGCCGAGATGACTACATCTCCCGCAAATCCGGCAATGGCAATGAGGGCGCTGACCAGAATTACGTTGGGCGTGGAGAGCGGAGTGAGGAATCCCAGAAAGTATCCTATAACCGTAGTGCTGACGACACCTCCCAAAAAGCCTTCCCATGTTTTGTTGGGACTCACTTTGGGCAGAATTTTGTGACGTCCGAAGAGTTTTCCCCAGACGAACTGCATGATATCGTTGATTTCTGTAAGGAACACGAGGAACATCAGCAGTCCGCGTCCTCCCGCATTGAAGCCCGGCAATTCGGGTAACGAGAGAAGATAAGCGAGGTGGCTGATACCAAATACAGAAAGCATCAGAATCCATTGCAGCAAAGCGATGGATTTAGTGATTCCGTGTGTATCGCCTTTCAATACCAGTCGTAATGGCAATAACAGGAACATAACTACGGGGATGAATATGATGTATGCCCCATACCACGCGATATAAGCAAGATAGTATTGGATAGGAATAGCCAATATGCCCCAGAACAGTGCACGGCGGTCTGCCTCTCTGAATCCTAATACCGAATAAAGTTCTCTGAATGCTATAAAAGAGAGAAATGCAAGAAAAAAATAAGAAATGTCGTAGCTGATGAAAACGGCACCGATAAACATTGCTGCCATAATCCACCATGAGCGGGTACGGGCAACCAGTTCGCTGATATTGGTTTTCGGCGACAGCTTTTTTACCAGAAAGAGGGCGATGCTTGCCGTCACCAGCAAACAGATAATAAGGGTGATTACAATAATCAACTCATCGCTTAGCGTAGGGAATAATTTGTCCAACAGTTGTTTCATTTCGCTTCGTTGTTTGTGTGAGACATAAGATATAAACGGTGTATAAGAGTGGCGATCAGACCGATATTCATTAGTATAAGAGTAATGAGGCACACGATCTGTTCATATCCCCAGTGAATGGTGCAGGTGGCAATCACAAAGCACAGTGTCAATAAAGCCATGCGATGTTGCTTCGCCATCGGGCCGTTAAAGAAATGCTGTTGTGTCTTGTAAGCTCCTATCCAGCGGAAATAAGCGGTCATTACGGCAAGCAGGGCGGCAAGCCATCCCAGTTCTATCCCGAATCCTCCGGCTACATAGCCTACAGGAATGATAAACAAGGCATCGGCGAATCGGTCGGGCATATCATTGTATAAATCTCCGTTGGCACTTTTCTTTCCTCCTTCTATAGCCACCATTCCGTCAAACAGATTGCATAGTAACCGCGACTGCATACAGACGATGAACAGAATATAAGCGACGTATTTATTGAAATCGGGATAGATAACAGTGCCTGTCAGCAGAAGGCAACCAACCAAAGCGAAGAATACACTCATCATTGAAATCTGGTTGGGAGTGATGCCCCAACCGGTTAGTTTACGGGCGATAATGTTAGCCCAAGCGGTGTTTCGTGAGGCTATTTCCCGCCTTCCGTCGACTTCATGTTTCATTTTTATGAATGTTTATTGTTCGCAAATATACACATCATCTAAGAAGCGGCAAAAGAATGAAGGATTATTTTGAAAAGCATGCTCTTTTCTATGAAAATAAAAAAAACTTCTGTTGGTTTATGGAATCCGTGTGGAATCTGCATCTCTATAGTAAAAGCGGATTAATTGTAACATTTTAAAAAGATAAAGTTATGAAGACAAATCAACTCAGAGCAATGATGCTCACGGTGATGTTAGTGATTACTACATTGGGTGGTACGGTATGGGCGCAGCCTTTGATCGTAAAGGGAACGGTGACGGACGGATCAGACGGTTCGCCGTTGGTAGGATGTGCGGTGACGGTCAAGGGAACATCCCGTGGAGCTGTTACGAACCTACAAGGGCAGTACAGGATTGAAGCAAACAAGGGGGAAACTCTTATCTTCAGCTATATTGGTTTTGAGAAAGTGGAAAAAATCATATTCTCTGCAAAGATGGACGTAAGCCTTATGGCTAGTTCTGATGTTTTGGAAGAATGTGTTGTCGTCGGATACGGCAGCCAGCGAAAGGTAGCTGTTACCGGCGCCATATCAACCGTCAATCTGGCAAGTCTCAGACACCCGTCCGTACGTATGGATGCAGTAAATACGGAAGAATATAAATCGATCAGTGAAAATGGTTTTAAGCAGGTAGGAGAATCTCCGCTTTCTACTTTCTCTATTGATGTGGATGCCGCTTCTTACAGTAATATGCGTCGTATGATCAACAGTGGTACCTTGCCGGTGCCTGATGCTATCCGTACAGAAGAGTTAGTGAATTATTTCTCCTACGATTATGCGAAGCCGACCGGAAGCGATCCGGTGAAGATTACAATGGAGGCAGGTGTTTGCCCCTGGAATGCTGATCATCGTCTGGTACGTATCGGACTGAAAGCAAGGGAGATTCCGACTGACAAACTTCCGGAATCTAATCTGGTATTCTTGATTGATGTATCCGGTTCTATGTGGGGACCTACCCGTCTGGATTTGGTGAAGTCATCTCTGAAGCTATTAGTTAATAACCTGCGTGAAAAAGATAAGGTAGCCATCGTTGTATATGCGGGCAACGCCAGCGTAAAACTGGAATCTACTCCGGGCAGTGACAAACAGAAAATACGTGATGCGATAGATGAACTGACATCCGGTGGCTCTACGGCCGGCGGAGCAGGTATCCAACTGGCTTATAAAGTGGCTAAACAGAACTTCCTTCCTAAAGGAAACAATCGGATCATTCTTTGTTCCGATGGAGATTTCAATGTAGGTGTTTCTTCTGTGGAAGGTTTGGAACAGCTGATAGAAAATGAACGTAAGAGCGGAGTATTCCTGAGTGTGCTAGGTTATGGAATGGGTAACTATAAAGACAATAAAGGTCAGGCTTTAGCAGAAAAAGGGAATGGAAATCATGCTTATATCGATAATTTGCAGGAAGCCAATCGTGTCCTGGTGGGTGAGTTTGGCGCTACGCTTCATACGGTAGCAAAGGACGTGAAACTGCAAGTGGAATTTAATCCGGCTCAGGTGCAGGCATATCGTCTGGTTGGTTATGAGAGCCGTTTGCTGAAAGACGAAGACTTTAATAATGACGCCAAAGATGCCGGAGAATTGGGAGCCGGACATACGGTGACAGCTTTCTATGAAGTGATTCCCGTAGGCGTAAAGAATGACTACGTAGGAAAGATAGATGATCTGAAATATCAGAAGAAACAAAAAGAGACGGTGCAGCCGACCGGCTCTAATGAATTGCTGACCGTGAAACTGCGCTATAAAGCTCCGGACAAGGACGTCAGCAAAAAGATGGAAGTTCCCTTTGTGGATAATAAAGGAAATAATGTTTCTTCCGATTTCCGTTTCGCTTCTGCCGTGGCTATGTTCGGTCAGCTGCTTCGGGACTCTGACTTTAAAGGAGCGGCAAGCTATGATAAAGTGATCGGCCTTGCCAAACAGGGACTGAATAATGATGAAAAAGGATACAGAAGAGAATTTATCCGTCTGGTAGAAACTGCCAAAGGGATGAAACGGGAGATAGCGGAAAAGAAGTAATAGTATAGGTTAATTAAAAGGATGATTAGCATAGATCAATGTATGGTTTCGCATTGATTAGTTCGTTCCATATACGTTTCCCTTTCGTTCGACCTAGGTGGGACTAAACGATCACCTGGGTCGAACTAAAAGATAACCTAGGTGGAACGAATTAGGATTTGCATAAATTTTAAATAGAATCTGCAATGCAATTACTAAGCTATGGACTATAAAAGAGAAACCGCAGATAATCGACGATTACCTGCGGTTTACTTCTGCACGGGAGGAGAGGCTCGAACTCCCGACACCCGGTTTTGGAGACCGGTGCTCTACCAACTGAGCTACTCCCGTGTTTGCGGCTGCAAAGGTAGTATAAACTTCCGAACCAGCAAATATTAGGGTAAATAAATTTCCAATTATTTTAATTTTTCCCATTCATCGGGCTTAAAACCTACCAGAACGAAACTGTCTGTCACTACTAACGGGCGTTTCACCAGCTTACCGTTTGTTGCCAGCAATGCGATTTGTTCTTCCTCAGTCATGGAAGGCAGCTTCTCGCTCAGTTTCAGTTCTTTATATACCAAACCGCTTGTGTTGAAGAATTTCTTTATTGGCAATCCACTTCGTGGAATCCATGCTTTCAACTCTTCCACCGTAGGGTTATCTTCCACAATGAGCCGGTTAGTGTACTCAATGTTATTTTCGATTAGCCATTTCTTAGCTTTCTGGCATGTACTGCACGCCGGATATTGCAAAAATAAAGGTGTCATACTATATACTATTTATCGATTAATACCTAATACTTATTACTTAATACCTATTACTTAAATTACCATCTGCAAATCCTGATACATAATCCGATAGGCGGCGGCTTTTTTATCTAATGCAAGCGGGTACGCCCGTGAGGAAGAAGGCATCCGGTAGAGTCTCATCGCCCGTCCTTCAAACACAAATTCGGCATAGTCTCCTACTTTCGGTTCTTCCACTTCCAGTTGTGCACGGAGCGTATCCGTTGCCTTCTGTCCGGTGGTGACGATCGCTCTGCATTCGGGCAGTTGGCGGAGTAATGCAGCAATGTCCGTCGGTTGCACCACTTCCAGAAATTTGTCCGAAGCGTTATCCTGCAAACGCCGGATAGATGAGGCTGTATCGAACAGGGCGATTCCTTTTTCATTCAGGAAGTCAATAATCTGTTCCCGGCAGAATGCTTTCCGCGTATCGTTCAGAAAGTGATCTTTGTCTCCGAAAAACAAGAGTCCGACAATGCGCCACATATCATTGTTCAGGTTCGGATAATAAAAATCCATCGACCACCGTTTTCTTTGTGGCGGAAAACTTCCCAGCATCAGCAGCTTTGCTTTTGGCGGGAGAAAGGGTTCTAAAGGATGTTTTTCGATTTCAATCTCCATATTGATGTAATTTCCTACAAAAATAACGAATCTATTCTTTTCCTTCAAAATAGTTGCGGAAAAAAACAAATTTAAAAATATTTGGCTATTTTTGCACGGAGATGGTGAAAAACAACTTATTGAAATGCTGTTGAAAACAAGAATAATTATAAGTTGCTGTTTTATAAGCTTGTTATCTTTCTTTGAAGAAGATTGTTATGCTTCACGGCCGGGGTCGAAAGAATGTGTGAAAGTTTCCTCTGCCAGTTTTACGGTAAGGGGGCGGGTCATCGATACCTATGGTGAACCACTTATCGGAGCGACAATCAGAGAGAAAGGCGGAGCGAATGGAACAGTGACAGATGTGGAGGGGAATTTCTTTTTATCCGTTCCGGATAGTGCTGTTCTGCAAATTTCTTTCGTAGGTTACGAGTCTCAGGAAGTCAGTGTAAAGGGTAGGTCAATGCTTGAAATATGTCTGAAAGAAAATATTCTGCTGCTTGACCACGTGATTGTAACTGCTTTGGGGCTTGAAAAGAAAGAATCCTCTTTGGCCTATGCCGTGCAAAAGGTGAGGGGAGAAGAACTGAATCGTGTGAAAGAAGTGAATATGATCACGGCTTTGGCAGGAAAGGCAGCCGGTGTGCAGGTCAGCAAGAACTCTTCCGGCATGGGCGGATCGGCGAAAGTCAGTATCCGTGGGGTACGATCGGTGGCCGGTGATAATCAGCCTCTGTACGTGATAGATGGTGTTCCCATGCTAAATTCTACTTCGGAACAGGCTTATTCGGCTATCGGCGGTACGGCAAATGCCGGCAACAGGGACGGAGGCGACGGCATCTCGAATCTGAATCCGGAGGACGTGGAAAGTATCAGCATCCTGAAAGGAGCTCCTGCCGCAGCCTTGTATGGTAGCCAGGCGGCCAACGGAGTCATTCTTATTACTACAAAAAAAGGAAATACCGTAGGACGGAGGGATATTCATTTCTCTACCGGACTGACTTTTGAAAAGGCTTTCTCTCTGCCCGAAATGCAGAACAGCTACGGAGTAAGTGATGTAACAGACAGTTGGGGAGAAAAAGAAAATCTGACGGTTTACGATAATTTGGGTGACTTTTTCCGTACCGGACTGACGTCGATCACTTCTGTATCCGTCAACTCCGGAAATGACAAGCTGCAAACATATTTCTCCTATGCCAACACCACCGGTCGCGGCATTCTGAATGAAAATAAACTCTCCAAACACAATATCAATCTGAGAGAGACCGCCGTCCTCTTCAACAGCAGGCTGAAACTGGACGGTAACGTGAATGTCATGAAGCAGACGGTGAAGAATAAACCCGTATCGGGAGGCTTTTATATGAATCCGCTGGTAGGTCTATACCGCTTTCCTCGTGGCGAGGACTTGGCTTATTATAAAGATAACTATGAGCGTTATGACGAGGACAGAAAGCTGAATACACAAAACTGGCATACTTTTACCGAAGACTTTGAACAGAATCCGTATTGGATACAAAACCGCATACAGAGTAAGGATGCACGTATCCGCCTGCTCCTTTCCCTTTCTGCCAATTTGAAAGTCACTGATTGGCTGACACTTCAGGCTCGTGGCAATCTGGATCACTCAGCCGATAAACTGCGTCAGAAATTTTATGCCTCCACCGCTACGGCACTCTGTGGGATGAACGGGCGCTATATTGAAATGGATTATCAGGAAACGCAGATGTACGGAGATGTGATGGCGATGGTCAAGAAGCAACTGAATGACTTCACATTGGATGTAGCCATTGGTGGCAGTATCAATGACAGAATCACTAACTCTACTCGCATTGATTCGAAGAATGCTTCGTTGAAATATGCCAATGTGTTTAATCTTGCCAATATCGTGATGAGCAGTTCTGCCAGTATCGATCAGAAAATAGATGCCCATTACCAACTGCAATCGGTCTTTGCGACGGCACAGATTGGCTATAAAGAAGGAGTCTTCCTTGACCTGACCGCACGTAACGACTGGTCGTCTACGCTGGCTTACACGAAGTACGAGAAGAAAGGATTCTTTTATCCTTCCGTCGGTGTCTCTTTCCTTCCGGATAAGTGGGTAAAGATGCCCGAATGGGTTTCGTTCTCGAAGTTGCGCGGTGCTTATAGTATCGTAGGCAACGGGGTGCCTCCTTTTATCACTTACCCTGTTTCGTATGTGACTGCCGGTGGAGAGATACTGGCAAGCGATGCGGCCCCTTTCGCCGAGATGAAACCGGAAATGACGCATTCCGTCGAATTGGGCATGGAATGGAAGTTCTTGCAGCACCGCCTCGGATTAAATCTGACCTATTACCGTACCGACACGTATGAGCAGTTTTTCAAACTGCCTGCGCTTGCGGGGGATAAGTATGCCTATCGATACGTCAACGCCGGAGATATCCGGAATCAGGGATGGGAGATAACGCTGGATGCCACTCCGGTACTGACCCCCGACTTCACGTGGAAGACCTCTCTCAACTTCTCTGCCAATAAGAACAAGATTGTAGAACTCCATGAAGAACTGAAAGAATTTGTTTACGGACCTACCAGCTTCTCGTCCAGTTATGCGATGAAACTGGTGAAAGGCGGCTCTATCGGCGATATTTACGGTAAAGCCTTTATACGTGATGAAGCAGGCAGCATCGTTTATGGAACGGACGGAGACTATAAAGGACTTCCGTTGGTCGAAGGCGACGGAAATACCGTAAAGGTGGGCAATGCCAATCCGGATTTTATGCTGGGATGGAATCATTCCTTCTCCTACAAAGGTTTTAGCCTTTACTTCCTGCTTGACTGGCGCTATGGAGGTGAAGTCCTTTCGCAGACCCAGGCGGAGATGGACCTCTATGGAGTATCGAAAGCGACGGCACAAGCCCGTGATAAAGGATATGTTTCGCTGGAAGGCCGGCAAATAAGCGATGTCAAAGGATTCTATAAAAATGTAGTGGGCGGACGCGCCGGCGTGACGGAATACTATATGTATGACGCTACCAACCTCCGTCTGCGGGAAGTATCGCTGAGTTATAGCTTCCCCCGAAAATGGGTACAGAAAACGAATTGTCTGAAAGACCTGCAACTTTCTTTTGTAGCCCGCAACCTTTGTTTTCTGTACAAGAAAGCGCCTTTCGATCCCGATCTGGTACTTTCTACAGGCAATGACAATCAGGGAATTGAAGTGTTCGGTATGCCTACCACCCGCAGTCTGGGCTTTACTTTGACATGTGAATTTTAAGAGCAGGAGGGAAGATGATGAAGAAAAAACATATTTATATATACTTGCTGGGGATGCTGCTGCTTTCTATTGGCTGTACAGGAAAATTCCGTGAATTTAATACCGACCAGTCGGGAATTACGGACGATGATTTGCTGATTGACGACAATGGCTTCGGTATTCGTCTGGGGATTATCCAGCAAGGCATCTACTTTAACTATGATTTCGGTAAAGGCAAGAACTGGCCTTTCCAGTTGATACAGAATCTGAACGCGGATATGTTCTCCGGTTATATGCACGACGGCAAACCCTTGAACGGAGGTACGCATAACTCGGATTATAATATGCAGGATGGCTGGAACAGCGCCATGTGGACACATATGTATTCGTATATCTTTCCACAAATCTACCAGTCGGAGAATGCCACCCGTGATACGGAACCTGCCTTGTTCGGCATTACCAAAGTGCTGAAAGTGGAAGTCATGCACCGTGTGACAGATTATTACGGCCCTGTTATTTATAAGAATTTCGCGAATGCCCAGAATCAATATCGCCCTGATACGCAGAAAGAAGTCTACTATGAGTTCTTTAATGAACTCGATTCGGCTGTTGTCTCTCTTGCCGATTATATAGAAAAGAAGCCCGAATCTAATGGATTCACCCGCTTTGATATCTTGCTGGACGGTCAATATTCCTCCTGGATCAAGTTTGCCAATTCGTTGCGTATGCGTCTGGCAATGCGTATTTCTGCGGTTGATCCGGATAAGGCACGCGCCGAGTTCCGGAAGGGACTGGAAAATGAATTTGGTGTCTTTGAAGCGGAAGCTGAACGGGTAGCAGTCTCTACGAAATCCGGATTCACGAACCCGTTGGGAGAGCTCAACCGGGTATGGAATGAAACTTATATGAGCGCTGCAATGGAATCTATTCTGACAGGCTACGATGATCCCCGACTGAAAGTTTACTTTGAAACCTGTACCGACAAAGCGTATGCAGGAGAGTACCGCGGCATCCGTCAGGGAACCTGCTTTGCGCATAATCATTATGCAGGCTTATCCAAATTGTCCGTCGATCAGAGTACGGATGCCCCTTTGATGAGCTCCGCCGAAGTCTGGTTTCTCCGTGCCGAAGCTGCTTTGCGCGGATGGATTCCGGAAGATGAAGAAGAATGTTATCTGAACGGAATAAAGGCGTCTCTTCATCAACACGGCATTTATCAGATGGACGATTATCTGAACAGTGAGCGGACGGCTGCCGATTTCATCGACACACAAGACTCCGAAAATAACATTCCTGCCCGTTGCCGGGTTTCTCCTAAATGGAATCCCGCAGACGACAAGGAAATAAAGCTGGAAAAGATCATTACGCAGAAATGGATAGCCTTATTCCCGGAAGGTTGCGAGGCATGGGCGGAACAGCGCCGCACGGGATATCCCCGCCTGTTTCCGGTACGCTTCAACCATAGCAAGAACGGATGTATTGACACAGAGACAATGGTACGTCGTCTCAACTTTCCCGGTACGCTGCAAACCGAAGACAGAGAGCAATACCTGGCTCTTGTGGAGGCTTTGGGCGGACCCGATCATGGAGGAACCCGATTGTGGTGGGATACAGGAAATAATAGTCTGGATTAAAATTTTAGTGTCGGAATGTGAATATATGTATAGGTTTAGCTATTTTTGCACCTTCATTTAAACACATTTGTCATGAAAAAGATCATTTCTGCTCTTTTCCTATGTATGCTGCTTTCTGCCGTACCGGAATTGCAGGCACAAAACATTCAGTTACATTATGATTTCGGACGTTCCCTGTATGATAAAGACTTGAAAGGACGCCCGCTGTTGACCTCCACTGTCGAGAAGTTTCATCCCGACAACTGGGGAAGTACCTACTTCTTTATCGATATGGACTATACGTCCGAAGGAGTCGCTTCCGCTTACTGGGAGATAGCCCGTGAACTGAAATTCTGGAAAGGTCCTTTCTCCGCCCATCTCGAATACAATGGCGGACTGGCGAAAGGATTCTCCTACAACAACGCTTACCTGGCGGGAGCCACCTATACCTATAATAACGCTTCTTTCTCCAGAGGCTTCACATTGACAGCGATGTACAAATATATACAGAAGCACCCATCCCCGAATAACTTCCAGTTGACAGGAACATGGTACATGAACTTTTGCAAGGATTTGCTCACCTTCTCCGGTTTTGCCGACTGGTGGCGTGAAGAAACCAAGTATGGAAAAACCATCTTCCTCTCCGAACCGCAATTTTGGGTAAACCTGAACCGCATCAAGGGAGTGAATAAAAACTTTAACCTGAGTGTCGGTTCCGAAGTGGAACTGAGCAATAACTTCGGTGGTCGTGACGGCTTCTATGTAATTCCGACACTGGCTTTGAAGTGGACGCTGAACTAAACTTCGAAGTACAAAATTCCCCAGTGGATATACATCAATTATTGAATAAAAATATCGAATGAAAACAGATTTGATCTATGGCGTAGAAGACCGCCCCCCATTTAAAGATGCCCTGTTTGCTGCCTTGCAACATCTGCTGGCTATCTTTGTAGCCATCATTACACCTCCTCTTATCATTGCGAGCGCACTGAAGCTGGATGTTGAAAAAACAAGCTTTCTGGTGTCTATGTCCCTTTTTGCTTCGGGGGTATCTACGTTTATACAATGCCGTCGTATCGGCCCGATAGGAGCGAAGCTGCTCTGTATCCAAGGTACCAGTTTCTCCTTTATCGGTCCTATCATAGCGACCGGATTAGTAGGCGGACTTCCGCTGATATTCGGCTCCTGTATAGCTGCCGCACCTATTGAAATGGTCGTCAGCCGTACCTTCAAGTATCTTCGTAATATCATCACCCCGCTAGTGTCCGGCATTGTCGTACTACTGATCGGATTGAGTCTGATCAAAGTCGGTATCGTTTCCTGTGGCGGCGGATATGGCGCGATGGACGACGGCTCCTTCGGTTCGTGGGAAAATCTGTCCATTGCTGCACTCGTATTGTTGAGCGTCTTGTTTTTCAATCGCTGCAAAAACAAATACCTGCGCATGAGTTCCATCGTGATCGGCCTGTGCCTAGGTTATGGACTGGCTTTCGCCTTGGGAAAAGTAAATATGAGCGCACTAAATGTCGAGATGCTGATGAGTTTCAACATCCCGCAACCTTTTAAATACGGTATTGATTTTAATATCTCTTCATTTATCGCCATTGGCCTGGTCTATCTGATCACTGCCATTGAAGCCACAGGTGATGTGACAGCCAACTCCATGATTTCCGGACTTCCGATTGAAGGTGATTCTTATCTGAAACGTGTTTCCGGCGGTGTGATGGCAGATGGCTTCAACTCTCTTTTAGCAGGTATATTCAACTCCTTCCCGAACTCCATCTTCGCACAGAATAACGGTATCATCCAATTAACAGGAGTTGCCAGCCGCTATGTAGGCTATTATATTGCCGCTATGCTCGTTCTGCTGGGATTATTCCCCATTGTAGGAGCTATATTCTCTCTGATGCCCGATCCGGTACTGGGAGGCGCCACCTTATTAATGTTCGGTACAGTAGCGGCAGCAGGTATCCGCATCGTTTCCTCACAGGAAATAGGCCGCAAAGAAACCTTAGTCTTAGCAGTCAGCCTATCTTTAGGTTTGGGTGTGGAACTAATGCCGGACGTATTAAAACAAGCTCCAGAGGCGATTCGAAGTATTTTCTCTTCAGGAATCACCACCGGAGGTTTAACTGCAATTGTTGCTAATATGGTAATTAGAGTGAAGTAATAGGTAATAAATAATAGGTAATAAGTAATATGCCATGCGGGTAAAGCTACCGGCAGCTACGATTATTACCTATTACCTATTACTTATTACTTATTTCTAAATTACTCATTTTATCTGTAATCCGAAAGGGGAAATCTGGATACTCGTAGAGGCTGAAACGAGGTTCGGTTTCCCCTTTTGTATAGCTCCAGATAGAAGCGTAGTCTTCCGGGTCTTCCCCCATCTTGCTGAGTTGGCGTAGATAAGCTGCCAGTGATTTATTCTCTACGATATAGATTTGTCCCATCTGATCGATAATAGGGCTATGGTGACGGGTACCGTCATGTTCGAAGCGAAGAATTCGTTTGCCTTCCTCAGTCAATCCTACCAATTGGAAAGTCATACTCTTGCCGATAGCAGGCAGATTCAGTACACTGCGGTCGGTAGCAAGGAAAGGCAGATGATGCTTTCTCATGAACCGTCTTATTTGTTTGGCGGTGTCAGCATCTTCTTTCGTTTTTTCTTCATTTATACCTGCACTGACTTTGGTCTCCAGTATCTTATACAATTCTTCCGCCTGTTCCGGAGTCATCTGTCCGTAAATTTTCTCTTCCTGCTGTTCCTGCATTGAGCGACTGTTGGGGGCAAACACCGCATAATTCTCATTAAATCCCTTCACCGAGAACGTATAATAACATACCACTCCCAGTGAATTGAGTACCTGGCGAAGCCGCGTAGTATGTCCTCTGCGTGAGGCAGCCACCGTATATACCAACTGGTTCGTAATAATCCATCCGGCAGAAAGAATTTTCCGAATCGCCTCTTTTGCTTCGGGCGTCACCTCCAGCGGTGTCTGAAAATGGGTCTGAATGATAAACTGCTTGACGCCAACAGCCGAAGCCTTTTCCTTAAACTCCCGCAAAATGTCAACCAACTCGTCATTAATACGCATCGGCAAATAAGCCAATAAACGAGAACCCAGTCTCACCCGTTGCAATTCCGCATATTTCTCACCTTCCGGACGTTCAAGATTCGCTCTTTGCTTGCGTACCGCCATACGATACACTGCTTCTAATATATTTCTCAACGTCTTATTCTGACTCATCAGCGCATCGCCTCCCGTAATCAGAATATCGCGTAACTGCGTATCCTGTTCAAAATAGGTCATCAACCGTCGCAACTTACTGTCCCACGACTCCTTCGGTCGTAACGTCTCAAATTCAAAATTCAGCCGTTCACTCTGAAAGTCATACATACGCTGGCAAGATGCACAAAGCCCTCCACAAGCCCGTCCCATCGTATCAGGAATAAGGATAGCCACCTCCGGATACCGTCGGTGAATATTATGTCCGTCCGGCAAGAGCCATCCGGCAGCATTCGGCTTTCCTGCCTCCACAATATCTTCCTTCTCCCATGCACGAATATTGCCATACGTCTCCACTAATCGTGGCGAATAAAGTATATAACTCCGAATCGCTTCATCATTATACCCATACCCCGTCACATTCAGCAACGACAAATAATAAGGCGTAGCAAAGAACGGCATTCCCTTTTTACGTGCCCGATTCAGCAAATACATCGTCTCCGACGAAAGTGAATTTCCTAAAAAGCGATTCAACTCAGCCGGACTTTTCACAGCCATCGACAAATGAAAGCGGAAATCTCCCCACCATTTGCTTACCAACTGATACTTCTCCTCATAACTCATCCCTTCCTCAAAATGAAACCGCACCGAAGGCTTCGACTTCCGGTTCTCAATCTTCTGAATCAGCAGATGCAGCATCCGTTCCTTATTCTCATCACGCATCTCCCGCACTTCCTCATCCAATCCGGTATCCCACCGGTCATTCCGGCTCTTGATGCGCTGCGGAGACGGTAAAGGAACACTTTCCCCCTGCAAACGTTTGAACAACTGGAACAACTCTACAAACAAATCCGTCGGCATCTCTATATTCTCCAACTTCTCCGTCAGAAACTGATAAAGCAACCGTATCGTCTGTACCGAAATATCCTGTCCCGTAGACAGTTCATGAACATCCTGTCCATCATACTGGAGTAAGAGTCGAATTTGCTCCCTCGCCTCCTCCGCAACCTCATTAACCACCCCGCAACTATCCAGATGTCTTAGCAGACCAGCCTTAAAGTCCTCCACCGTCGGACTTACAGCCGCCATCTCTACCAACCCCGGCATCTCCTGCGTGTAGATTTGTTTCAACTGCGAAAAAGTAAGTACAAGCATTTTCTTTTGTTTCATAAGCATCCTCTATATTATTATATTATTTATTGATTAGTAACGACCTATCCCTCCGCAAGGTTCCCCCGGCCTCGACTGCCCGGCGTCAAGCGCAGGTCTTATTTACGGCGTTAAAAAGGGCAGACTGTTTGAGCGAAGCGAGTTTCTGCCCTTTAGCCGGAAATGAGACCGGAGTAGCCGGGCAGGCGCAGCCTTGATTTTTTCTTTTTGGTACTTTTTCTTTTGCATCAAGGCAAAAGAAAAAGTACATAAAGATAATAAAAAAAGCGGAAGTATGCCACTCCCGCTTTTCCTGCTATGCTATTCTTTACGATTTTCTAACATTTACGCGACCTTATTTTTTCGTTTCCGTGTCGTCGTTCTTTCTTTTCGGTTCCTTTTTGGCAAGGAGCACTATATTATATACATAGTCCGTCATCCACTGTTCCGAATAGCCCAGACGTTCCTTGTACTGGCGGACAGTCGCCGCAGTCTTGTGCACATCATCAGCCTTCCACACCGTCTTCGTACAAACATCGTGTACCGTCTTCTGCGTCATCCCGTAAAGCGCCTTCTTGAATATAGACGGCATACGGAACTTCCATTGCATCAGATTTCCCATCAGCATCATCAAGTCGTTGGAGAATCCCTGATACATAAACAGATACGACTGGATATCATTCTGCGTACGGCAATTACGCTTCACGGAGCTGTCGATCTCCTTAAAGAAACTTTCATTCAGTCCGTAGTCCTGCATCAGCATTTTGCGTGAAGCTGACTTTTCTGCCAGTCCCAGCTTACCTCCCTGCGTAGGAATCTTGAACAAACGTTTGAAGTTAGCCACATCCGGTAAAAAGCGGATGTTGGTAATACCTAAGTTAGTAGCGATGACTGACTGGAAATAAACCCGGGTCAGTGATATGAAATCTTCTACATTGCCGACTTTTGTTTCATCGGATTTCTTTTTGAATAAACCAAATAAGCCCATCGTTATATTTACTATTTTATAATTTACAATTTACAAATCGTGTGTGGAGATTTTAATGAGCCGCAAAGGTACGAAAAAGTGTTGGTTTTCACCAACATTCCAAGTCCTTTTCGATGTCCGGCATGGTCTCTTTCCTGAAAACAGGACTTTGGATGCCCGCTTTCTTCTGGGCACGATAGTCCGAGAGCAGGCGGATGGCATACTTTCCGAGAAAGATAATGGCGATCAGGTTGCAGACAGCCATCAGAGCCATCGTGATGTCCGCCAGACTCCATACCAAATCGAGTGTGGCGACAGACCCGAAAAGTACCATGCCGCTGACCAATATCCGGTAGGTGTGGAGCACCCATTTCTTTGCGGTGATGAAACGGATATTCGCTTCACCGTAATAATAATTTCCCAAGATACTGCTGAATGCGAAGAAGAACAACGCTACGGCAACAAAGATGCTTCCGGAAGCACCGATCTCATTCGTGAGCGCCTGTTGGGTTAGTTGCACCCCATTGGAGGAACCGTCCAAAGGAGCACCGCTGAAAAGAATGATAAATGCCGTACAGGTGCAAATTAATAAAGTATCGGTAAATACTGCCAGCGTCTGTATCAACCCCTGTTTGACAGGATGAGTGACGTTGGCCGTCGCTGCTGCATTCGGAGCCGAACCCATACCGGCCTCATTGCTGAATAATCCGCGCGTGATACCCTGCATCAGCGCCATACCGACACCTCCACCCAATGCCTGTTCCCAGCCGAAGGCATGGCTGATGATGAGAGATATCACTTCCGGCAGATGCGTGATATTAAGTAATACGATGACCAGTGCCAGTCCTACATATCCTAATGCCATAACCGGGACGATAATGCTGCTTACACGCGCTATCCGGCGGATACCACCGAAGATGATGACAAGAGTCAGAGCGGTAAGCACTCCTCCCAACACCATATGATTGAATCCGAACGCATGTTCGGCAGCAGCACAAATCGTATTGCTCTGTACCGAATTGAAAGCAAAACCGAAAGTAATGCTGATGAGCACAGCGAAAAGCATCCCCATCCACGGCTGTTTCAATCCCTTCTTCATATAATAAGCCGGGCCTCCGACAAAAGAGTCCTTCCCGCGTATCTTATATAACTGTGCCAGGGTAGATTCGATAAAAGCGCTCGAAGCTCCCAGCAGGGCGATCACCCACATCCAGAAAACAGCTCCCGGTCCGCCGATGGCGATGGCGGTGGCCACCCCTGCCAAGTTGCCCGTACCCACACGGCTGGCAATCGTAATAGCGAATGCCTGAAAAGATGAAACATGTTTCTCGCCCTGTTTTCCTTTTCCGGCGGACTCGCTGAGTAATACAATCATTTCGCGAAGCATACGGAACTGTACGAACCGCGTTCGGATGCTGAACCAGACGGCACAGCCCAGTAACATGATAATCAGGATGTATGTCCAGAGTATATCATTTATTTCATTGATAAAGTTCATAGTTAGGTTTTTGAAAAGAATAAATCGTAGTATATCACTCGTTTTTCATTCGGAAATAAAATTTATGATTTTCGAATACGGGCTCTACTATATCATACCGAACAAATTTGGCAAGCAGATGTTCGGCGGCACGTCGGGAAATACCGGTCTGCCGACAATACCGGTTGAGTGAAAGCAGCGTTCCCTGTTCCAGCAGGTCGAGCAGGAGTTGTTCGCGTTCCGTATAGCGGATCAGTTCTCCCCGCGGGCTGCCACTTTGTTGCCATACACGCAGGTGGATAGGGGTAGCCAGTATATTCTCATCCTTGATGCGGAGATAGGCGAGAGGCTTTCCGTTTTCGTCTTTCGCATAGACAGGCTTGTGCGGATTCTCTTCGATGGTGGCTACTAATACCTGTTTGCCTTCCACGATATATGTTTGTAAAGTATAATCTATCTCCGGGATGCAATAAAGTTGTGCGGCTGCTTCAATCATATATTTTTCCTCTTCAGATCGTACGCCGGCTATTCGTCCATTGTCTTTCACGCCGATCAATAGCCGTCCTCCGTCGGTATTGGCAAAAGCCGACAGCGTTTTGGCAATCTTGCGTGCGTCGGAAATTTCGAATTTGAAGTCCTGTTGCTGATGCTCTCCTTCAGCTATCAAAGTATGTATGTAATCCGTATCTGTAAGCGTTTTCATGGCTA
>RRZU010759734.1_pt1 | contig 19630 bp, 13 predicted proteins | sample 2165561 | NCBI WGS metagenome assembly RRZU01 (sample SAMN10456909, study PRJNA506462) | wastewater metagenome | isolation source: wastewater sludge | place: USA: Moscow, Idaho | reverse complement strand
TGTTGTGTTTGCCGACAAGCTGCTGCAAAACGGCTTCAGACTGGCTACCCGCGCTGGTATTTCCATTGCGCTCGAAGACATGCTGATTCCGCCACAAAAGCACGAAATCATTGCCCGCGCTGAAACCGAAATCAAGGAAATCCAGCAGCAGTATTCTTCAGGTCTGGTCACCGCTGGCGAACGCTACAACAAGGTGGTTGATATCTGGGGCAAGGCTGGCGACGAAGTCTCCAAAGTGATGATGGCGCAGCTCGAAAAGCAAAAAACCACCGACCGCCACGGCAACGAAGTCGTGCAAGAGTCTTTCAACTCCATCTACATGATGGCCGACTCGGGCGCTCGTGGCTCGGCCGCACAGATTCGCCAGTTGGCTGGTATGCGTGGCCTGATGGCCAAGCCTGATGGCTCAATTATTGAAACGCCCATTAAAGCCAACTTCCGTGAAGGCTTGAACGTGCTGGAGTACTTTATTGCGACCCACGGTGCGCGTAAAGGTCTGGCTGATACGGCGCTGAAAACTGCCAACTCGGGCTACCTCACTCGCCGCTTGGTTGACGTAACGCAAGACTTGGTTGTAACCGAAGACGATTGCGGCACGCACGACGGCCAAGTCATGCGCGCTATTGTTGAAGGTGGTGAAGTTATTGAAAGCCTGAGCGACCGTATTTTGGGTCGTACCGCTGCCGATGAAGTGCTGCACCCCGAAACCCGCGCAGTGCTTACCAAAGCAGGCGAAATGTTTGATGAAGACATGCTCGACTTGCTCGATGCCGCTGGCGTTGACGAGGTAAAAGTACGCACCGCGCTCAATTGCGAAACCCGCTTTGGTCTGTGCGCCAAGTGCTACGGGCGCGACTTGGGCCGTGGTGGCATGGTCAATCAGGGCGAAGCTGTGGGCGTTATTGCCGCGCAGTCTATCGGTGAACCTGGCACACAGCTCACCATGCGTACCTTCCACATCGGTGGTGCGGCTTCGCGCGCGGCTATTGCCAGCAGCGTTGAAGCGCGCTCCAACGGTATCATCGGCTTTAACAGCACCATGCGCTATGTGAGCAACAGCAAGGGTGCGCTGGTAGTTATTTCACGCTCGGGCGAAATCATCATCTCTGATGAGCATGGCCGCGAGCGCGAGCGCCATCGCCTGCCTTATGGCGCCACCATGACTGTGAAAGCCGACCAGCAAATCACAGCAGGCACTATTTTGGCTAACTGGGACCCGCTTACTCGCCCCATCATTACCGAATATGCAGGTCAGGTGCGCTTTGAAAACATCGAAGAAGGCCTCACCGTTGCCAAGCAGTCTGACGACGTAACAGGTCTATCTACGCTGGTGGTGATTGACCCCAAACGCCGTGGCGCAACCAAAGTCATTCGCCCGCTGGTCAAGCTCATTGATGCCTCTGGCGCTGAAGTCAAAATCCCGGGCACCGACCACTCGGTAAGCATCGGCTTTCCTATCGGCTCACTGATTCAGGTGCGCGACGGGCAAGAAGTGCAGCCTGGCGAAGTGCTTGCGCGTATCCCGATTGAAGGCCAGAAAACCCGCGACATCGTGGGCGGTTTGCCCCGCGTAGCCGAGTTGTTTGAGGCGCGTAGCCCCAAAGACAAAGGCGTGCTGGCCGAGCGCACAGGCACTATCTCCTTCGGCAAAGAAACCAAAGGCAAAATCCGCCTGCAAATCACCGACCCCGAAGGTGGTGTGCACGAAGAGCTCGTGCCCAAAGAGAAAAACATTCTGGTACACGAAGGCCAGGTGGTAAACAAAGGCGAAAGCATTGTGGACGGCCCCGCCGACCCGCAAGACATCTTGCGCCTGCTGGGCATTGAAGAGCTGGCGCGCTACATCGTTGATGAAGTGCAGGACGTTTACCGCTTGCAAGGCGTGAAGATTAACGACAAGCACATTGAAGTTATCGTGCGTCAGATGCTGCGCCGCGTTGTGATTGAAAACTCGGGCGACTCCACCTACATTGCAGGTGAACAAGTCGAGCGTAGCGAAATCTACAACACCAACGACACACTGCGCGCCGAAGGCAAAATGCCAGCCACCTACAGCAACATCTTGCTGGGCATTACCAAGGCATCGCTTTCTACCGACTCGTTCATCTCGGCGGCTTCCTTCCAGGAAACCACCCGCGTGCTTACCGAAGCTGCCATCATGGGCAAGCGCGACGAGCTGCGCGGCCTGAAAGAAAACGTCATCGTTGGCCGCCTGATTCCTGCTGGCACGGGCTTGGCTTACCACCAGGCTCGCAAAGCCAAAGACGAAATGGACGAAGCCGAGCGCATCGCCATCGCCTTGGCCGAAGAGCAAGAACTGTCTGACGCGCAAGAGCAAGGCGAGCAAACACCCGCCAGCGAAAGTGCAGATGCAGGAGCAACCATAGCCGCTAGCGACGACTAAGCCGCTGTTGCGCTCTGGCAGCAACGCTAACTTACTGGCGCTTTGGCACATCATCCTTACAAAGGCATGTGCCAAAGCAGCCCAGTCTGAGCGCAGCCAGAGCAAGCGACTAGAGCAAGCAACCAAAGCTGCTACTTGGCTGTTGCCTTCACAGGCAAATCTTGCCCCGCCATCCGTGCCGCCCAAAGCAGCACGGATTTTTTTTGCCCGCCTTGAAAGACTGCCCATGTTTCGCAACCCCGCCAGCGCCGAATTTGCCCTCATTGCCCGCCACTTCGTTCGCCCCCAGCCCCTGCACCATGCAGCCTTGGGCGCGGGTGATGACTGCGCCTTGCTTGCCCCCTTGCCTGGCGAGCAGCTAGCCATCTCCAGCGATATGCTCATTGCAGGGCAACACTTTTTTGCAGACGCAAACCCTGCCGCAATCGGGTACAAAGCACTGGCCGTAAACTTGAGCGACCTTGCCGCCTGCGGTGCTCAACCTCTGGGCTTTACCCTCTCCTTGGCACTGCCCACCATCGACAACGACTGGCTGGCCGCCTTTGCCAACGGCTTGTTTGCGCTCGCCGATGCCCACCATTGCGACCTTATCGGCGGCGATACCACCCGCGGCCCGCTGGCCATCAGCATCACCATATTCGGCAGCGTACCCGCCAACTCTGCGCTGCTACGCTCTGGCGCACAAGCAGGCGATGACATCTACGTCAGCCACGCGCCACACACGGGCTTGGGCGATGCGCGCATGGCACTGCACCTGCTGCAAGCGCAACGCGGCGCACCCGCACCAGACGCAGTGCAACAACTCGCACCCGCACAGCAACAAACCTTGCTGCACACCCTGCGCCCACGGCTTGAAACACCCACCCCACGCACCGCACTGGGGCTTGCTCTGCGCGGGCTAGCCAGCAGCGCCATAGACTTGAGCGATGGGCTTACTGGCGACTTGCCACACATACTTGCCGCCTCTGGCGTAGGAGCAACCCTCTACGCCAGCGCAGCCGACGGCAGCGGCCTGCTGGCAGCCACCAGCCCCAGCCTCAAACAAATAGACCCGCCAAGTCACAAGCAAGCCAGCCCGCCAGCCCACTTGGATACGCATTTGCCAGACAGCTTGCCCTTGAGCTTGCAATACGCACTCGCTGGCGGTGACGACTACGAACTGCTCTTTACCGCCCCGCCACAACTACGCCAAAAAATAGCCCAAGCCGCAGCCAGCACCGCCACCTGTGCCACCCGCATTGGCAGCATCCAGCAGCAAAGCGGCCTGTACTGGCTCGCGCACAACGGCACGCCACAGCCCTTGCACAACAGCAGCTTCGTACACTTTCCCTAAGCAATTACTGATGGGTTCTTCATGCAAGGCAGGATTCAGCAAGCCGCCACCCTCCCGCTTACTTGCTTATGGCAAGCCGTTGCGTTTTTGTACGAAGCTGGAATACATCAGCATTGCTCTAACACCGCAAAGCCTGCCTAGCCTGCCCCCGCAAACTATTGAGCCGAAGCATCCCGCTTGCTATCGCACTCGCTCGCACTCGCGCACCCTGCTCCTTGCGCTTGCTGCTGCGCTGCCCATTGCTGCGCCTCTGCCAGCTTGATACCTTCAGGCACCAGCCATCCTCCATGCTTATGCCCGCCAACACGCTGTGCGCGGTAAATGCCACTCATGCCCGAGAAAACATACGCCAGCACGCATGCCAGCAAAGCATAGCTTCCCACACCACTGCCAAACAACTCCATCGCCAGCAACGTACCTGCAACAGGCGTATTGGTAGCAGCCGCAAAAACAGCCGCAAACCCCAAAGCCGCTAGCAGCGGCACAGGCAAATGCAGCAAAGGCGCCAGCGCATTACCCAGCGTTGCACCGATATAAAACAGCGGCGTAACCTCCCCGCCCTTAAAGCCCACGCCCAGCGAAGCCACCGTAAAGAGCAACTTGCCCAAAAAGGTATACCAAGGCAATGCACCGTTAAAAGCCTGCGCAATCACAACATCGCCCAAGCCCAAATACGGCGCAAACGCGGGCAACAAAGCAAGCACACCCAGCACCGCCCCACCCAGCACGGGGCGCAGCACAGGATTGGGCACGCGCCGCTTCATCCACCCCCCAACAGCAAAAACACCTTGCGCAAAACAACGCGCCACCAAGCCAAAAACAGCCCCAGCCAGCCCCACTGCCAGCAAGCTCCAAAGCGAGATTTGTGGCACATAGCCAAGCACATAATGCGCATGCCCTATGCCCCACAAGCGCCCCACCTGGTCGCCCAGCACTGCTGCTACGGCACACGGCAGTAGCGCGTTATAGCGCATTTGCCCGAGAGCCAGCACCTCCAGCGCAAACACCGTAGCCGCCAGCGGTGTGCCAAAAAGCGAAGCAAACCCCGCACTGATACCCACCGTAAGCAAGAGGCGGCGCTCATCTTTGCTGATACGCAAAACCCGCCCAAGCTGCTCGGCTAGCGCACCGCCCATTTGCACCGCTGTGCCTTCACGCCCAACCGAAGCGCCCGTTAAATGCGACAGCACCGTGCTGCCAAAAATCAAAGGCACCATCCGCAACTGCACATGCTGCTGCGGCGCATGAACCTCATCAATCAGCAAATTATTGCCACCCTCTACCGCCTGCCCCCAGCGCCGATAGCACCAGGCAGCCACAAACCCCGCCAGCGGCATCAGCAACACCAGCCAATGATGCGCCACACGGGTAGCAGTAGCCCACTCCAAAGCAAACATCAGCCACGCCGAAGCCGTACCAGCCAACACCGCCACCGCGCAAGCCAGCAGCACCCACTTGGCCAGCCAGCGCAACAAAACCCCCACAGCAAAAACAGCCGAAACAGCAGAGCGAGAAAATTCAGACATAACTATTTGTTTTTAAAAAAGCAAGCACCCAACTGCTGCACCCCAACCTTGCCATAAGCAAACCAAAAAGCACAGCCCAACAACCCCAGCCAGCAACCACACCGCTTGCAACAAAAGCCCGTCACAAACAGCTTTACCACCTGCCTGCAAGCTGCTACACACTTGCCAGCGAAAAATTTTACTGCTGCCAGCCACCCGCCATGTATCAAGCCGTAGCAACCCCATCAAGCGCCACCCCATCATGCGCCAACCCGCCAAACACCAGCTCCACAAAGCAAAGCCTGACAAAACCCATACAGCATTGCCCTGCGCAAGAGCCAGCACAGTTGGCAAGCCATAGCACGCAACTGCGCCAACCTGCCGCAAACACATGCCAAAAACATGCCAAACTTGCGCTATCGTGCAATTTATTGCCCAACTTATGCACTAATCCCGATAACTTCTGCCAGACTAGCCAAGCAGTTGCACGCCACAAGCTGCTTCTTGCGATAATTAGCCCCTGTATCGACTCTTTCCAACCCAATACTGCCATGAAGAAACTTCTGCTTGCTCTCCCCTTTGCCCTGCTCACCAGCGCCATAGCCACTGCTGCTCCTGCTGCTCCTGCTGCCAAAAAAGCCCCCGCTAAAAAAGCCGCAGCAGCACCCGCCAAAAAAGCCCCTGCCAAAAAAGCTGCCCCCGCACGCAAGGCAAGCAGCAAAAAAGCGCCTGCGCCCGCAACAACTGCGCCCAAGACACCAGAAGTCAGCGCCGCCCCTGCCCCCAGCGTCATACCCGTACCCGGCCCCGCAGGTGAATACCCCGTCATCGTAGGCGACTTGCGCTGCGACGAAGGCACAGCCACCCTCGTTTCTGCTGCCAACAACGCCTTTCACATCCGCCTGCCCAAGCGTAGCTACACCATGCAGCGCGTACCCACCACCAGCGGCGTAGTACGGCTTGAAGACCGCATCAGCGGCGCTTACTGGCTGCAGATGGGCAACAAATCCATGCTTATCGACCCCAAAGCAGGCGGCCGCGTAGCCGATGGCTGCCGCAATGACGAACAACAAGCACGCGAAGAGCAACTCAAAATAGCGCCCGTCAATCTGCTGCAATAAGCCATCAAGCCGCCGAGCAGCCAAGCCAGCAAGCCAGCAAGCCAGCAAGCCAGCAAGCCAAAGCCAGTCTGCCACCAAGCAACCCTACTGGCTTGCTCTGATTGGCTTGGTTTAACTGGTTTGGCTTAACTGGTTTGCTCGCACTGGCTTCATCCAACTTGCTCGCGCCAACTTGCTTTGCCAGCTTTTTTTGCCAGCCATTTCGCTGCACTTTTCCCGCCCCGCTTTTCTTCACCGCACTCACAGAAAAACCGCCATGCTCCAAGACTATTACACCCATGTGGCAGAACGCGCTGCGCTAGGCATACCGCCCCTGCCCCTGTCTGCGCCCCAAACCGAAGCACTGATTGAGCTCATCAAAGCCGCGCAGCCCGAGCAAGCACCCGCCCTGCTTGAAATGCTCACCTACCGCGTGCCTGCTGGTGTAGACGATGCAGCCAAAGTCAAAGCCTCCTATCTGGCAGCCATTGCTTTAGGTAAAGAAAACTCCGCACACATCAGCCGCCACAAGGCCGCAGAGCTACTAGGCACCATGCTGGGCGGCTACAACATTAGCCCCTTGATTGAGCTGCTTGACGATGCCGAAAGCACACTGGCCGCCGTAGCTGCCGAAGGTCTGAAAAAAACCCTGCTCATGTTCGACCAGTTTCATGACGTGCGCGAAAAAGCCGAAGCAGGCAACGCCCACGCCCGCGCCGTGCTGCAAAGCTGGGCTGATGCCGAATGGTTTACCAGCCGCCCTGCCGTGCCAGAGCACATCAGCATCACCGTGTTTAAAGTACCTGGCGAAACCAATACCGACGACCTATCCCCCGCCCCCGACGCATGGAGCCGCCCCGACATACCGCTGCCCGCGCTGGCCATGCTCAAAAACACCCGCCCCGATGCCCCCTTCAAGCCCGAAGAAGACGGCAAACGCGGTCCCATCAAATTCATTGAAGACTTGCGCGCCCGTGGCCACCTCGTAGCCTATGTGGGCGATGTGGTGGGCACTGGTTCGAGCCGCAAATCTGCCACCAACAGCGTGCTGTGGTTTACTGGCGAAGACGTGCCCTTCGTGCCCAACAAACGCTTTGGCGGCGTGTGCTTGGGCGGCAAAATCGCCCCCATCTTCTACAACACCATGGAAGACGCTGGCGCACTGCCCATTGAAATGGACGTGTCGCAAATGCACATGGGCGACACCATCGAGCTGCACATCGACCACAGCACCGCCCAAGTAAAAGCCCTGAAAAACGGCAGCCCCATTGCCACCACACAGCTTAAAAGCGACGTACTGCTTGACGAAGTACGCGCAGGCGGGCGCATCCCCCTCATCATTGGGCGCGGGCTTACAGCCAAAGCGCGCGAGGCGCTGGGCTTGCCGCCTTCAACCCTGTTTCGCCTGCCCCAAAGCCCTGCCGACACGGGCACAGGCTACACGCTGGCACAAAAAATGGTGGGCAAAGCCTGCGGCCTGCCCGTAGAAAACGGCGCGCAAAAAGGCATACGCCCAGGCACCTATTGCGAGCCACTCATGACATCGGTCGGCTCACAAGACACCACCGGCCCCATGACGCGCGACGAGCTCAAAGACTTGGCCTGCCTGGGCTTTAGCGCCGACTTGGTCATGCAGTCTTTCTGCCACACCGCCGCCTACCCCAAGCCCGTAGACGTGAAAATGCACCACGAGCTACCCGCCTTTATCAGCACACGCGGCGGCATCTCGCTGCGCCCTGGCGACGGCGTCATCCATAGCTGGCTCAACCGCATGCTGCTGCCCGATACCGTAGGCACTGGCGGCGACAGCCACACACGCTTTCCCGTAGGCATCAGCTTTCCAGCAGGCTCTGGCTTGGTTGCCTTTGCCGCAGCCACAGGCACCATGCCGCTAGACATGCCCGAGAGCGTGCTGGTGCGCTTTCACGGCGAAATGCAGCCTGGCATCACCCTGCGCGACTTGGTGCACGCCATACCGCTGTACGCCATCAAACAAGGGCTGCTCACGGTAGAAAAAGCGGGCAAGAAAAACGTCTTCTCTGGCCGCATCCTCGAAATTGAAGGCCTGCCCCACCTCAAGGTGGAGCAAGCGTTCGAGTTGGCCGACGCATCTGCCGAGCGCTCTGCCGCAGGCTGCACCGTAGCACTCGATGAAGCCCCCGTTATCGAATACCTGCAAAGCAACATCGTGCTGCTCAAAAGCATGATTGCCAACGGCTACCAAGACGCACGCACACTGGCGCGCCGCATCAAAGCCATGCAAAACTGGCTGCAAAAACCCGCGCTGCTCAAGGCCGACGCTGATGCCCAATACGCCGCCGTAATTGACATCAATCTGGCCGACATCCACGAGCCCATCGTCTGCTGCCCCAACGACCCAGACGATGCCAAATTCATGAGCGAAGTTGCAGGCACGCCGATTGATGAAGCCTTTATCGGTAGCTGCATGACCAACATCGGGCACTTCCGCGCCGCTGCCAAGCTACTCGAAGGCAAGCGCGACATCCCCGTCAAACTCTGGGTAGCGCCCCCCACCAAAATGGACCAAGACCAGCTCACCGAAGAAGGCCTGTACTCCGTTTTTGGCACCGCAGGCGCACGCACCGAAATGCCAGGCTGCAGCCTGTGCATGGGCAACCAGGCGCAAGTGCGCGAAGGCGCAACCGTCATGAGCACCAGCACGCGCAACTTCCCCAACCGCTTGGGCAAAAACACCAACGTGTTTTTAGGCAGTGCCGAGCTTGCAGCCGTCTGCTCCAAACTCGGGCGCATACCCACGCGCGAAGAATATCTGGCAGACATTGGCGTGCTCAAAAAAGATGCCGACAACATCTACCGCTACATGAACTTCAACGAAATGTCCGCCTTTAACGCACAGGCAGACAGCGTAGATATTTAAAAACCAGCAAAAACAAAACAAGCAGCATTCATGCGCCATGCAAGCCATTTTCGTGCCGCAAGCCGCATAAATACTGCTTGCTCGGGTTTGGGCGTTTTTGGCTGTTTTTGGGTGTTTCTGGCTGCTTTTTCAGCTCAAATGCAGCCAGTAGCTCTTGGCAATCAGCCTTGTGGCACTGGGCGGCGCGAGGTTTTTCTGCCTGTTGCCAAGCGGCGCTCCAGATAAAAAGCCAACCGCGACAAGCCAAAGCACAGCAGAAAATACGTCAATCCCAAAATCAAATAAATCTGCATTGGCATGATAAACACCATGGTATTTATCTGCGTGGCAATTTGCGACAACTCTGCCAAACCAATGATGTAGCCCAGCGAAGTTTCTTTAATCGTAGATACAAACTGGTTCACCAGCGAAGGCAACATATAGCGCAGCGCCTGCGGCAGCACCACATAGCGCATACTTTGCCAGCGCGACATGCCCAGCGCCTGCGCTGCTTGCAGTTGCCCTGTGGGTATTGCCTGTATGCCAGCGCGCACAATCTCGGCCAGATACACTCCATCAAACAGCACCAGCGCGAGCAGCATGGTGCTAAATTGCCCTGTTTTTACGCCCGTAACGCTGGGCAAAAAGAAGTAAGCCCAAAAAATCACCATTAGCAGCGGCACGCCCCGCACGCAATACACCAGCGCCGTAACGGGCCAGCGCAACCAGCGCATGGGGCTCACACGCGCCAAGCCCAGCGCCAAGCCCACGGGCATGGCCAGCACCAGTCCAGCACTTGCCAGCAGCAGCGTTAAAACCAAGCCACCCAAAGGCCCTTCGGGGTATTGCCCCACCAGAAAATACAGCCAGTAGGTCTGCACCATTTCAAGAAAAGTCATGATGCCCTCGCTGGAAAGCGTTTTTGGCACCACACCGCCAGCATGGTGATGCCCAAAGATACGCTCAAATACGCCGCAGAAGCAAAGGTAAACGCCTCCAAACTGCGAAACGTGCTGGTTTCAACCTTGCTGGCTTGGCACATCAATTCAGCAGCACCAATCACCGTGGCAATACTCGTGTTTTTCCACAGATTCAGCGTCTGCGAAATCAAAGGCGGCAGCGATAGGCGCACCGCTTGCGGCAACACCACATGGCGCATAGCCGCAAAATACAACATGCCCAGCGCTTGTGCCGCTTGCATTTGGCCTTGCGGCACGGCGCGAATGCCGCTGCGAATATCTTCCGCCATAAAAGCAGCGGTATAAAGCGTTAAAGCGGCTACGGCGGCAATGGCCTCGAAATTTTGCGCATACAACCACTCTTTGCCCGCATCGGGCAGCAACTCGGGCATGCCAAAGTACCACAGCAGCATGTGCGCGAGCAGCGGCACGTTGCGCACGCCTTCTACAAAGCTTGCCCCCAGCCAGCGCAGAGCCGCTACCGATGAAATGCGCAGCAAAGCCACGCCCATTGCCAAAGGCAAGGCCAAGAGCAAGGTAACAGCCATCAGTTGCAGCGACAACCACATCCCCGCTACCAGCATTTGGTGGTAGGGGCCCGAGATGAGCATAGAGAAATCAAACAAAGGCATGTTGCGGCGTTTTCTGTGTGCTTGAGCGCAAACGCGAAGCGGCCTGTAGTGCTACTTTTTTGCAGCACCAGACCGCTTCATAAATTTGCCCAAGCCAAATCAATGGTCGACTTTATCGCTCTCGATTTTAAAGTAACGCTTGGGGAATTTGATGCGGCTATTGGGGCCGTACCATTTCATGAAGATTTTTTCAGCTTCACCGCTTTTCTCCAATGCGCGCAAAGTGGCATCAATAGAAGCTTTTACTTCTTTTTCGCCCTTTTTAATGCCAAATGCCAGCGGCTCAACGCTCAGGTTTTGCGGCAAGATGGTGTAATTAGCGCCGGCGGGGCCGAGTTTAGACACGGCCGAGAGCAAAGCCACCTCATCGTTCAGATAGGCTTGCCCTTTGCCTTGCTGCAGCGCCTGGAAGGCTTGCTGCGATGTCTCGAAGGTCACAATTTCAGCGTTTGGCACGGCGCGCAGCAAGTTCGGGCCTTGTGTGCCGCCCTTGACGGTAAGCGCCTTTTTGCCAGCAAGCTGCTTCACGTCGGTGATATTGCTGGATTTTTTTACCATCACTTTAGAGCCTGTGAGCAAATGCGTAAGGCTAAAGTCAATTTGCGCTTCGCGCTCTTTATTGTGCGTAAGCGACGCTGCCAGCATATCAATGCGGCCTTGCTGCAGCTCTGGAATGCGCGCGGCTACGGCAACTTGCTTGAATACGGGCTTAACGCCCATTTTTGCCGCTACCTCTTTGGCCAAATCCACCTCGTAGCCAATGTATTCGCGCGTTTTGGGGTCGATAAAGCTATTGGGCTCATCTGTACCCAAAATGCCCACTACCAACTCGCCTTTTTTCTTGATTTGCTCCAGTTGCGATGCGTGCACTGTTGCGCCAGCAAACAAAGAGGCAGCCAAAGTGCTGGCCAGTAAAATTCGACGGTAAATACGCATGGTCTATTTTCTCCAGAAAAAAGCGTTGCAAGGTTTAAAAAGCCATTTCCTGGCAAGCAGGCTTTTGGCAACTTGCTGGCTGCTGCAAAAACCAGCCAAGCCGATTTTATTGGCTAGCAGCAAGTGCAGTGCGCCAGCTTGGTCAAGCGGGTGGTACATGGTAGCGCTGTGCTGGCAGCCGCCGTGCCGATTGCACGATTTTTAGGGTTTTCCTGATGCGGCTTGGCGGCTTGGCGGCTTGGCGGCTTGGCTGGCTAGTATGCGGCTACTTTTTCCAAGTCAATCTGGTAGTTTTGCGGGCCGCTGTGCGCCACTTTAATAGCGCCCATGTAGTTGCCCAAACGCGCGCAGCGCAGCAAATCCCAGCCTTGTTGCAAACCGTGCAACAAAGCGCCGCGCCAGGCATCGCCGCAGCCCGTGGGGTCTAGCACTTGCGCGGGTGCTATGGCTGGCACTTGCTCGCAGATGCCGTCTTGCCAGACTTCGCAGCCTTTTTCGCTCTGCGTTACCACCATGCCGCGCACCTGCCGCGACAGGGCGGCGCGGTCGTAGCCGATTTTCTCGCACAGCATGTGCGCTTCGTATTCGTTTACGGCAAGCCAGCTTGCCTGATTGATAAGTTGCTGCAATTCGGCCGCATCAAAAAGCGGCATGGCCTGACCTGGGTCAAACACAAAAGGAATGTTTGCCGCGTGCATTTGCTCTGCATGGCTTTGCATGGCCAGTTTGCCGTTGGGCGAGATGATACCCAGTGCAATGGGTAAATCGACAGGGGCGGGGTTATGGTGCGCCTCGCTCATAGCGCCTGGATGAAAAGCGGTAATCTGGTTTTGCTGCGCGTCGGTAACGATGGTGCATTGGGCGGTGTAGCAGTCTTGCAGCATGGCAATGTGGCCCGTGTTAATGCCTAGCGCCTGCAAGCGTTGCAGGTAATGCCCGCCGTCTTTGCCTATAGATGCCAAGGGCAAGGGCTGGCCGCCAAGCTGCTTGACGGCATACGCAATATTGCCCGCGCAGCCGCCAAAGTCGCTGCGCATATGGGGCGTAAGTACCGACAAACTGAGCTTGTTAATCTGCTCAGGCAAAATCAAATCGGCAAAGCGGCCATCAAACGATAGGATGTTGTCAATGGCCATGGAGCCAGAAATCAGAATGTTCATGTGCGTATCGGTGTAAATCGGTATGGTTGGGTTTGGATGGGCGTGAATCGGAGCAAATGCCAGCTCCCAAACTGGCACAAAAGCCAGCGGCGAAAATCAGGGGTAAAAAACCGCTACGCGGTAGCCCGATATGCTTTGCCATGCAATATCTGCTGGCAGGCGCACCTTGAGCAAAACCGAGCCACTCCACTCGCCGCGCGGCGTAAGTATTGGTGGCGCAGGCATGGCAGCATCGTTGGCAATAATGCGCCGCACGATGATTTGCCCATCGTCGTTGAGCAAATTCAGCTCTAGCGCGGGCATGGCAACGGGGTGTGTAGAGGCATTGCGCAAGGCCACATTGAAGCGGTACACATCTTGCGATAGTTTGCGGAAATTGCTGCTTTCAATGGTGACAGCTTCAATGTTTTGCCACGGCGGTATGCTGCACCACGGCTTGCGGCACAGCACATCCAGCCCCATGCGTGCCAAAGGAATTTGCGCATACAGCGGCGAGCGATAGTGCAAGAGCACCTGCAACGCAAGCATCAAGCTTGCCAGTGCCGCCGTAAATGCCAGCGCCATACGCACTTTGGGCTGCGCCCAAAATACCCGCCTGCGCGCAGCGCGTACAAAAGACAAATCGGCTACAGGTGTCTGCACCACAAGGCCGCGCTGCCCGCTATCGGGCTGCTGACTATCAGCAGCACCTGCGCTGGCAGTAGTTTCTTGTGCAGCACTGGGTTCTGGTTTTGCGTGGCTGTGCGGCGCACCGATTGGCTGCGGTTCAAGTGGATTGGATTCGACTTGTTTAGATTCGACTTGTTTAGATTCGGCTTGCTTGGATTCGACTTGCTTGGTTTTCGCTTGTTTTATCTGGACGCTATCGCCTGCCACAAGCGGCGCTTGGCTGGATTTATCTTGCTCGCTTTGGGTTAGCTGCGTTTTTACTTCGGGTGCGTCTTGCTCAAGCGGCTCGGTTTCTGCTTGCTTCAAGGCTTCAGCTTGCTGCAACGCCTCCAGCTCTTTGGCCAAAGCCGCCAGCTTGCGTTGTGCCAATCGCTCTTTGCGCCGCGCCTGCTTGCGCAGTTGCGCCTCCGTCATGCCCTGTGTTGCCGCTGCATCCTCCAACGCTGAAGCAGCCGCTGGCTCTGGCTCTGGCTCTGGCTCTGGCTCTGGTGCAACAGTTTCGCCAAAAACCACTTCAGCCAACTCTTTACCTGCATCTATGCCATTTGCAGCATCTGGCTCATCCAGCCATATCAACGTGGCGGGCGAAAGTTGCTCGTCGGTAAAAAATACGGCTTCTTGCTCTTGCATCCGCGCAAAGTCATCTTGCGCCATTGCGTTGAATTGCGCATCGGGCGCGGCTACATGCTGTGCCGCGACTTGTGCCTCGTACGCCTGCAGTGCCGCCGCCAACTGCGCACTATCAATCACATCGGCCTCTTGCAGCTCTGGCCGATCCGTTTGTGTTGTTATCGCGTTTTCCGCCTGACTTAACGCTTGGTTTTCCGCTTGGTTTTCCGTCAGCATTGCCGCTTGCTCAAGAAGGGCTGCTTGCAACATTATGTCTTGTTCTTGCAAGTCTGGCTCATACGCCCAGTGCTCTAGCTGGCTTTGCTGATGCGATTCTTGCACCTCTTGCGCTAACGCAGGCGCTGCCACTACATCTGCCACCGCTTGCTGCATAACAGCTTCGGGCGCTGGTTCTTTTAGAGCAGCCTCTGCGGCAAGTTCTGCTGGCGGGCTTGCTGCCTCCAGATTCAATTCGGCAAGCAGCGGCGCATTGGCTGGCAGCGCTGGCGTTTGCCACTCAACGGGTAGGGATGCAAAATAATTGCTTGTAAACGTCTGTGCCTGCTGCTGCGGCGCTTCGGGTTCGGGTTCGGGCTGGGATACTGGCTTCTCCGCCTCGGTGCTGGTTTGCGCTTCAATGGCAGGCACGTCGGGCGGTGGCAGGTGCGTTGTCTGCGCAGGCTCTGGCGCAAGCAGTGCTGGCTCGGAGTCTGTGTCTTCAAACAACTGCGTATCCGCTATGAGCTCGCTTTCGTCCATCCATTGTGTTGCTTGCGCCTTTCTGGCTGCAACCACTGCGGCAATGCGCTCTAGCGCCAGTTGGGTGGCTGTAGATATTGGTCTGGTTGAGCCAGCGTCTGCGTTTTGGCTGGCTTGGCTGGTTTGATTGGAATTGGCAACTTCGCTTTGCTTATCTGCAAGCGGCGTGGCTGCGCCCAGCACTTGCTCTTCCAGCTCCAACTTGTCATCGGCTTTGTAAACCGTTTGGCATTGCCCACAGCGCACCCAGCCCTGCGCGATACGCAGTTGGTCAGGCACAACTTTGAACGATGTGCCGCAAGTAGGGCAATGGGTAACAAAACGCATGGTTCGAGAATTGTAGGGCAGTGCCGCCGCGCTTTCTTGCAAACACAGTTTATTGCTGCATGTTTGCTGGCAGTTTTAGGCAACCGCTAGCTGGCAGTGCAGAAAATCAGCTATTTCACCAGTTCGGCGCTGCTGCTGTGGGCAGTGTATGCGTGCATTTCTGCAACATTGGGCTATGCCTGCCGCTGCCCAGTCATCAGTATCCAGCCTTCTTGCGTGTCTGCCACTTGCAGTTGCAGGTAAGGTGCATAGGCTTCTTGCAGCTCTTGTGCTTGGCGCTCCAAAATGCCCGCCAGCACCAAATGCCCGCCCTTTTGCACATGGCCACAAAGCAGCGGAGCCAAGACTTTAAGCGGCGTAGCTAATATGTTAGCGATTACTACGCGATATGCGCCCTGTGCGGGGTCTACAAAATCAGGCAGACCTGTGCGCAGGCTGACGTGGTTATTGGCAGCATTGATTTGTGTGGACTCCACCGCTGCGGGGTCAATATCTACAGCATCAATCTCGGTCGCGCCAAATTTAGCTGCACCAATGGCCAATATGCCAGAGCCGCAGCCATAGTCCAGCACCCGCCCCCAGTCTTTGCCTGCAGGCTGCTGTGCTAGCCAACGCAAACACATGCGGGTTGTAGGGTGCGTGCCAGTACCAAATGCCATGCCAGGGTCGAGGCGTATGACTTGCTGCGCTTGCGCGGGCACTTCATGCCAACTAGGCACAATCCAGAAAGTGGGGGTTATTTCTACTGGCGCAAACTGCGCTTGCGTCAGGCGCACCCAGTCTTGCTCAGGCACGGTTTGCACGCCTACTACGCTTGAAGCAGCAAAAAATTCTTGCGCTGCCAGCAGGCGTGCTGCCTCGCGTGCGCCCGCTTCATCTGCAAACAAGGCTACAACAAGCGAACGCTGCCAGCCCTCTTGTGGCACGGGCATTCCCGGCTCGCCGTACAGCGCTTGCTCGGCGCTGGTGTGGGCATCGGCATCTTCTACCGAAACGCTCAAGGCATCCAGTGCCTCAAGCGCATCGCAGACGGTTTCTACATCGTCGCCCGGGCTGAGCAGTCGCAGTTCAAACATGGTTTTTTTGCTGTACCTGATGCATTAGCGCGGACGCTGCGACAGCCATTTTTCAAGATAGTGGATGTTGGTTCCGCCTTCGCCAAAACCTGCATCAGCCATCAAATCGCGGTGCAACGGAATATTGCTATGGATGCCCTCAATCACCGTTTCGCTCAAGGCAGTACGCATACGCGCCAGCGCTTGCTCGCGGGTATCGCCATGCACAATCAGCTTGGCAATCATCGAGTCGTAGTTAGGCGGCACACGGTAGTTATTGTAGATGTGCGTATCTACGCGCACGCCTGGGCCGCCTGGCGCATGCCACAGCGTAATGCGCCCGGGCGACGGGGTGAATTTGTAGGGGTCTTCGGCGTTGATGCGGCACTCAATGGCGTGGCCGCGCATACCAATCTGCCTTTGCGTAAAGGGCAGTTTCTCGCCTGCAGCAACCATAATCTGGGTGCGCACCAAATCAACACCGCTGGTAAATTCAGTCAGCGGGTGCTCCACTTGCAAGCGGGTATTCATCTCGATGAAGTAGAACTCGCCGTTTTCGTACAAAAACTCAAACGTGCCCGCGTTGCGGTAGCCGATTTTTTTGCAGGCCGTTACGCAACGGTCGCCAATGCGCTCAATCAAGCGGCGAGGAATGCCAGGCGCAGGCGACTCTTCAATAACCTTTTGGTGGCGGCGCTGCATAGAGCAATCGCGCTCGCCCAGATACACCGCGTTTTTAAAGGTATCAGCAATAATCTGAATTTCGATATGGCGCGGGTTTTGCAGGTACTTTTCCATGTACACGGCAGGGTTGCCAAATGCGGCAGCAGCCTCAGCCTTGGTCATGGTTACTGCATTAAGCAAAGCAGCTTCGGTGTGCACCACACGCATGCCGCGCCCGCCGCCACCGCCAGAGGCTTTGACAATGACGGGGTAGCCAATTTTCTTGGCAATGCTTTTGAGCTGCGCGGGGTCATCGGGCAACTCGCCCTCGGAGCCTGGCACGCACGGAATGCCTGCCTTAATCATGGCTTGCTTGGCCGAAACCTTGTCGCCCATGATGCGAATAGCTTCGGGGCCGGGGCCAATAAAGACAAATCCGCTTTTTTCTACGCGCTCGGCAAAGTCGGCATTTTCAGCCAAAAATCCGTAGCCTGGGTGAATAGCTTCAGAGTCAGTCACCTCGGCGGCCGAGATGATGGCTGGCATGTTGAGATAACTCTGCGCTGCGGGCGCTGGGCCTATGCAAATAGCTTCGTCGGCGAGCTTGACGTATTTTGCGTCGCGGTCGGCTTCAGAGTAAACCATTACCGCTTTAATGCCCATCTCTTTACAAGCACGCTGTATGCGCAGGGCAATCTCACCACGGTTGGCGACCAGTATTTTTTTAAACATGATTGTTCTCCCCGCTACGGCGCTTGCTGCGCAGGCATGTAGCTGACGGTGTGTGGTTTTCGGGCATGAAAATAATGCTTACCTGCACAGCAGCGCGCGTGTGGCACGCGGCTTGCTTGCAGCAGGCAGTGTTATTCGATGACAAACAACGGCTGACCGTACTCTACAGCGTCGCCGTTTTCGCTCAAAACCTTGGTGACAGTGCCAGCCACATCGGCTTCAATTTCGTTGAGAATTTTCATCGCCTCAACAATGCAAAGCGTTTGCCCAGCCTTCACTGTGCTGCCCACTTCAACAAAAGGCGCTGCCCCTGGGCTGCTGGCGCGGTAAAACGTGCCAACCATGGGTGATTTAACAGTATGACCTGCTGGCTCGGCTGGTGCATTGGCTTCGCTGGCGACGACTGCAGGCGCGGCAGGTGCAGCGGCAGCTACTGGAGCTGCTGCTACGGGTTGCTGCTGCATGGCTGCCATTTGCATTTGCATGGCTGGCAGGTAGGCTTGATGAGCCACTTCAGCGCCGCTTTTAACGATACGCACCTTGCCTTCGGCTTCGGTAATTTCGAGTTCGGAGACGTTGGAGTCCGACACCAAATCAATCAGGGTTTTGAGTTTTCGCAAATCCATGGATAGGGGCTTTCAGGTGTGTGGGAACTGTGCGCCTAAACCGAGTGGTTTGGTTTAGGCTGCGTTTGCCTTGCATTCTACAAAGTAATTGCAAAGTGGTTGCAAAGCGATGCTTACTAGCAGCTATGCGCGCTTTAGAGTGCAGACAGTTCCGAAGGCTGCAATGTAGCGCAGTTTAAAAGAATAAGCTGTTATTTTGCCGATAATTTTCACTATTTTTCGAAATCTCCTGCCAAAAATTTAGAAATTTACCTTTGCAAGGAAAATACAAGTCGCACAAGACTACAGCTCCAAAAACAGCAAAACTACCGCAAATTAAGCGATTTTAATGGCAATAGATAGATTTTAGTGCAAAATTTGCAGATGATGTAGGTTGCAGGCAAATCCTTCACAAACCCCAGGTTACTGCTTTACCTGCTTCTTGGCTGCGTTGCAGCATTTGGTAAAAAGGCCAGGCGCGGGTATGGAAAGGCACGCTGTGGTTGTGCTTTTCTTGCTCCGCATCTTGTGCTGGCTGGGCTTGCTGACGCGATATTTGCATGGCTGCCTGCAATTTTTCGATGGCTTCGGGCAAGTCTGCGGGGTCGATTACGCCTTGGGGCTCGGGTATTTTGTTGATGGCAAAGAGCACTTGTTCGGCTGGCTCTTTGAGCATGATGAGTTCGCCTGTAGCGCCTGATTTGAATGTGTAGAGCATGTTTTTTCCTTTGTTGTGCAAGTTAGGGGGTGGGAAATAGCGTGCTGCTGCCTGCTTGCATCAGGGTTTGCAGTTGCGCCAAAGTACCGCGCAGTTTTTGCCCTTGTGCATCGCTTTTCATGCTGCCGCGTTGCGCTAGCGTGTCGTTCACCAGCAGGTGCAAGCCCACTTCTTCGTGCAAGCCTTCACACCATGCATGCAAGCTCAACGCATCTACGGCACGGCTTTGCAAGCCCGTTACGCGGTTTACTTCATAGGCGGTGCCTGCGTTGATAAGCTCAAGCTCTACGGCTTTGGGGTCGTCGGTAAAGAGTTGCAGGTAAATATCGCTCAAGCGTGTGGCTGTGCCGCGCCAGACTGCGCCGCCCAGCAAGGGCGCAAAAACATTGAGCCGTTGCATCCATTGCGCGGCTAAAGCGCGTAATGCCGCCAGCTCTGCGGGTTGTGTTTCGGCGCAAAAAATGGCTAAATGCTCGCGCACGGCTTGCTCAAGCAGCATGTTATCTGGCAATGCTGAGTGCGAGGGCAAGCCAAGCTGCTTGAGTGCGCGCCGCTTGGCTTGTGCGTATTCAAGCCCTTCATCAAC
>RRZU012500817.1_pt1 | contig 19633 bp, 16 predicted proteins | sample 2165561 | NCBI WGS metagenome assembly RRZU01 (sample SAMN10456909, study PRJNA506462) | wastewater metagenome | isolation source: wastewater sludge | place: USA: Moscow, Idaho | reverse complement strand
GTCCCTGTTTTTTATTGATTATTTAATGTTTATTATCCAAGAATTGTCTTTAAATCTTCCGCTGCTGTAGTAATCGGCTTGACGGCAAATTTTTCCACGAGGACATTCAGCACAGCAGGCCCGATAAAAGCAGGGAGGCTCGGCCCGAGGCGAATGTCCTTGATACCCAAGTGAAGTAAGGTCAGGAGGATACATACGGCCTTTTGTTCATACCATGAGAGTATCAGAGAAAGCGGCAGCCCGTTTACATCTGTTTTAAAGACTTCCGCAAGTGCTGCAGCTATTCTGATTGCCGAATAGGCGTCGTTGCACTGACCGCAGTCTAAGAGGCGGGGGATTCCCTCAATATCGCCGAATTCAAGTTTGTTAAAGCGGTACTTGCCACAGGCCAAGGTCAATATCACTGTATCAGAAGGAGCTTGCTCCGCAAACTCGGTGTAATAATTACGCCCGCTTTTCGCTCCGTCGCAGCCTCCTACTAAGAAGAAGTGACGAATTTTTCCTTCCTTCACAAGTTCAACGACTTTGCCTGCCGCTCCAAGCACAGAGTTACGGGCAAATCCAATCATTATTTTCTTCTCCGGCGCATCTTCGGTAAATCCTGCAGCTGCCTGCGCCGCCGCTATGACGGGATCAAAATTTTTGTCTTTTATATGTACAGCTCCAGGCCACTCCACCAATCCGCAGGTGAAAATGCGCGAGATGTAGCTCTCTTTGGGCTTCTGAATGCAGTTTGTCGTCATCAAAATCGCCCCGGGGAACGCGTCAAATTCCTTCTGCTGATCCTGCCAAGCACCGCCGTAATTTCCTACAAGGTGCGGGTATTTTTTCAGGCCTGGATAGGCGTTGCATGGAAGCATCTCTCCATGAGTGTAGATATTGATACCCTTGCCCTCCGTCTGCTTGAGCAGTTCTTCCAAATCCGCAAGGTCATGGCCGGAAACCAGTATGGCTTTGCCCTTTATCGGGGTTACCCTGACCATTGTTGGCTCAGGATGCCCATATGTCCCTGTATTGGCAGCATCAAGAAGCTCCATCACCTTCAAATTGACCTCACCGATTTTGAGGTTTAGCGCCAACATGGATTCCACGGTAATGTTCTCTTCCAGCAAAGAGGCCAGCGAGTCAATAAAGAATTTGTTGACTTCACTGTCTTTCTGTCCCAGAACCCAAGCATGGTGAGCATAGGAAGCCATACCTTTCAAACCGTATACAGCCAGCCATTTGAGACCGCCAAGATCCGCTCCGTACTTATCTATATCAGCCTGGGGAGAATAGCTCGCCGCTTCAGCAAGAAGCTCCGGTGTGGAAGCTTCATGAGCACCGCAATGGCATTCACCCTCACTGCCGCCGCATTCCGGATTACAGCGGCGGACGATGTCATACTCTTCTTCCCTGGTAATTATGATCAGCTCGGCGATGTCCGCAGAGTCAAAATTTACATTTGTGACGGTGCTGAATAAATTATCGATCACAATCTTGGCAGTTGCCTCCGCATAATACTTTACCGCAGATGCCGTCTTAGCCAGCTCCATCGTATCATGAAGAAGTAAATCCTGGAGGTTGGCGGTGTTCTGGTCCTTACCGCACACTCCAACTACCGTACAGCCTGTACCCTTTGCGCACTGCTCACACTGATAACAAAACATCTCTGCACTTCCCTTCTTCCGCCTAAGCGGCAATCGTTTTATTGTGGAAACATCTCTCTAACTTCAATAAATTTACCGTTTAGTCCAAGTTTGATAAGTTTTAGCCTTATTCCCATCCCAGAGCGCGCGACAGCATCTTCCACCAAGCGCACCAATCCGCCGCAGCAGGGAACTTCCATGTAGGCTACGTCAATACGTTCAATTCCGTTTACTTTGATTATTTCTGTAAGCTTATCTATATATGGTTCTGTTTCGTCCAGTTTGGGACACCCTACAAGGCATATTCTCCCAGGGAGCAGTTCACTGTGAAAGTTAGGGCAGGAAAAGGCAGTGCAGTCAGCCGCGATAAGCAGGTGCGCACTTTGCAAGTAAGGAGCCTGAACGGGAACCAGAGAAAGCTGTACCGGCCAGTTGCGAAGCTCTGATTCATTAGAACATACACATTTTTCGCCGCTGTGGCTGGGCATTACCGACGCCGGTTTTAGTTCACGCGCCATTGTTCCCGGACAACCGCAAGGCAATGTGGCTGCATGCGTTTTCTTCGCAGCCATTTTAGCTTTTACCGCGGCTTCATCATAGGCTGCCGCTTCACGGGTCTCAAATGATATTGCCCCGCGCGGGCATTCACCGATACAGTCTCCCAATCCGTCGCAATATGTTTCGCTGATTAATTTGGCCTTACCGTTTTCTACGACGATGGCTCCCTCGTGACATGCCTCGGCGCAAATACCGCAGCCGTCACATTTTCCTTCGTCTATTTTGATAATTTTTCGCATTTTCATTCCCCATATCCCCCTTGACCTTCAGTCACTTTCTCTTTGAGCAAACTTTTGCACTTCAAAATCTTCAAGCGTGTTCGACTCAAGCCACGCTCTTGTTTCATTAGTAATTTTGGAAAGAAAACCCTTAAACATACAGTTTTTGTAGACACATTTTTCCTTACCGAAAACACAACCGCCATCTGATATCGGCCCCTCTATTGACTCAACGATATCGAGATAAGTGATTTCTTTGGCCGACCTCGCCAAGACGGCACCGCCCCCGGGACCTCTTGTTGTATTAATTAATTCAGAACGCGACAGCCTTAAGATAACCTTTGCCAGATGAGCTTCTGAAACGCCAAGTTTCTTTGCCATCTCTCTAATTGACAACCTATCACCGTTTTTCTCCGCAATCAGCCCCATGCTGTGAAGAGCTATATATGTGGCTTCGCTAAAACCAAATATTTTTGTCAATTTTTCTGCCTTTCATATTAAGGTATTGAGATACCTTAATTCTTTATATTGCTATTATAGACGAGCAACAAAAATACAAATCAGTAAATTGACTTAATAGTAAAGCTGTCATCAGGTATCTCTTCCTGAAAAGCATAATTTAGAGGTATACTTTTATCTGTACAATAAATTCGTTGAAAGAAGGAATTTTTACTATGTCCATCTGTTATTTTAATGGAAAATTCGCTCCTGTTTCCGAGTGCGCCATACCTGTAACAGATATGTCCATTCAGCGCGGAGTCGGGGCTTTCGAGTCAATTAGAGTATATGAGGGAAGACCTTTTGCCATGATGCCCCATTTGGAAAGGCTGGCAGGAAGCGCAGCGGGAGCCGGAATTGAAGCAGCCGACATTATTTCCAAGCTGCCCGAACTTATTAAAGAGGGACTAAAAAGAGAAGACACTCCTAAAGACGGTCTGGCAAAGCCATATATTACCGGCGGCGATGTTAATAATAAGGGACATTTTCCACAACCAAGATTTTTTATAATTTTTGACGAAGTACATAAACCTACAATTGAAGAGCAGAGGGACGGCATCGCTCTAGAACCGAACAGACAGAACAGACCTTTTCCGCTGATAAAGAGCACAAACTACCTTTTCGGCCTAATACCGCTTTCAAAATCGACATCAGGAAATTTTGAATCTCTCTATATCACGCCTGAGGGAGAGATAACAGAGGCAATGAGCAGTAACTTCTACATCTGCATAGACGGGAAAATAGTCACAGCTCCGGTCGGCAAAGTTTTGAAGGGCGTGACACGCGACATAATACTTACTCTGGCTAAAGAAGCCAATTTCAAGATAGAAGAACGCTGCCCGCTGGAAAGCGAGCTCGCTCGTGCCGACGAAGCTTTTATAACCGGCTCCGTAAAAGAAGTGCTCCCGGTAGTGAGAGTGGGAGAGCAGAAAATAGGCAACGGAAAGCCCGGCCCAGTAGCGCAGCACCTGCAGAAGCTCTTCATTTCCAACATGGAAAGATGGCTGGATAAATAGACAAAATCCTCCGCTTGTCAATTGGCAGGCGGGGGATTTTTTATTCGAATGATAATCGGCTTACATACAAAAATGCCGCCCTTATAAGAGAGGCGGCATTTTTGTAATTGTTATTTTAAGATTCTTTACTACTTAGCAAAACGTGTTCTGACGTCCTTCACAACGATGAAGGCCAGGAGAAGAATTCCTACGTAACCGTTGATTCCGTAGATGATGTTTACAAGCTTGTTGAAGGGGAGGGCCAAACCTATGAAGCAACCTGCCGCAGCCAGCACAATTGTAAGGATGTAGAAATTCTTTGACTTTTCTTCCGCGAATCTGGCTGAGCACTGCCAGAGAAGAGGAACTGCCGTGGTGTAGATTCCGACAAAGATTATCGCTGAGAATACGGTAGCGAAGATGTGACTGATTTCACCGGCAAGAAGAAGTGACGGAATCTGACTGCCAGCAACTGTCTTGATGTTGGCAAGGAGGCCGAGCATCATTATGATACAGCCAGCAGCGAAGCCGATTGCTCCGAAAGTAGTACCAAGCACAGCTTCTTTAGCACTGTTGGCGCGTTTGCCGAGAGCCGCAAGGAAAGCTGCGAGCCAGAGCATACAGAAGCCTACATATGAACATGCAGAGGTGAACCAGTTGGTACCGGCGCGCATTACTTCAATGCTGCCTGAGTTTATAAGAGCGGATCCTTCGACAATGCCAGCGGGGTTTTTGAATACTGATATGAGTCCGAGACCGATAGCAAGTACGACGATCACAGGACCCATTCTGCCGATAACGTCAACTATGCGTCCAAGTCCCATGATAACGGTTCCTCCGGCAAGAAGCATCATGGCTATTGCACCGGCCGTGTAGGGAACACCGAAGTGCTGGTTAAGTGTAGCGCCTGCTCCGGCAATCATGACAACGTATGACATGAAAAGGAATGCGATTGTAAAATAGTCGTATGCCATACCAATATGCTTGCCGCAGTAATATGCGAAAATGTCGCTGCCTTTTTTGAAGTCCTGCTTGAAACCGACTCTGATAAAGTCAGCTCCAACGTAGACAAAAAGGACCAGCATGAGCAGTCCGGTCAAGAGACCATTAAGACCATAAGATGTAAAATACTGAAGTATTTCCTGACCTGTCGCAAAACCGGAACCGATTAGAAAGGCTATAAAAGTTCCGGCAAACTTGATAACATTTGAAACATCAACGCGTTCTCTCTCCATTGATAAATCTCTCCCATTCAATAGTCTACAAAGCTTCTCCTGCATCAGAGAAAGGTAATTTTGCACAAATCCACGAATCTCTTCGCGTGTGAGCATAATCCAGAGGATGAATTCTGCTTATCAACGCTTATGCTGAAAACATAGATATTCTGTGTTACTCCGCCTTTGTTTGTAGTCCCATGATAAACCGTGCACGTATAATCTATGAGAAAACTTCATTAATACGGATTATATATTACCCGCATAGATAAGTATTGTGGCGGTTGAATAAAACTAGAAGTAAATCAAGTTTGTTTTTTCACATTCAGAACAAAAACCTCACCTGAGGCGGCATTATAGCGATTTTTTTCACTTATTGTAGTACACTTTCATTGGCTTATGAGAGAAAAAATGGTTTCCCTCTCTGACATGCTTAGGGGGAAACCATTTTTAAATATATTTTTGTGAATTTTCAGTGAGACAGTTTAATCGTACCAGGACACTCTTGAGAAGTCAAGGAAGCAGGTGTCGCCCACATTGTAGCGCGGCTCACGCCTGCCCTTTTGGATTCTGATTTCCTGTGAGCCGATTTTAACGATGTAATCAACTATTTCTCCAAGGTAAGCCATTCTGTCAATTACGCCACAAATGGTGCCTTTATCTCGAGAGGTGAAGTCTATCTCTGCAGGACGACAAGCAATCGTGGCTTTGCGCGCAGAAGCGAATTGCCGTGGTACTTTGGCCGTAATGTATCCGGCGTCGGAAGCATCCTCTAGTATCGCCCTGCCATCTTGGACAGAGGCAGCGATGAAGTTGGAGAGACCGATGAAGCTAAAGACGAATTTGTTGGCCGGTTTTGCGTAGATGTTGAGCGGCGTGTCAATTTGCTGCGTTTTCCCGTCCCTCATTACCATTATTCTGTCTGAGAGAGCCATTGCTTCAGACTGGTCATGGGTTACATAGATTATAGCGAAATCGTATTTGCGTTGGAGGTCTTTGATCTCAAAACGCATTTCTTCGCGAAGATGGGGGTCGAGGTTGGAGAGCGGCTCGTCCAAAAGCAGCAGCCCAGGGTTAATGGAAAGGGCACGAGCCAACGCGATGCGCTGTTTCTCCCCTCCCGAAAGGTCGTTGGGATAGAGCTGCGCCTGTTTTGTCAGGTTAGTGTTGGCAAGTGCCTGTTTTGTGCGCATCTCTATTTCCGACTTGGGCATTTTTTTGATTTTAAGCGGAAAGGCCACATTATCATAGACTGTCATGTGCGGCCAGACGGCAAAAGCTTGAAACACCATGCCAAACTCACGGTTTTCCGGGGGGAGGTAGTAATTTTTGTGGCTGGAGGAGATCATTTTACCGCCAACTTCGATTTCTCCCTCATCGAGGTCTTCAAATCCTGCCACCATGCGCAGGGTCGTGGTTTTGCCGCAGCCGGAGGGGCCGAGAAAGGAGAAGCACTCCCCTTTTTCTATTTCCAGGTTGAGGTCGTCAACCGCGCGCACCTGTCCGAAAAGTTTTGTTACGTGTCTTAGTTCTACAAAGGCCATCTTTACGCACCTCCGTTGTCTTTGCGTTTTTTCTTTTCAAAGAAGCGCTTTATGAGGATTTCGCCGCCGACAATGAGAAGCAGCGCCACTCCGGCGAGAGCGCACGCATAGACTGTTTCTCCGTCTTCATTGAGTGTGTAAATAGCCACACCGATGGTTCTGGTAGTCGGACCATAGAGCAGTACAGATGTTGTCAGTTCTCTCAATGCTGGGAGGAATATGAGGAAGAACGCCGCAACCATACCAGGTCTGATTAGAGGAATGACAATGTCGCGCAGAGCCTGCCAAGGCGTGGCACCACTCGCGCGGCTGGCTTCAACCAGTGAGTCATGCACCTGTTCCAAGGCGGCGCTGTTTGATTTGAGCGAGAAGGCCATGTAGCGGGCGATGTAGGCGACAAAGATTATCCAGGCAGTGTTGTAGATGTTCACACCAAAGCGTCCGCTCCATGTGAGTATGACTCCGAGAGCAATAACCGTCCCAGGGAGGGAGAAGGGCAGAAGCCCCAAGAACTCCAGAAACCATTTTCCGCGAACTTTCATTTTCACAAGAACGTATGAGATGATGCCGCCGGCTATCATGGTGACAAAGGCAGCGGAGAGTGAGAGGTAGAGGGAGTTCCAGATAGCGTCTTTGGTGAGTTTCCATTCAAAGAGCACGTACCTGAAATTTTCAAAGGTCATGTTTTCAAGAGCCACAGGCAGTCCGTATGTTTTGAGGAACCCAACCAAAAAGATAGTCACCGTCGGCATGACCACTGTAATGAGCAAATATATGCAGCAGAAGATGAATAGCGGCATTCTCAGCCCACGGAGCTTGAGAACCGAGGGGCGCACGCTTTTGCCGGCGATTATCTGAAATCTTCCCGATTTGATGACTTTATTTTGCGCGTAGAGGATAACAGCAGCAGAGAGCACCAGCACCACGGAAAGTACCGTTGCTGCCCTAATGGCGGCAAAGCTTCCCGCGCTTTGGTGAATAAGTTCGTAAATCATCGTCGGTATGGTGTAGATGCCAACTTCAGTGCCCAATATAGCAGGAGTGCCGAAGTGCGAGAGCGAGTAGAGGCAGACAAGCAGCGCGCCGGCGACAACGGCCGGCATGATAAGGGGAATGGTGATTTTTCTGGTGATGGTAAATAGTCCCGCTCCCGATATGCGCGCTGATTCTTCCAGCGTGGGGTCCATGCGTTCAAGAGCGCCGCTCACCTGGATAAACACAAAGGGGAAGAGGTACATGGTTTCGATGACAACGATACCCCAAAAACCGTAGACATTGAAGAGAGCATGTCTTGTACCGGTTATAGCCATCCATATTTGGTTGATGTAGCCGGCCCGCGGCGAGAGAAGCATTTTCCACGCCAGAGCGCCGATAAAGGCAGGTAGCATGAAGGGAACGGTGAAGAGCACTTTCATGGTCTGTTTGAAGGGTAGGTCTGTTCTGGTTACAAGCCAGGCGAAGAGAGTGCCGACAAAGGTGCAGGTGACAGTGACACAGGCAGCGATCATGATGGACATTTTCAGCGCTTGAAAGGTGTCTTCCTGCATGATGGTGTCCATGACTGCCTGTATGTTGAGGTGTCCTTCCACTACAAACGAAGTCCAGAATATGAGCACGACCGGCAGAGCGACAATTACTACCAAGATGAGCACGGCAAGTATGAAGATGAACTCTGCCATACCCCACTTTTTACCGCCGCGGTTAAGCATCGCCGCTCACCCCTTCCAATGTTGCGGAATCAAAGAGCAGTTGGTTGGCGAGTTTTATGCCGACTTTGTCGCCCTCTTTGAATATCAGGTTCAAGTCCACAGCTTTGTGCGTGTCTATTTGCGCACGAAGCTCCATTCCGGCGAAGTCCAGCCTCTGGTCAACGATGGGACCGAGTAGATTGACCCTTTTTACCGTCGCCGTGGGCATTCCAGGTTCAGGTTCACGGATTATGTCCACGTCTGATGGGCGGCAGCCAAGAACAGGGTTGTTGGGCACAAAGCCGGGAACACTATCGGAGAGCACAGCGTCGGTGTTTTTGACAAAGATTTTGTTTTCCCTCACGTCAATGGGTACCATATTGGCCACGCCCATGAAGCGAAAGACAAAGGCGTTGGAAGGTCTTTCAAATACGTCTACAGGGTTGCCTATTTGGCAGATGCGCCCGTCTTTGTCCAACACCGCCATGCGGTCTGATATCGCCAAGGCTATTTCTTGGTCGTGAGTGACGTAGAGGACGGTGACGCCCTTTCTTCTTTGCAGCTCTCTAATTTCAAATCGCATTTCCTCTCTCAAGTTGGCATCTAAGTTTGTCAGCGGCTCATCAAGGAGCATGAGTTTAGGCTCCGCCACCAAAGCTCTGGCGAGTGCTACGCGCTGCTGCTGCCCACCCGAAAGCTGCGACGGCAGCCTATCTTCTAAACCGGTGAGATTGACGCTGTTAATGGCATCTTGAGTTCTGGCCTCCGCTTCTTGTTTGGCTATTTTCTGTATTTTCAGCGGGTAGATAACATTTTCTTTTACAGTCATATGAGGCCATACTGCATAGTCCTGAAAAACGACGCCCAGCGATCTTTCTTCGGGCGGCACCATTATTTTATCGGCAGGAGAAGAGAGGATCTCACCGCCTATTTTAATGATTCCGGCATCGGGCTGCTCAAATCCGGCAATCATTCTCAGCATCACTGTTTTGCCGCAGCCGGAGGGACCGAGCAGAGTGAAGCACTCTCCGTCATTGATGGTAAGGTTTAGATCCGAGTAGACTGTTTTTTTGCCATATGCTTTGCGCACGTTTTCAAGTCTCACTTCCGCCAAACCAATCATCTCCTTTCAAGTAAAAGCGAGGAAGGACCTTGTTTTAAGGCCTTCCCCGCTAAACGTACTTTATTACGTTATTTGCCGGGACGCATTATGTCTTTGAATTTTTTGATGGTGTTTTCTTTTTCCGCGCTCATGTTCTTAAAATCAAGCTTGATGGCGTTGACGACTGCTTCGTGCGGCGAAGGAAGCGGGCTGTCTTTGGGAATTTTGATATCTGTTCTTACCGGCAGAGTGTAGTTGTCGGCGATTATCTGCTGTCCTTCCTTTGACAGCAGGAAGTCTACAAATTTCTTGGCCGCCGGGAGGTTAGGTGTATTTTTCATAATGGCTACCGGGCTGGGGAGGACAATGGTCTCTTTGGGATATGCCATGGCCAAAGTCGCGCCTTTTTTAATTTTCGACATGGTAATATAGTCAACACCGATACAGGCTACAAGGTCGCCCATTGCAGTGTCGTCAATGACCTGTCCCGAACCCTTGCCAAGAATGCCCCCGTTTTTGTGGACGTCTTCAAAGTATTTCCATGTGTAGAGTTTGGAGAGCGCAGCAACACTGCCGTAAGCTGTGCCTGAAAGGGCGGGATCCGCTACGCCAAAAGCGTCTTTGTAATCAGCTCCCAGCACGTCCTTCCATGATTTAGGAGCCTTTTTTATGAAGCGTGTGTTGTAGACTATTCCCAGTGTTCCGTTACGCGCCGGGGTGAAGTATCCTTCCGGCTCTTTTACGGGGCTTTCTACATATTTAACGTTCGGTGATTTGTAGGGTTGAAGTACGCCCTCTTTTTTAAGCTGGTAGAAATCGGGAACTTCACTGTGCCAGAGGACATCGACAACAAGCTTTCCCGCTTCGCGTTCAGCCGCTATCTTTGCCATCAGTTTGCCTGCTCCGGCGACATAAGCGTCAAATTCAATTCCGGGGTTCTTTTTGAGGAATTCATCTTTGAGTGCTCCAATGAGAGAATCTTTCATTGAAGTGTAGACTGTGAGCTTTTCGCCCGCCATTGCCGCGCTTGACACCAGAAGCATTGAAACAAGTAGTATTGCTGCCAAAAACTTTTTCATCATGCTGCCTCCTATGATTTTATTTATCGGAATAAATCCGAACTGACCGCAGGAAACCCCGCAAATAACAGCCACTGTGTGTGTTACCGCTTCGACTTGTGAAACAGTTCTATTTTCTCACAAAGATATTTTATACTAGTTTCGGCAAAAAAACACCTTTTTATTGACAATATTTATTAAAATTAAGCTAGCGCCATTTCATCAACGACATAGAGACGCTCATTTGAAAAATTGAGCGTCTCTATGTCGTTTAACTTATTTATCTGTAATTTATTTTCTGTTTTATTGATAGTACAGCAAGTTTTTACTATTAGTCGTCGTAGTTTTTGCCGTCGTTGCCGCCATGTCCGGGGGCGTTATCTGCTGTGTAGTAGCAACGTTTTCCCAAAACAGCGCGTTCCGGTGAGGCATTGTGGTCCGTTCTGCGTGACATCACCGCAGCCACCGCATCCGCGCTGTCCTCCGCGCCAAACGCGGTGATGAAGCGTTCTGCCCACCATGTCATTTCGTCAACAGTTCTGTCGATTATCGCTTTTGGCTCTGCTAAGATTTTGTCGCAGAAGGAGATGTTGAGTTTTTTGTAGTCTCCGCTCTTGCGGCTCATGCCTTTTTCATCTCCGGCAGCGGTGATTTCGTTCCAAAGCTCCATAGAGATGCCGCGGTCAGCATCTTTTACGTATGAACCGTTTTCGATGACAGCGTTACCGGTTTCAGGATCCATTTTTATTCCGAAATAGACATTCTGGAAAAGCGTGGCTACATTTCCTTTGCGTATGCCGTATTTGCGGAACGTTGATACTTTGTGCAGCGGCGTGCCTGATATTCCGTGCTGGGCGATGGAGACACCATATGGGGCGATTGCATCCGCTATCTCCTTAGTCCTGCCAAGGTCAATACCCTCCATCTGTCCGGCAGAGGGGTCGTATGTTCCATGCAGACTGCCGTTGGAGATAGCCAAGTAGTCAGGGAAGATTCCCCATGAATTGAGCCCGCCGATGTAGTAGAGAGCTTCTTCTACTGTGGATAGTTCACCCGCGCCTTTTATTTCTCCGACTTCGACTTCGAGTCCTAGTTCGGAGGGCAGCCAGCCGCAGATTGAACGAGTTGCAGTGAAGTTGTCATAGTCGTTGAGGTGTGAGGCGTCAATTGCGACAGAGGTAAATCCGTTCATCAAAATGCTGTTGAGGTGGGGCACGCCTTTGAGAACATCGTCAGGGCTCTTGATGGCGTAGTGATCAACGTGGAGCCCAAATACTGCGCCATGTCCCATTTCCGCGGAGTATTTCAAGGCATATTCGGGGATATTGACATAGTTGGCGCCGCAGTACGTGGCTTCTGATTTGGCTATTTCCAAGAGCACTGCCGCATTTTTGTTTTTGGCAGCCTGCATCACCGCTTTGATGACCAGTGGGTGGCGCACGTTTGCAGCGAGGACAATGGAGTCAACCTCTTTGTTGGCGGCGATGATGTCGCGCCCGCTGACAAGCCCCATAGCCTCATTGCCGAAACGTGCCTGCACGTTTAAAGGACGTTTTTTTAGAAGTTCTTGGTATGCTTTACTGTTCAAATCCATGGGAATCTCCTCCTGAGGATATTTCGATATGTTTTTGGTTGCTGTCTGCTTTTATTCTAACCTTAAGCCACAATGATGAAAAGGGGAAAAGAGCGCACAAGGCAAGCAAAAAATGAGCATTGCAATGTATTGATATTATGAGGTGCGCGTTTAAAACTCCAGCTCTTCTCCGGGGTGGAGAATTTTTACCGCACCAAACTCTTTCTCAACCTTCGCGGCAAATTCACCGGGGTCGGCTTTTATCAGCGGAAAGGTGTCGTAGTGCATTGGCACTGTTATTTTTGGTTTGATCATTTTTACGGCTCTCACAGCATCGTCAATATCCATTGTGTAGTATCCGCCGATAGGAAGCATAGCGATATCGATGTTTTCTTCTTCCAGCAGCGTCATTTCCACGGTAAGTCCGGTGTCGCCGGCATGATATATTTTTTTGCCCTCTATTTCAATAACAACACCGCAGGCTATTCCGGCATAACGGCTTTGACCCTCTATAACAACAGGTGAACCGTGCCACGCCGGCGTCAGTTTTACACGTCCAAAGGGGAACTTCGCCCGCCCGCCTACTTGCATACCCTCGACTTTGACTCCGTAGGAGGCTATATGGGCGGCAAGTTCGTTACAGGCAAAGACTGAGGCACCGGTTTTTTGGGCTATTTCTACGGCGTTTCCCAGGTGGTCGCCATGTCCGTGAGTTACAAATATAGCGTTGAGGCCGGTAAAGTCAGACGGTTTCGCTGAGGTCTGAGGATTACCTGTGAGGAAGGGGTCAATCAACGCCATCAGCCCTTCTCCTTCTAAATAAAACGCGCTGTGTCCTAAGTAACGAATCTTTGCCATTGCGGCACCTCCTGATTTATTGTTAATCTGTTTCCGAGCTGTACCCCAACTCGGTTCGTGTTTTTTCTATATCAATTTTGGTTTCGTCTATCCATTTTTGAAGTTTCGGATCGTTCGAAGTTCCTTTTTCAGAGGCCTCAAGAAGGCGCGCCAACTTTTTCTCTTGGATATTAAGCCATTCTATTTTTCCTTCGCGGCGCTGTATTTCGGAAATGGCATTCCCCTGTTCACCATCGTCTTCTTTAACAAAGGCACGGCTCATTTTATCTCCTCCAGTTTATAGAGTGTCTTTGTAAAACGGTAGAGATTGGTTCTTCTCCACTATCTCTATTTTCATCTTCGGCTTAACATAGGTGGTTAGGTCTTCTATTTCTTTGTTTCTCATTCTGATGCAGCCATGTGTTGCCCTGCGGCCGACAGACCAAGGCGCGTTTGTGCCATGGACAGCTATCTGCCACTTGTTGTAAAAAGATATCAGTTTTGTACCGTAAACGCCCTCTTGCGGCTCACCCTCTTCGGCAAACCATTTGGGATCAAAGACAAGCTTTGATGCGTCTTCTACAACACGGTAAATGGTGTATGTGCCAGCGGGGGTAATCAGATCCATTCGCGATGTTTTCTCTGTACCTTTGCCCTTCCCGATGGAAACGTACCATGATTTCTGTACCTCCCTGCCTTTATATAGAGAGAGACGTAGTTGTTCTTTATTAACTTGAATCCAGTACTCATCAGCTTTTGGCACCCATTTAGCGGCTAGGGCTGTTCCCGGTAAAGAGAGGAGCAGTGCCGCAAATAAAACATATGATAAGATTTTTCTCAATTTCGATGGCCTCCGTAATATGATATGCAGGAATATATTATAGTACAAAATTTATGTATAATACTACTTGTAAAAAATGGTTATGTTGAAGTATCATTAATGTTTAATTGGGTTCAAAATCTATCTTTGGGAGGCGGTCATTGTGGAAGCAATCAAAGCACCGCGCGGAACAAGAGACATACTCGGAGACGAGTCTTGGAAGTGGGCATACGTAACAGGCATCTGCCGTGATGTGGCAGATGACTATGGATATAGAGAAGTGCATCTGCCGATATTTGAACATACAGAGCTTTTTTGCCGCGGAGTAGGAGAGACCACGGATATTGTCGAAAAGGAAATGTACACGTTTGAAGACAGAGGCGGAAGGAGCATCACTCTTCGCCCCGAGATGACTGCATCTATGGTTCGCTCATACCTTGAGAATGACATGAGAAAGGGTACGCAGCCGGCAAAACTTTGGGGCATCGGCCCGATGTTCCGCTATGAGCGCCCCCAGAAGGGACGCTACCGTCAGTTCGTTCAGCTCGATATCGAAGCTTTGGGCGCACAGGATCCCTTTGTTGACCTTGAAGTCATCGACTTTTCCATGGAGCTGTACCGCAGACTCGGTCTCTCAAATTTGCAGGTTGTTTTAAATTCCGTCGGATGTCCCAAATGCCGTCCGGTCTATAGAAAGGCCTTGCAGGATTATTTAAAACCTAGATATGAGGAGCTTTGCGACTCATGTAAAAGCAGGTTTGACCGCAACCCGCTGCGTATCCTCGACTGCAAAAGCCCCGTATGTAAAGAAATCACCGAAAACGCACCCACCATTATGGACCACCTCTGTGATGAATGCAGAGACCACTTCGCAGAGCTCACACGCGGGCTGGAACGTATCGGCGCGATTGTTAAACATGATAAACGGTTGGTGCGCGGACTTGACTACTATACAAAGACAGCCTATGAGATCCTCTCTGGAGATCTTGGCTCGCAGAACGCCGTTTGCGGCGGCGGGCGCTATGACAACCTTTCCGAGGCTATCGGCGGTCCTCATGTCCCCGGAGTCGGCTTCGCATCGGGAATTGAACGCGTCGTTTTAACAATGCAGGCCCAGGGCTGTAGCTTTGGAAAAGAACCTGGAAACAAAGTATTTGTTGTCGCCGCAGAGCCGGATGCACGTCTTGAGACAATGAATCTGGTACGCACCTTGCGTATGAACAGAATCTCCGCTGATATGGACTATATGGCTAAGAGCATGAAGAGCCAGATGAAGAGTGCCGGGAATATGGCGCAATACGCCTGCATTCTTGGCAGCGAGGAAATCGCCAAAGGAGTTATTGCGGTAAAGAATCTCGGAGACGGTACGCAGGAAGAGCTTTCTGTAGAGCAGCTCATTAACAAACTCAGGTAAAACACTTATTTCTGCGGGACCGCCACAGTGCGGCTTCGCAGTTTAGTCAGCCAATAATACAAACTTCACGGTAAAGAGGGAATATTTTATGGAACGACATTATGACGCATCTTGGAAGAGAACAACCTTCTGCGGCGAACCGAGACTTGAAGACGCCGGCAAGGAAGCTGTACTCAACGGATGGCTGCGCTGCCGCCGTGACCTCGGCGGAATTATTTTTATCGAGCTTTGGGATAAAACAGGCGTAACACAGGTAGTATTCAACCCTGAGCTTAACGCTGAAGCGCACGAACGTGCCGGTGCTCTCCGCAGCGAATACGTACTGGCGGTAAAGGGTCTTCTGCGCCGCCGCCCGGAAGGGACGGAGAATCCCGACTTAGCGACAGGGCAGGTTGAGCTGCTGGTCGATGACTTTATCGTTTTGGCTCCGGCAAAACTTGTGCCGTTTGAGATAGACAACGCCGATACCGTTAATGAGGATCTTCGTCTTAAGTATCGCTATCTCGACCTCAGACGCGAGCAGATGCAGAAGAATTTACTCACCCGTCATAATGTCACCCGCTACACGCGCAATTATTTCGGCGACCACGGCTTTATTGATATTGAGACACCTATGCTTACCAAATCTACACCTGAGGGAGCAAGAGACTATCTCGTACCAAGCCGTGTTAACCCAGGGCTTTTCTATGCTCTGCCTCAGTCACCGCAGATTTTTAAACAGCTTTTGATGGTCAGCGGCTGCGACAGGTACATGCAGATAACCAAGTGCTTCCGTGATGAAGACCTGCGCGCCGACCGCCAGCCGGAATTTACACAGATAGACCTGGAAATGAGCTTCATTACAGAAGAAGACATTATGGTGCTTGTAGAAAACTATCTCGCGGGACTTTTCAAGGAAGTTCTCGGAGAAGATGTCAAAGCCCCATTCCTGCGCATGACCTGGGACAGAGCGATGAACCTTTATGGCAGCGACAAGCCCGATATGCGCATCCCGATGGAGATGGTTTCCCTTGAAGAAGTATTTAAAGACGGAGACAACCCCTTCACAGGATTGGTGGCAGACGGCGGCACCATTAAGGGACTGCGCCTCCCAGGCGGAGCCACTCTTTCGCGTAAAGAACTTTCCGACCTTGAGGCCCGCGCTAAGGCGCTCGGAGCAAAAGGTATGGCAAACTTCCAGGTTAAAGAGGGAGAGCTCAAAGGACCTCTTGTAAAGTTCCTTGACGAAGGCAGAATCGCCAGACTCAAAGAGCTTTCGGCAATTGAAGACGGCGATGCCCTTTTCCTGATGGCGGATAGCAGCTGGAGAAAGGCCTGCGAAATACTGGGACAGATCCGTTTGGAACTAGGCAAGTCACGCGGGCTGCTCCGAGAAGGCTTCAAATTCCTTTGGGTCACAGAATTCCCGCTCTTTGAATGGGATGAGGAAAGCGGACGCTATACCGCCGTTCATCACCCCTTTACCGCGCCGATGAACGAGGATTTGGAATTTTTGCTTACAGAACCCGGAAAGGTCCGTTCCCGCGCCTATGACGTTGTTTTGAACGGCACCGAGCTTGGAGGCGGCTCAATCAGAATCCACAACCCCGAAATGCAGGCGAAAGCTTTCCAAGCTTTGAATTTTACTCCTGAATCGGCTAAGGAGCGCTTTGGCTTCCTGCTTGAGGGCTTGAGCTACGGCACGCCTCCCCACGGCGGACTTGCTATCGGTCTTGACAGACTGGTAATGCTGATGACCGGCAGCAAATCAATACGCGACGTCATGGCTTTCCCGAAAAATCAGAAAGCGCAGTGCCCCATGACAGAGGCTCCGAACTGTGTTGATCCCAAGCAGCTTGACGAACTTTCAATCAAAAGTATTGAGCCAATTATTTAAAGACAAATAAAAAACGTGGCGGCTGCGGAGTTTTACGCCGCAGTCGCTATTTTATTGCAAAAATGATATTGTTTTTTCTATTTTAGCTAAAAATATATCAAATAAAATATTGCAATTATCGTAAAAAAATACTACACTCTTAGCCGAGCATAAGCTGTATAAAAGTCACTACACGGAAGGGACGTGAGACGACAATTGAAAAAAATCACTGGTGTCTGGTGCGTCAGACATGGAGTGGAACTCCAGAAATTCTATCCTAAAACCTCTCTCCGGACATACTCCGGATTTTCCCCTTATGCAGACATTTTGGTGTCTGCATCAATGTTGTATCCTGAATATCTTCGTATATGACTTCCGACTGATTGACGCTTAAAAAATCAGAAGGAGGAAAAATCATTGAATACAGTAAATAAACCGCTAATAATTATTGAAAACCTCTATAAGGGTTTTGAAGATGGAGATGTGCTCAAAAACATCAGCTTCACTATCAGAGAGGGCGATTTGGCTTCGATAATAGGCCCGTCAGGCTGCGGCAAATCAACATTTTTGCGCTGCCTTAACTGTCTTGAACTGCTTGATTCCGGCTCAATATCTATTGCGGATGTAAAGTTGACCCGCGAACCTGGGCAGAGACCCGACGACATTATGATGGCGACAGTTCATGAGATGAGAAGCGAAGTGGGCATGGTTTTCCAAAGCTACAACCTTTTCCCTCACAAAACATTGCTAGAAAATGTCATGCTTGCGCCTATGGTCGTCAAGGGCATCGAAAAAGACGAGGCATATGAATTGGCAATGAAGTTTATCGACAAAGTAGGACTGGGAGGCTTTTCTTCTCGATATCCTTCCACACTGTCCGGAGGACAGAGCCAAAGAGCCGCCATTGCCCGCGCCTTGGCGATGAATCCAAGGGTAATGCTCTATGATGAACCAACATCAGCTCTAGATCCTGAACTAGTCGGAGAAGTTTTGCAGGTTATGAAAGACCTCGACTCAGAAGGAATGACACAGATCATCGTCACTCATGAGATGAAATTTGCCAGAGACGCCTCTGACTACATCATATTTATGGACAAAGGCGAGATTGTGGAATATGAGGACGGAGACGTTCTCTTTGAACATCCGAAAAATGACCGCACAAAGGCGTTTTTACGCCACTTTGTAAATACGGGGGTGGCATGCTGATGAAAAAGTTCGCTTTAATACTAACCTTAATACTTATCGCTCTGTGCGCTGCGGCTCCCTCTAATGCCGCGACCCAAGCATCAGCATCAGTTGCCGAAGCCGTGGAGGACAACAGACCCGAACTACGCTGGGGCGGTGACTCCGAGGGCGGTTTTCCCTACATGTTCCCCAGCCCCGTCAACCCCGATAAACTCATCGGCTTTGAAGTGGACATTGTTGACGCCATTGCAGAATATCTGGACCGTAAACCGGTATACGTAAATAACGCCTGGGATAACCTTATTCCCGGTCTTGAGCGAAAAATGTATGATATCGCCATCAACGGTCTGGAAGTGACGCCTGAACATGAAGAAGTAATCAACTTTTCCATTCCCTACTACAAGACCTTTCTGCAGTTGGCTGTCCGCAAAGAAACCAACGACATTAAAACTATTCAGGACTGCAAAGGCAAAAAAGCGGGAACACTGAAAGAAAGCTACGCACAGGAAATGCTGAAGGAAGTAGGCGGCATTGACATTAAAACCTACATTGTTGAAGCAAATACCTATGAGGACCTCGCTAACGGACGTCTGGACGCCGCTTTTTTTGACCACCCAATAGCCCTTTATTCCGCCGGATTCAATCCCGAGATTAAATTTGTGGGGCCTCCCGTTGGAGAACTGAAATACGCTATCGCCATGCGCAAAGCTGACAAGGGACTTCAAAGAGATATTAACAGAGCTCTGGTATATCTGCGTGATTCCGGAAAACTGCGTGAGATCTATGACAAATGGAATCTCTGGACACCTGTAATGGCGGAAGAATTCAACGATTACAGCCCGACAAAGATAGAACCGGTCTACTATAATGACTGGGCGGAACAGCACAAACCGGTCCTTACTCTCAGCAAACGTATAGCACGCTATGTGGATGCCATGCCGGCATTTGGCAGAGCGGCGATTGTCACTATGCAGGTTTCCATCACCGCAATGATTCTCGCCATCGCCCTGGGACTGGCACTGGCTATTACCAGAGTTTTTGCGCCTAAGTGGTGCTCACACTTAGCATCATGCTACATTGAAGTCGTAAGAGGCACTCCTGTACTGATACAGCTATTTTTTATCTTCTACGGGCTTCCCAGCATCGGCATTAAGCTTTCTCCCTTTTGGGCCGGAGCCATCGGCTTGGGACTAAACTATGCCGCCTATGAAGCGGAAATATACCGCACAGGGCTATTCGCCATTCCCAGAACGCAGTGGGAGGCGGCATTGGCTCTTGGCATGACAAGATGGCAGGCAATGCGTGAGGTCATTCTGCCTCAGGCTGTGAGAGTGGTTATTCCGCCTATTACCAATGATTTCATCTCTTTGCTTAAGGATTCTTCCCTCGTATCGATAATCACGATGGTTGATCTGACAAAGACATACGGACAGATTTCCGCCACAT
>RRZU010618751.1_pt1 | contig 19635 bp, 17 predicted proteins | sample 2165561 | NCBI WGS metagenome assembly RRZU01 (sample SAMN10456909, study PRJNA506462) | wastewater metagenome | isolation source: wastewater sludge | place: USA: Moscow, Idaho | reverse complement strand
CAGCGCGCGGCCCAACCGGTTCATCACGTCCAGGCGAGAAGCAATGGTCAGCATGCGCTGAACTATACAGCGAGGACTGAAGTGGTTTTACGCAGCCCGGAGTCGCTAAGCGTGCGAACGAGGCTGTGTCAGTTGGGGATCCCCAATCGGTGACGGCAATGATTTCACCCGAAGCGGCGCCGCTGCGTGGTGCGAGCACGGTATGACGTTCCCTTGCGGTTCAGACCACCCTTAAACCGGCGTATTTCCAGGGAGGTCCGAGGGCTGCGTACTGCGGGGCTCGCCGGCGTAGGTGCCGAAGGACCATTGGTTGCCTTCAGGGTCGCGCACCGTGACCTCCCGGCTTCCGTAGTCCTGCTCCGTCGGCGCATCGGGTACGTCGGCGCCGGTCGCCCGTGCTCTCTCCAGCACTGCGCTGGGATCGGCAGTGACGACGTACGCCGACGTGGTGCCGGGCTGTTGGGTGAAAGGCCCCTGTGGTTTGTGGGTCCCTAGCATCACTCCACCGCCTTCGGGCCAGTCGAGTTGGGCGTGCTGGACCATGCCCGAGTCGTCCTTGTAGCAGGCGGTCTCCTCGAAGCCTAGGGCGACGAGGAAGTCGATGACCACGCGCGGGTCGTGGGCCTGGAACGCCGGCCAGACCGTGGGCTGACGGGTTAGGGCGGAGCCGCTTGAGTTGCTCGATTCGCTCATGACCCCAATGATGCGGCATGCAGTTCGACTCCGGCTTGGACGTTTCGGAACTCCTCGTCTATCCAAGCGGTCGGGCTGAGGCCAGCGAAGTCGGCAAACTCGCGCACCAGGTGAGCGTGGTCGTAGTAACCCCTCTCGGCCGCGATCCGCGATAGGTCGAGAGATCTGCGAGCACCGGGCGCTACGGCGGCGTGAGCAATCGCCTCCCGGGCACTGTCGAACCGCGCCAGGCGCGCGGCCACCTTCGGGATGAGACCGAGCTCGGCGGCGAACAGGGTCGAAAGGCGCCGCGGGCTCAGAGCGACCTCTCGCGCGACATCAGCGACGCCGACGACCCCGCGGCGTAGTTGTATGACCTCCCAGGCGCGTCTGACCTCGGGCCGGACCCGTGCCCGGCTGTCGCTGCGCCTGACCAACTTGTCGAGGAAAGCAAAGACGACCCGGTAGCGGCCCGACCAATCGGCCGTCTGCGCGAGGCGCTCGGTGACCTCGTCGGCCAAAGACCCGAGCAAGTCTCGCGCGTCCCACGCAGCGGTGGGCAGTGCGGACGCGGGCGCACCGAACAACAACCGCGCACCCAGTGGTGGTACGGCCAACTGGATACCTGCCCACGCGGACGGCTGAACGACCAGCGCGCTCGTGGTGTGTAGACCTCCGACGACGACAGTCTGACTGTATACGTCACCTCGCCGCCAGGCATGCCACGAAGGCGCGGTGCGCAGCCGATCGCCGATCGGGAGAACCACCGTCAGTGAGGTCGACGGCAATCCGCGGTGTACGCCTGGTGTCATCCCGGTCGCGGCGTAACCGTAGATTTCACGGACGTAAGGGCGCAGCCGCTGCGGCACCCGCAACGGCGCAGGGTTATCCCATCCCGCCGCCATGACCCTCAGACTACGGAGTCCCTCTCGGGTGAGCTCGGAACCGGGTGTCGTCGAGTATTAACGGCGCAAGGCCGATGGCCCCGTGCCGAACTCCCGACGGAAAGGAAGACGTGATCGACGACGCCGCCCGATAATTAGCGCCCGGTCTCGTCATAAGTCTGAACACAGTCGGTACCTGATCGATCTAGGCGCCAACCCGCTAATTGCCTCCAGCGCGGTCTGGGAAACTGCTGAGCGATCCGTAAATCGGGGCACTGGCAGCAGATCGAACCATCCCGAATGAAAAACGGTCACCGATTGGGGATCGGCACGCGGAGCGTACCCAGAAGCCGATCGTCGGCCGGCGCGGGTTCTGCCCCCCGTCTTGGACGCTCGAACCTCTCTACGGTGGGTAGTGGTCCCTACCCCAGGGTCGATGCTTGGTCGCGACGCCCCGACGACGAATTGGAGCTCTCCATGAGGACCGCCACCGACAAACTCCTTAACGGGGTCCAGCACCCGACCGTGTATCGCGAGGTCGTCATCTGCTCGGCCGGTGCACCGATCGTGCTCTCGGTGTGGGCCGGACGTCCGGACCGGGCCAGCGTTGTCTTCTTGCCGGGCACGATGACCCACCCGCTCTTCTACGAGGACTTCCTCGACGCCCTCAATCGGAGCGGGCTCACGGTCATTGGTGTGCACAGTCAGGGGCACGGCAAGAGTCCTCGGACCCGCCAACCGCTCACATTCGAGCGGCTCCTGACAAACGCGCGTGACGCGGTCGCGTGGACGCGCCAGGAGTTCCCCGACGCCCCGGTTGCAGTGCTCGGGTCGAGCCAAGGAGGCGTCGTGGCCATGGCACTTGCCGCGACCGGACAACATCTCGACGTAGTGATTGCGCACAACATCCTCGACCCGAGCCTGGCCTCCAGCCTTGAGATCACCCGCTTCCCGAAGTGGCTGGGTCACGTCTATCCGCTCGTGCTGAGCGCATTCCGGGGCGTTGGCCGGCTCGCACCACGGGTCCCAGTACCGTTCGACGCCTACCTCGACATCAAGCGCGTCTGCCGGGACGAGGCCAATGCGGACTACTTCTACACCGACCCGCTGGGCCGCCGAACCTATCCGCTCGGTTTCCTGGCTTCGCTGTTCGGCGCCGACCTTTCCGGCATGCGCAATGGCGGGATCAGGTGCCCAGTGGTCGTTGTCGCCAGCCGCGGTGACCCGCTGTTCCCCCTCGACTACACCCAACAGGTCTACGAGAGCATCGTCGCGCCTGACAAGGAGCTGCTGATCCTTGAGTCGCAGGTGCACTTGCTGTTCAACGAAGACCTCAACGTCGTGCTGCCGCCACTACTTGACCGGCTCGCGAACCTTCACGCGACCCCCGCCTGACGGCCGCACAAGGGGCCGAGACTCGGGTGCACCGCCGAGGCCAGGGCCCGCTTCGCCGACTCCCCGTCAGCCCTGTGAAGACCGAGAAGAGACGATTGGGCGGTGTCCAGCAGCCGAAGCCGTTACGGAACAAGGGCGTCTCGCTGAGAAGCCGCGGCGTCGGAAGTGGTCCGCTTGCCTCTTGTGCCAACCACGGCTCGGGCGTGCGATGCTCGTCGAGTGCCCGAGCCGTTCGCCGACATGCTCATGGGTGGCCACCCCAACTCCCTCGGCCGGACCGAGGAGGTGGTTGGCATCGTGCTGGCCCATCCTGCTCGGCTGGAGGAGTTGTTCGCGACCATTGCCGACCCGGACGAGGTCGTGCGCATGCGCGTTGGCGACGCGCTGGAGAAGGTCTGCCGCGAGCAGCCGGGATGGTTCGTGGCGTATGTCGACCGCCTGTGCAACGACCTGGGACAGATCGAGCAACCCTCGGTCCAGTGGCACGTCGCTCAGATGCTTCACCATCTTCGTAGCGGCCTTTCGGCCGACCAGGCGCATCGAGCCACCGAGTTGCTAAAGCGGAACCTGACAAGCTCGAGGGACTGGATCGTCCTGAACGTGACTATGGATGTCCTGACCAAGTGGGCCCTCCGCGACACGGCCCTGGCTGGCTGGCTTGCGACCGAGCTCGAGCGACTGCGTCAGGACGGACGCAAGTCGGTCGCCAAGCGTGCTTCCAAACGCCTGGCCGAGATTGCGGGAACGGGCCCGTAGGGGATCGGTGCCCGGTGACCGGGCCCATGCGGTGACTCGTCGCGGTGGGAGTTCATCGAGCCGGTCACTGGGACCCCGTTCCCTGATCCGAGCGACTACACTGCCCGTCGTGTGCCGGACCGGTTCACTCACGACCATCTCGCTGCGCCTGCGGGGTGGTTCGGCTTGCGCCCCTTCGACGAGGACTTCTACGCCCCGGACCGGTGGGCGATCCTGGTCGAAGACACCACGCCACGGGACCCGAAGCTGCGCCCACTCCGCGGCAGACGTGCCGGTGAGCTCCATGGCGAACGATGGCCGGAACGGGATCTCCCTGCGGTCGTTCAGGCGCGCTCACCGGCCCGCAGAAGTGTCAGGAGAGCGCGTGGTCTCACCGAATGCACCAGAGTGATCGCCTCGAGTTGCCCCGGGTCCGGGATCAGCAAAGCCCACGCTCGACCATGTCGACCATCTGGTCTATGACCTTGTCCAGCGGGACCGTCTCGTCGGTCACGCGGTAGTAGTCATTGAGGCGTGGCAGCAGCTGGCTGTCGCCGATGGCGATCCCGGTCGCGGTGACCACGCGAGCGGCGATGTCGGGGTCCACGTCGGCCCGCACCTCTCCTCGCCGCTGGGCGGCGGCGATCATGTTGCGCATCGCCTCATGCAGCGCGCGACCATAGGGCACCACCAACCGCTCTACGACCACGGGGTCCCCCTGGTATGCGCCCCGGAGGAACACCCTGACCACACCCAGGTTCTGGCGACACCACGCGAGCCCGCCCTCGAGGAGCAGACGGATTCCGTCAGCCAGCGGCATCTCGACGAGAGCCGGAGCGAGGTCCGCCGTGGCGGCGGCCAACTGCCGACCACACAGGGCGAGGGTGAACGCCACCAGCCCCTCACGGTCGCCGAAGTACTGATAGATCGAACCAACCGACACCCCGGCCTTGGCCGCCACTTCCTTGATCCTGATGTCTGCCGGGCCGCGCTCGAATGCCTCGTCGAGGACGGCGGCGATGACCGCGACCTGACGCCGCTCGTCGAGCCGCTGGAACGTCCGAGTCGTGAGTTGTTCGTCGCCTAGCGCGCGAACGAGGTCACGATCCACGGGGCTGTGAACACGGGCGCTATGAACCACACGTTCACTTTACATGAACCAGTAGTTCAGGATAGCCTTGCGGCAGAGCGCCGGTCGCCTCAACGAATAGGGATCGCTGTCCGATCGGCGCGGGGGATGTGAATCATGGACGTGCGACGCCACCGACTGCTCGCTCTCCTCGTGTGCCTGTCAATGATGCTGCTTGCTCCCGCGGCGCAGGCCAGGCCAGTCCCGGCCGGTGGCGTCGACCCGGCTGTGGTCGACGCCTTCCTGAAGGCCCAGATGGACAAGCACAACATCCCGGGGCTGAGCGTCGCGATCATCGAACGCGGTCGGATCACCTACCGCCAGGGGTATGGCGACGCCGGACACGGCCGAGCGATGACTCCAGACACGCCACAGCCGATCGGCTCGATCGCCAAGACGATCACCGCCACGGTGGTGCTCAGTCTCGTCGAAGACGGTGCGATCCGACTCGATGATCCCGTGCGGAGCTACCTCCCCGAGTTCACTGTCGCCGATCCCGCAGCCTCCACGACCATCACGGTTCGCCAGCTTCTCCAGCACACGAGCGGGCTGTCCGACTCGGGCTATAACCGGGTGCTCTCTCCCGAGGTGACGTTGGCCGAGGCGGTCCGGGATCTGCGGCACGCCGAGGTCACCTCGCCGCCCGGGACGGCATACAACTACTTCAACCCCAACTACTCCGTGCTCGGGCTGCTGATTGAGAGGGTCACCAACAGCCACTACGCCGACGTGGTGGCTCAGCGGGTCTTCGGGCCCCTCGGCATGACCCGCAGCACCGCGGACTATGCATCGGCTCGCGACACCATGGCTCAAGGACACACCAAGCTCTTCGGGTTCGCGGTGCCGGTGGACTCCCCCTACAAGCCCTCCGGCGTGGGCTACGGCTACGTCGTGTCCACCGCAAGCGACTTGGCCCGGTTCGCGGTCGGCGTCGGGCTGCCGGACGTGGACGCTCCCCACCCGCTGAGCACGCCGACTCTCACCGAAATGCACCAGCCCTCGGGTGTGCCCAACAGCAGCTACGGCCTGGGGTGGGACTCCGCCACGGGCGGGCATGACGGCTTGGATCCCAGCTACATGGGCCAGATGTCCGTGCAACCAGGCCGGCAGAGCGGCTACGTCCTGCTGATGAACGAGGGCCACTTGATCGATGCCATGGTCGTCTTCCCACAACTTCGCGAGGGGATGCTCGCGCTCATCGAGGGTCGTTCGGCGGAGCCCTCGGGTGTCGGCGCGCAGCTCATCGGCAGGGCGCTCCTGGTGGTCCTGCTGATCTCCTTGTTCTTCGCAGTTCGCTCCACCCGCCAGCTGCGCGGCTGGCCCGAACGGTCACGTTCGCTCGGCAGGAGTCAGCTCCTGCGAGCGGTGGCACCCCACGTGCTGGTTCCCGCCGCGGTGCTCCTGCTGCTCTACTACGGCTCCCCCATGCTCATGGAAGGCCGCGCCTTCAACGTCCGCGACATCGGCATCCACTACATGCCGGACATCACGATCCTGCTCGCCCTGGCGGTCATCCCCGACCTGCTGCAAGCCGCCTGGATGGCGGTGTCCGCCGCACTCGCACGCCGCAGCCACCCAGTGCGCACCACATCACAACCCGACCCCCGCCAAAGGGATCTAGGCAAGGTGAACAGGAGGACAGGATGCTAGCTCTCGGACTCGCTCTGATCGCAATCGGCGGGGTACTCACCTTCACCTTCACCGGTGACGTAGCCGGGATCGACGTCGACATTCTGGGCATCGTGGCGATGACAACAGGCGCGCTGCTCACCGCCACCGCGGTGCTACGACGTCGGGAGTGATCGCGCCCAGCGGCCGACTGATGTGGTTTCGGGCCTTCGACGAAGCATGCCCAGTCGGTCGAGTGTGAGCCGGTTACGTCGGCGGCTGTCAGTTTCCGAAGTGGGCTGCACAGATGTCTGAAGCCCTGTGCACAGCGCCGCCGCCGCCCGCCCCACATGGGGATCCCCTTCCGGTGACCGCCAAGGTTGACGACGACACCGAGCGATCACAGAACGCCGCCATCTACCGGCAACATTCACAGGCGTGTCCCCCACGAACCCCCCTGACGAGGTTTCGGACGTCCGGAAACGGTCGATTCTGAGAAGCGCTGCAACACCGGATGTTTCGGCTGGAAGCGGCTGGTCCGAACATCAAGGCGGCCTACTACTCGCTGCTCGACCCACACCGAAAGAACCCCTCATGAACGGCCCAGACACGTTACACGGTAACGCCACTCAGCACCCGGGCGAACACGGACACCGCCTGAAACCGCACCCACCACGGCTGGCTACGCTCGGACCAACCCGCAGGTGAGGAAATTCGCTGAGCACCTCTGGGGACTTTCGGCGAGCGCCATCGAGGATTCACCTGGCCCTGGTCGTGGCCTTGGCGTCCGTGCACCAGCCGCAGTCGATCAGCCTGGCGCGGACTTTCATGCCCTTCGGGATCTGCTTGGAGAGGGTGCTGGAGAACTTGCCGAAGTCGTCGGGGTAGGTCTCAGTAAGCCGACGCCACTTGCCTTTGTACCGGGCCTCGATGACAACCGTCCCGGAAGCACCCAGCGTCCCTTTGGTTGCCGTGCGTGCGGTGGCCCTTCCCTTGACCGTGGGCGGGTTGCTGTACGTCTTGCCGGCCTTGGCTTTCAGCCGCACCTTTGACGCGTTTCGGGAGACTTTGACCGTCGAAGTGGGTAGCGGCGCCTCCCCGATGGTCCTGTAGTTGTCGTCTTCCACCTTCAACGTGCCGCCGAGTGTGAACACACCCCGTCCGGGATTCCACGAGTCGTATATGCACATCGACCCGGTGAGCGTGCCCGATTCCGGATCCGCGTACAGCGGGCTTGCCGAATCGGTGTATGGGGAGTTGCTGCCCGTCTGCCGCAGGTCGAATTCGACGTACAAGTCCCAGTTGGCAGGGCGCCGGTAGGAGACTGACCAGGGGACATCCGCGCAGCCAGGACCATCGAAGCGCGCCTCGCCGGCGACCGTGTAGGTCACGCTGACACCGGCGACACTGGCACTACCGGAACCTGCGAATGCCGGCGGCGCCGCCAGCACCCCAATAACCGCGCCCGCCATCGCACAGGCCACAGGGATTCGACTCATCCCCGTCTTGTCCCCGAACCCCACGCAACCCAGGCTACGCCGCCAACTGCCCGGCCAGGCAAAACGGGGAAAAGCGTCAATAGCGTCGGGGAAGCATTCGCAGTAGCGCACGCCTCCTGCCTCCGCGCACCGAAGGAACAGATTGCATCAGGATCAAGTTCGCTCTCGTCGACAGCATTGTCGATAGCCTGGCGGAGATGTCGGAAGGGCACGCGCCTAGCGGAGCGTTCCCGAGTCCCACTTCTGTGAACCTTGCATGCGGCGCCCCGCCTCGTGGTCCCGGACGTGATGGTTCTGGTGCGTGGTAGACGATCTCCGGGTCGGCAGAGCACGTACGTCCCACGTTGCCCGCAACGAAGTCGAATGTGCTTCCCGGGCCGATAGCCTCGCCATGACAGTTCACCGATGGGACGGGAGGCAGACGTGGCGGCCCTAGATGACCTGCTCGCTCGTATCAGCGATACCGCCCTCCGTGCCGACATCGAGCGGGAACTAGAACCCCTACGCGGCGAGCAGCAGTTGGGGCTCGTGTTCGAGAAGCACCTGCCGGAGAAGGTTCGCCTGTACGAAGTGCCGGTTCGCCGGGGGGCAACCGTCGAACTGCGCTCCGACCCGAAGTCCGCAACCTGGACCGTGGAGAAGGTCCGCGATGGGCACGCTGGGGTGCGCCGGCGCGCCAACGGTGCACTGCTCACCGACACACTCCCCGTGGATAATCTGGTGGTTGTTCGTGAGTTCGGCGACCCGATGTACCCCGGGCTGGCCAAGGTCGGCGAGGTTGAGCGGGGCGCGGACAAGCCTGCCCACGTCGTCATCAACGGTGAGAACTACCACGCCTTGGAGGCGCTGCTTTACACCTGCGAAGGCAAAGTCGACTGCATCTACATCGACCCGCCGTACAACACGGGCGCGAGGGACTGGAAATACAACAACGACTACGTGGACGGCAACGACCGTGACCGTCATTCGAAGTGGCTGTCGTTCTTGGAAAAGCGGCTGGAACTTTCCAAGCGCCTGCTCAACCCGGCCCACTCCGTGCTGATTGTGACGATCGATGAGAAGGAGGTTCACCGGCTCGGGCTGCTGTTGGACCAGGTGTTTCCCGGGGCGACCACACAGATGGTCACGATAGTGATCAACCCGAATGGCAGCGCGAGGAAGAACGAGTTCTCCCGAGTGGAGGAGTACGCCTACTTCGTGTTCTTTGGAGATGCTTCGCCGGCCGGCATTGAATTCGACAGTCTGACCGAGCAGCCATCTGCCGCTACCTCAAGGGCGAAGGTGCGCTGGGAGTGGCTGCTACGGGGCGGTGATTCGGCGAGCCGGACCGATCGACCGAACCTCTTCTATCCGGTGTTTGTTGATCCCCACCTACGTCAGGTCATGGCCGTGGGAGATCCGCTACCCATTGACGTCCCTCGCGAGAGCGTTCCAGGCAGGGCTGGGCTTGTTACGGTCTGGCCGCTGCGCACATCCGGAGAAGAGGGCCGATGGCGGGTTTCCCCCTCGACGTTCCGCGACCTGTTGGCGGGGGGATACGCGAAGGTTGGTGCATACGACAGCAAGGCGGATCGCTGGTCACTGCTGTATCTCGGATCCGCTCAGATACGTCGCATTGAGGCTGGAGAACTGGTTGTGCAGGGCCGAGATTCAGCAGGTGCGGTCATTGTGGAGCAGCATGAGGCCGCCCAAATCAACATCGCTCCCAAGACGGTGTGGAATCGCTCCTCTCATCGTTCAGGCGAGTGGGGCAGCAACCTCCTGCGCAAGTTCATTCCTGGACGGGCCTTTCCCTTTCCGAAGTCCCTACACGCGGTTGAAGACTCGCTGCGGGTTGCTCTTGGAGACAATAAGGATGGTCTAGTTCTCGACTTCTTTGCGGGTTCTGGCACAACCGCTCACGCCGTGATGAGGCTCAATCATCAAGATGGTGGCCACCGTCGGAGCATTCTGGTCACAAACAACGAAGTCAGTGTGGATGAGCAGCGCTCACTCGCTGCCAAGGGTTTGCAGCCGGGTGACCCGGACTGGGAGGCGTTGGGCATCTGCGAGTACATCACGATGCCTCGCATCTGCGCCGCCGTGACCGGTAAGACCCCGGATGGTAAGCCGGTGAAGGGTGACTACAAGTTCACTGACGAGTTCCCGATGGGGGATGGGTTCGAGGAGAACGTCGAGTTCTACAAAATGACGTATGAGGATCCTGATCTTGTCAGTCTGGGGGTGGCTTTTGAGCGGATCGCGCCCCTGTTGTGGCTGCGGGCGGGGGCGGTCGGTCCGAAGGTGGAAAAGATCGCAGGCGGTGGCTGGGAGTTGCCGGACGGTGGCCGGTACGGAGTGCTGTTTGATGCTGACCGTTGGCCGGGGTTCGTGGATGCAGTGAAGGCGAGTAGCACGGCTACGCACGCTTTCGTTGTGACAGATAGTGATGCGGTGTTTCAGCAGGTGGTGGCTGGTTTGCCGGATGGTGTGGAGCCGGTCCGCTTGTACTCGTCGTACTTGTTGTCGTTCGCGATCAACACCGGGGGTATGTCGTGAAGTTCGAGTTGAAGCCGTATCAGGAGGTCGCGGCCGCGAAGGTGCTGTCGGACCTGCGGAAAGGTTCGCAGGAGTACCTGGAGCCGGGCGCCGGTCAGGAGTTCACGGCGGCGTCGCTGTCCGCGCCCACCGGGTCGGGGAAGACGGTGATCGCGACGGCGGTGATCGAACGGATGCTGTTCGGTGATCCGGACAGCGACGCGGACCCGGAGCCGCAAGCGATGTTCCTATGGCTGACCGACGATCCGGCGTTGAATGAGCAGACCCGGTCGAAGATGTTGCAGGCGTCCGACCGGCTGCAGCCTGGCCAGTTGGTCACGATCGACGAGGGTTTCGACCAGCCCCGGTTCGACCCGGGCAAGGTGTATTTCCTGAACATCCAGAAGATGGGTGTAGCGACGTCGTTCGTGGTGCGAGCAGACGGCAAACGCCGGTTCCCGTTGTGGGAGACGATCAGCAGCACGATCCGGGATGCCGGGGGCCGCTACTACTTGGTGATTGATGAGGCGCACCGGGGGACCGGGGTGAACGTCAAGGCGCGGCAGACCATCGCCCAGACCCTGATCAGCGGCCAAGAAGGGCTCGTCCGCCCGGCTCCGGTGGTGTGGGGTATCTCCGCCACCCCGCAGCGGTTCGACGCGTTCATTGAGGGTTCCGGGCGCCTGTCGCGCAAGTGTGAGGTGCCGACGGCGGAGGTGCGCGAGTCGGGCCTGATCAAGGATGTGTTGTCGCTGACCTACCAGGGTGAGAACCAGGAGATGGAACTTGCCTTGGTGCGCCAGTCGGTGCGCGAGTTGAAGGCGATGGACGAGGCCTGGAACGCCTACACCGGCGCCGAAAACGCACCTTCTGTGCGCCCGGCGTTGGTGCTGCAACTCCCCGCGAAACCGAAACGGGAGCACGTCGGCGAGTTGCTGGACGTCTGCGCCGAGGAGTGGCCCGAGTTGACAGGCTCGGCTGTCGCCCACGCGATGGAATCTCACACGGCGCACGAGTTCGGCGGGCACACCGTGAAGTACGTCGCCCCGCAGGATGTGCAGGACCACCCGACCGTGCGTCTGGTCCTGTTCAAGGAGGCTTTGACGACGGGCTGGGACTGTCCTCGCGCCGAGGTGATGCTCTCGCTGCGTGGCGCGAAGGACTACACGTACATCGCCCAGTTGATCGGTCGGATGGTCCGTTCCCCGCTCGCCCGGCGCATCGAAAGTGATGAGGCGCTGAACCGGGTGTCGCTGTTCCTGCCCGGCTTTGCCGTCGGCGCGGTGGAGAAGGTCAAGGAACAGTTGGAGGCCGACCCGGAAGCGCCGCCCACGGACGTTCAGATCGCGTCGGTGAACGCACCCCGGAACAAGAATATCTCCGCGGAGGTGTTCGGCTGCTACGAGTGCCTGCCGTCGTACGTCGTGCCCGGGCCGCTGCACCGTTCCCAGGTTTCCCGGCTGCACAAACTCGCCAGCCTTCTCGTCGGCGATGACCTGCTCCCGGACGCGATCAAGGCCGCCGACCACTACCTGGTCCGGGCGATCGACGCTGAACGTGTCCGGCTGAAAGACCAAGGCGACCTCGCCGCGATAATCAACGACGTGGAGGTCACCACGATCGCGGTGGACGACTGGGCCATCCATTCCGGAAGCCAAACCGAAGCGAAAACGGTGGACTTGGCTACCGACGCCGGTGACCTGGACCGGATGTTCGCCGCCGCGAAACGCCGTTTCAAGGACGGCCTCGCCGAACGGTACTGGGGCCACCGGGTCACCACCAAACACGAAGACCCGTACGACGCGAAGGCGCTCGTCATCGCGCTCAGCCGCGACACCGACACCGTCGACAAGGTCGAGGCGGAAGCGGCCAGTCTCGTCAAACAATGGCTCGACACGTACGGCAATCAGATCAGCGGCCTGTCCGAAGACCGCCGGGCCCGCTACCAAGAAGTCCGGGCGATGGCGAAAGACCCCGAGGTCATCCACCCGACGATGCCGACCGGCCCGCTGACGATGCCGTCCGACCCGGAACTGCCCACCTACACCGGGCACCTGTACGCCGACCGGCACGGCAACTACTGCACCAACCTCGGCACCTGGGAAGAACGCGCCCTGGCCGTCGAACAGAACCGGCCCGGGTTCGTCGCCTGGTACCGCAACCCCACCGGCGGACAACGCTGCCTCCGCATCCCCTACAAAGACGGCGACACTTGGAAACCCCTCTACCCGGACCTTGTCGTGTTCCATCGCGACGACAGTGGGGAGATACGTCCCAGTGTGGTCGACCCGCACGGCCACCACCTCGCCGACGCCGGACCGAAACTCCGCGGACTCGCCGACTACGCCGTCAAGCACAGCGACGCCTGCGCCCGCATCATCGCTGTCATCCGCAACACCAACGGCGACTACCGAATGCTCGACCTGACCGACACCACCATCCAAACCGCCGTCAAGAAGGTCACCGGCAAAGACCAAATCGAGGCGCTGTTCAACGAACACGGCGCCGCATACGGGTAAGAACCTGGCGACTTGCCCTCTTAACAGGGGTGTCCGTATTCAATGCGGCTTCTCCGTCCCAAACTGGCCGGACAAGCAAACCAATGAGAGGGCAGGATCCTTGGCTGACAAGACGTTGAAACCCGGCGATGCTTGGCTCGGGTTCTTTGATCACCCCTCAGACAGCCTCCGTCGCGTTGGAATGCTCCAACGTCACAAAGGCAGCATCCAGTTGCACAGCCCCGAGGAAGGCAGCCCCGAAGATGTCCTCCCCGCCCTAGGTCCACTGCAAGAACCTCCTCGCCCGTTAGATGGATACACACATTTCATCGGGCCGGAGGGGAAAGCCACCCTCGTTGGACTACGCACCTGGCCAGCGATGCTGTCACTGCATCAACAAACGGCGAGCGTGATGACAGGCATCGCGGCCGAGGCCGCCGTATTCGGCACCATTGCCGACGTCGACTACGGCAGAGTCCACGCAATGAGCAGCCGCGTCGAAGGTCTAGAAGGGTTCTACCGTTACAGCACTGTCGAGGTGGACCGTGACGCAGATGGGCGCTTCAGTGTGACCATCGACGGGCGGCAAGAGGAGGCCATATTCCCGGACATGGGTCTATTGGTCCAGACAAACGGAACAGTCAACACGAGTAGCACCGGAACGCACAGCCTCGTCGAGTACATGCAAGTCGTCAGCCGAACCGAAGAACCCGAGGGCTACCGAAACCATCTGGAGATGCACCAGTTCATCGCCGACCTCCTCACCGCGTTGAACGACCTTCCTTGCCACGTATACGACATCGAGGTCTCTCGGAATGACGAGGGCGGCGGCTGGCATCCCATGGCCTTAGCCTCTGAAGGCAATCGCCCCGCGTACCGTCCCACTGACACAGCCCTCCCGGTCGCCGCACGCAGCGACCTCCCCGACAACTGCCTGTTCACTTGGATGAGCCTGTATTCGCAATGGCACCGCGAATTGAGTCCTCTGGCACGCCTCCCCCGCCTAAGAGGGGCAGATCTGTGGGCTCAGCCCGACAGCCTTGAGCAAACCTCCCTTTCCCCAAGGCTGGGGCTCCGCCTGGCGCACTTGGCCGGGAAACACCGGGAGCCCCGTCCGCTATAGATGGACGACGGAACAATTTCAGGTGGGCCGATCCCCCACCCCCCGGGCCGCTCTATGCAACCTCCCCCGTCGAGGGACGCACTCGGTTCCCGCAAGAAGGACTAGGTTCCCGGGCCCACTTCCGGGTGCGGGGCCACCTGCTTGATCTCGGACAGTGACTCAGGCATTCAGTTACGCTCGTAAGAAGTTGCTGAGCAGTCAGGGGGGTTGTCGTGGTTAACGTTCCGGCTCGGTGCGGTGTCGCCGCGGTGATTGGCGCGGCGCTCTCATTGGGTTCCGTTACTCCCTCCACAGGTGTTGGCAACTGGTTGTTTCCCTCAGATCTGGAGATGCGTCAAGTCATTGGTCTGCGGACTGACAGGTACGAATTCCCTCCGCGCAACGTGATGGGCAGAGTGAACGGCTACAGGAACACAAAATGCTCCCCGCGGTACGCCAGGAAAGCCCTGAGCGTCGGTTCCTGGAGTTACAACCTGCTCAACGGGCCGTACGGGGGAAACGTCGACGTGACCGTGTGGAAGTACTCGAACCCTGGTGTCGCGTTCCGAGCGGTGAACGAATTCCGGCAGCGGATGACCCGGTGTAAGAGTTACCGGCTGTACTCAACAAAGGCACCTACCGACAAAGGGTTCCCGATCAAGACCCATGCCGTGAGCGGTTCGCCGGGGCAGGCGCGGATGCTCAACAAATTCGGGGACGTCGTAGATTCCGCCGAACGTGAATGGCTCACCGCGGTCGACCGTTACATCGTGCAGGTGGAAGTCCTGTACTGGGGCCAGACCCGCCCACCGTTCCCACCGGCGAGTATGGCCCGTGACGTGACGTCCCTCATGGAGGCTCGATTACTGGACGGCTAGGGATGCCAGCCCTGGACTCGCGAGGCAACCACGCCTACTCCCGGATCCTCGCCGTGATCCGCAGCGCCAACGGCGACTACCGCTTTCTCTACCTAACAGACCCCCACCATCCAGAAAGCCGTCAAGAACGTCACTGGCAAAGACCAGATTGAAGAGCTATTCAACGAGCACGGCAGCGGGGTACGGCAGTTAGTGCGCGATCCGGCGCTCTGAACGCGGGAATTCTCCTTCAAGGGGTGGCACTCCGCGCGTTTCTGCCCAGACCAGACATCCCAAAACGGACTGGTTTGTGAGGGGGACCGGACCCATCCCGACGGCAAACAGTCGCTGTTCATTCCCGGAGTGGCTGCTGAACGTCTCCCTCGTGCTCATCCATAGCGATCTGGTCACTGTTTCCCGTGGTTGTCTCGGGGAAAGGGAAGAAGTCTTGAAGCGATTGAACCTCTCTCTCATCCAGAGGGACGATGAGCGGAATGGTGTTGAGGCTGAGCAGTGCAATGCTGGTTGTTGCGCGCGGGCCAGTCAGGGCGGCTTCGCTGGCCTGAAGGTTCACAGCGCACTCTAGGCCGTCGATCTCCACTGTGCTCGCCAAGACTCTCCGTTCTGGGAAGTCCTGGAGTTCATGACGAAATGTTGTGGTTCGTGTGGCGTCGATTCCCTGCCCGACCACGGTGACCTTCTCCTCGGCGCCTGCGTAGGTGACGTCTCGAACAGCGGCGAACTGAGCGCGGAAAGCGAACTGCGTCACGGTCGGCGGCTGGTGGGTCTTGCCCCGGTGCCCTCTGTGGGTGTCTTTGGTGATGTCCACAGATGCGACGAACGAAGGCCCAAGTAGTTGTACCTGTCCATCTGCAACGCGCCATCGGAATCCATCGACTTGGTCTTCCAGGGAAGCCTGGAAGACTCTCAGGCGTCGTGCCTTCATCGTTGTTGCCGCTTCTGCCATCAGGGCCTGCACGTTGTCGTTGTCGCTGGGTTCCGGTAGGGAGCCTGCGAGCAGCGGGAGGTCGATCAAGTTGCTTACAGCGCGCCAGAACACGGGGTCGCGGACATCAGGCATGTTCAGAAGTCGGGACAGCACATCGACCGACAGCGACCCACCTAGTGGCAGCGGCCCAGGAAACTGGTCACTGCGTCCGTCCGACGCCAACCAGAGCGCGAGCATAAAGAACTGGAGTTCCTCAGCAGTCTGATCGGTGAACTGTTGACGGATGACATCTCGTGCCGCCGCCACCGCCCCGCTGCGCGATGTGCTGGCACCTTCGAATCCTTGCTTGACAGTCTCGACGAGTTGCGAGGCGAATGGCGCGGTCTGTACCCCCTGACCGCCTCGCACGAGAGAAGGTGGGAGAACAGCGGTGAGGGCATCGCCTGCGGACTCTTCCGAAAGGACTTCCACCCCGGAAGGGTCAAACAGGATGGATGCCGATTCACGGGTGACGGCCTCCAGCCGGGCCATCTCAGACTGGTCACCTGGAAAGTCGACCGCGCTCAACACCAAGACATCGTGGGTGTCCAGGTAGCGCAAGTCATCGTAGATGTACTCGGGGTTTGTGGATAACTTCAGATGCACATGCCGCTCGGTGCGTCCGCTGGGCCACGTCAGAATGAGGTCGGGGGCAATCGAATGGTTGAAGTAGCCCGTATCTGTGGCAACGGCAGAAGGATCAAGGGCTTGCAGCGCTTCGATGGCAACCCTCTTCACGCCGTTGGCGGAATCAAGCATGTCCCGCAACTCTAGGGCTTCGTGAAACTGCTGCGCGAAGGACACCACCGTCACCCACTCCCCCGGATGCGTTCAGCCGCGATCATCGCTAGCACCTGATCCGTCGCTGCTAGCCTCTCCTGACGCTCCGACAAAACGATGATTGTCAACCTGTCACTGACCTTTCCACAGAGATCACTATCGGCATCGTCTTGCCCTCCCAGTGAGCCTTCGACACACGACTTGACATAGTCCGCTGTCGTGAGTTCATGCCATGTAGTCACCGCGAAAGGAACCCAAGTGATGAACATGAACTCGTCGTATAGCGCTTCGTGGGTCTGAAGCGCCTTGTAGCAGAGGACGACGAACTTCCGATACTCCGCGGAGAGATCACCTGATGACTTGTCGTAGAACTTGACCTCAGCCCAGAACTGCTGATTGTGGATCGCCCCGCCTTTCAATAGGCCACCCATGTCGAAGGAACCGACTTCCCCCACACCTGGCACTACGACGGTCAACTTGGGTGCTGCACCAGCGTCGTACACGGTCCACTCGACGCGAGCACGCGTCGTGCCATCCAGCCAGCGCTTCGCCCGGGCGACACCCTCCCGCCCGCGCATCTGGTTCGTCTCCCCTGGCACTTGAGACAGGCTAGTTGCACCGCTCCTAGGATTCCTCCCGGCGCACGGAGCACCACCCATGGGATTTCCAGCCTCAAGCATGGGATTCGCCCCCAGAAACTCAGACAAACCTCCTGACCAGAGGGTTCCGCAAACAGCCCCGAACAGAACACCAACAGTGATCCTCCCGCGGCGATCGTCAGCTGTACAGCGTGGGCAGCGTTATGTCATGGACAGCTCAGGTGCCCTGGATGTAGGGGGGCATCCAGCCGTAGTAGTAGGTCATGTCGATGTAGGCGTCGATTTTCATGATGCTGATCGCGCCGCCGGTGGTGGTGATCATCCGGCCGTCGCCGAGGGCGATCGCGATGTGGCCGGCGCCGTCGCCGGTGCGGGGGTCCCACACCAGGACTGCCCCGCGCGGGGGGTTGCGGTCTTTGGGATGGTGCAGGTAGTCCGGGGAGGTTTCCCACACCTGGTAGGCGTAGGAAAGGCCTGCGCTGTAGCCGTAGGCGAGGGTGACGAATCGCAGGCAATGGCCCGAGTACTGGTATTCACCGACCATGTTCAGGGCCCACTGCACGGCGTGTTCGGAGGTCCGGGGGTTGGTGACGCCTTTGGGCATCATCGTGTCGACCTTGCCGCTGGCGCCCCCTGCCGCCGGTGCTACCGCGAAGTCCGGTGAGGCGGCTTTGGTCATGATGGTGGTGACGTAGGTGCGGGTTTCCGGGTAGGGCGGGATGCCGTGGTAGGTGTCCACCGCGCCGGGCCCGGCGTTGTAGGCGGCCAGGGCCAGTTCGATGACCGGGGTTCCCTTCATCGTCTTGAATTGCTCGAGCAGCGCGCACATGAACTTGCCTTGCGCGGCGATCGCATCGTCGGGGTCGAAGGGGTCGGTGAACCCGTCACCGTTGCCGTCGGTGCCCCAGGTTGTCCAGGTTCCTGGCATGAACTGGGCGATGCCTTGGGCCCCGGCCGGGGACACCGCCCGCGGGTTGAAGCCCGATTCGGTGTCGATTTGCGCAGCCAGGACCGGCGCGGGTAGCCCCGGGCAGGACGCCGAGGCGGCCAGGATGGCCAGGTGGTATGCGGCGGGTACGGCCGGGCCCAGCGTGGTGGCACCCGCCGCGCCCGGGGACACCCCCCCGATCAGCACGACCAGCAGCAGCGCGGGAATCCCGAGCACGACCGCCAGCGCCCCTGCCGCGAGTCCTTTCACCGACTGCTCCTGATCACCGCGGCACCGGTGAACTCGGCACCGTCGTCGGGTGTGCGGGCGGGCCGGCGGTCAGGCCCGGGTGCAGCGGGGTCCGGGTGGTCGTGATGCCCACCGGGTCGCCGGCGTTCTGGACGGGCGCGGGTCCTGGGTGCAGCGGTGTCAGGCCCGCCGGCGGTGCCAGCCGGCGGGCTGGCCCGAAAACGGTCCAGCGGAAGGCGGGTACGGGCGTGGGCGTGCTGCGGACCGGCGAGGCTGGGGGCTGCACTGTGGTCTGCGGCGCCGGGACGGCGGGCTGCTGGGTCTGTTGGGGCTGCGGGGTGCCGATGGTGTCATCGGCGTGGGCTGCTGGGGCCAGCGCGACGAGCAGGGCCAGCACCGCACCTGATGTGGCGGGCCGGTTCACGGGCTGTCCTGCCCCGCGGTGACGAACGGCGTGTAGGTGAGCGCCGGGTCGGGGGCGGTGACGGTGAACGCGACGCCGGCCGGTGTGATCGGCGGGGAGAGTTTCCAGTCACCGTCTACCCACTGGACCGCGACGGTGAACACGCTGCTGGCACCGTCGGGGCTGTCCACCAGCAGTTGCACCTCGGTGAGCCCCGCCGGGTCGAAGCCGGTGATGTGCCAGCCGGTGACCTGCCCGGTCGGGGCCGGCACCGGGTCACCGTTGGTGACGCCGGCCTCGGCGGCCAGCGCCGTGTACGCCGCGGTGGTGGCCTGCAGCAAGGTGGCGGTGTCACCGGCGACCTGGTCGCCGATGGTGGGGGTGAACACCGCCGGGCCGGTGTAGGCGTCGATCCGCGCCGACAGGTGCACCGCGGCCAACGCCGCACCGAGCTCGCTCTGCGCGAAACCCGCCGAGCGGGTCGCGCTGAACTCGTCCGGCCCGGCCGTGGCGCTGACCGGCAGCAGGGTTCCCTGCCATGCCACGGTGCGCACATCGACCGCCGGAACATCCGCCGCTGGCGTCTGTGCCGCTGCCGTCTGCGCCGAGGGTGTCGGTGCCGCTGGTGTCGGGGCTGTGTGTGCCGGGGTTGTCTGTGCCGGGGTTGTCTGTGCCGGGGCTGTCTGTGCCGGGGCTGTCTGTGCCGGGGTTGTCTGTGCCGGGGTTGTCTGTGCCGGGGTTGTCTGTGCCGGGGTTGTCTGTGCCGGGGTTGTCTGTGCCGGGGTTGTCTGT
>RRZU011400679.1_pt1 | contig 19643 bp, 20 predicted proteins | sample 2165561 | NCBI WGS metagenome assembly RRZU01 (sample SAMN10456909, study PRJNA506462) | wastewater metagenome | isolation source: wastewater sludge | place: USA: Moscow, Idaho | reverse complement strand
CGAGCGCGGCTACGACAAGCCGCTTTTTGTAAATACCCAGGCGCGGGGCATGGCGACGCTAACCGACACGATTTTTTTCACCAGGACGGCGGGTATGATCGTCGGCGACTTTGGCCGCGCCGAGGACGGCCGCGACATCGCCCGTGAAATCACGCATCGCATGGGGCCGTCTCTGGCGATCGCTTTGCCGCCCTTCGTCCTCGGGCTGTTCGTCACCGTCTGCCTGGCCTTGCTGCTCGTGCTCTTCCGCGCGACGGCGCTCGACCTTTCCGGCGTTGTGCTGTGCGTCGCCATGATGTCGGTGTCCGGCCTCTTCTACATCATCGGCGGCCAGTACCTGATCAGCAAGCTGTGGCGGCTGGTGCCGATTTCGGGCTACAGCGCCGGGCTCGACGCGTGGAAGTTCCTCATCCTGCCGGTGCTGATCGGCGTGGTTTCCGGCATCGGCTCGTCGACGCGCTGGTATCGCACGATCTTTCTCGAAGAGATCGGCAAGGACTACGTGCGCACGGCGCGCGCCAAGGGGCTGTCGGAAATCTCGGTTCTTTTTGGACACGTGCTGCGCAACGCGATGATCCCGATCCTGACCGGTATCGTGGTCGTCATCCCGCTGCTCTTCATGGGTTCGCTGCTCACCGAGTCGTTCTTCGGCATTCCCGGACTGGGCAGCTACACGATCGATGCCATCGCCGCGCAGGACTTCGCCGTCGTGCGCGCGATGGTTTTCATCGGTTCGGTGCTCTACATCGTCGGGCTGATTCTCACCGACATTTCCTACACCGTGGTCGATCCGCGGATACGGTTCGAGCGATGAACTTCCTTCCCGTCCTGCTCTGGTCCGACCTGCTGATCTGGCTGCTGGTGCTGGCCGGGATCACGCTCGGCGTCGCCTCGTCGCGCAACCCGCCGCTACGCGCGGCGTGGCGGCGGATGGGGCAGAGCCGGCGGGGCATGGCGGCGGCGACCGTGCTCGTCGCCTTCGTCGCCGTGGCCCTGCTCGACTCGCTGCATTACCGGTCACGCCTGGAGAGCGCGGATGCCGGGCAGCCGACCGCCTACGCGGTCGAGGTGCTCTCGCTACTCGACGCCCTGGCGACGGCGTTGCGCACGCGCGTCGAGAAAACGTACTCCGCGCCGCTGGCGACGCGTTCCTACGCCAAGGAATTCGTCGATGCGCGCGCGGCCGACGGCAGCGTCCATCCGGTCCGCGACTTCCCGCGCCTGAAGTTCGGCGGTGCGCATCTCGGCGACGACGAGAGCCTGCGCCCCGGCGATATCGCCCGGCGCGTACTCGCCGCCGAGGTGCTGGCGATCGCGCTGTTCGCCGGCATCGCCATCGGTGTCGTGCGGCTACTGGCGCGTCGCGCTGGCCGCGACGTACGCACGGCGGGGCGTGCTGCGTGGCGCGGCGAGACCGGCTTTGCCTGGAACGCCGTGCTGCTCACGCTCGGCGGCATGCTGCTGGTCGTCGCGCCGCTCGTCGCGCTGTGCGTCGACTATCACGTCCTCGGCACCGACAAGGTCGGGCAGGATGTCTTCTATCAGGTATTGAAGAGCATCCGCACCGCGCTCGTCCTCGGGCTGGTGACGACGCTGGTCACGCTGCCGCTGGCCATCGGTCTCGGCATCCTGGCCGGCTATTTTCGCGGCTGGGTCGATGACGCGATCCAGTACGTCTACACGACGCTGTCGTCGATTCCCGGCGTCCTGCTGATCGCCGCCGCCGTGCTGATGATGCAGGTGATCATCGACACACACCCGCAGTGGTTCTCCACCGCGGCCGAACGGGCCGACCTGCGTCTGCTCGCGCTCTGCCTGATCCTCGGCATGACGAGCTGGACCGGCCTCTGCCGGCTGCTGCGCGGCGAGACGCTCAAGCTGCGCGAGCTCGACTACATCCAGGCGGCGCAGGCCTTTGGCGTCTCGGATCTCGCCATCATCCGGCGCCACATCCTGCCCAACCTCATGCACATCGTCGTCATCGCGCTGGTCATGGATTTCTCCGGGCTGGTGCTCGCCGAGGCCGTGCTCTCCTACGTCGGCATCGGCGTCGATGCAACGATGACGAGCTTCGGCATGATGATCAACAACGCGCGCATGGAACTGGCACGCGAGCCGATGGTGTGGTGGTCGCTGGCGTCGGCCTTCACCTTCATGTTCGTCCTCGTGCTCGCCGCCAATCTGTTCGCCGACGCGCTGCGCGACGCCTTCGACCCGAGGATGCCATGACTTCACCGGCTGCCGACCCGAAACCGCTGCTTTCCGTGCGCGATCTGCGCGTCGGCTTCTCGTCCGGCCAGAGCGTGCTGGAAGCGGTTTCCGGCGTCTCGTTCGACGTCGCGGCGGGCGAGACGCTGGCTTTGCTCGGCGAATCGGGCTGCGGCAAGTCGGTGACGGCGCTCGCGCTGCTCCGCCTGCTGCCTGCCGCCGGGTGTTTTCTTGGCGGCGCCGTGCGCTTCGACGGCGACGATTTGCTGCACCTGCCCGAGTACGCGATGCGCAACGTGCGCGGCGTCGGCATGGCGGTGATCTTCCAGGAACCGGCGACCAGCCTCAATCCCGTGCTCACGGTCGGGCGGCAGATCGGCGAAGTGCTTGAACGCCACCGCGCCTTGTCCGGCGGCGCCGCGCACAAGGTCGCCCTGGAACTGCTTGCCGCCGTCGGAATCGCCGACGCACCGCGGCGCCTCGACGAATACCCGTTCCAGCTTTCCGGCGGCATGAAGCAGCGCGTGATGATCGCCATGGCGCTGGCCGGCAATCCGCAACTCTTGATCGCCGATGAACCGACGACGGCGCTCGACGTGACGATTCAGGCGCAGATTCTCGATCTGCTCGCGCGCCTGCAGGCCGAGCGCCGGATGGGGATGCTGCTCATCACGCACGATCTCGGCGTCGTCGCGCGCATGGCGCAGCGCGTCGGCGTGATGTACGCCGGCGAGATCGTCGAGCAAGCGCCGCGTGACGCGTTCTTCGCGCGGCCGCGCCATCCCTATACGCTGAAGCTCTTCGCCGCGCTGCCCGACCTGTCGCGGCGCGGCGGCCGGCTGGAAACGATCGCCGGGCAGGTGCCGGCGTTGGCAGCAATGCCCACCGGCTGCCGCTTCGCCGCGCGCTGTCCGCAGGCGTTCGAGCGGTGCCGGGTCGAATCGCCCGGCTGGAGCGATTGTGGGGAAGGGCATCGGGTGCGCTGTCATTGGATCGACGAAGGGCGCGAGTGTGGCGGAGAAGGCGACGCGGGTCTATTGATCCGGCACGAAGAAGTCTCAATTTCCGTTCGGGCTGAGCCTGTCGAAGCCCGTCCCCCTTCGACAAGCTCAGGGCGAACGGACTTCAAACATTACCTCTCTGTATCAATAAGGCAGCGAACCGACCAGCTGCCGGGCGAGGTTATCCCGGTGTCTACTACCCCGAAGCTGCTCGCCGTAGCCGACCTCGCCGTCCACTTCCCCATCCGGCGCGGCATCCTCCAGCACACCGTCGGCTACGTCCGCGCGGTCGATGGCGTTTCGCTCGAACTAGCGCGCGGCCGCACGCTGGCGCTGGTCGGCGAGTCGGGGTGCGGCAAAACGACGGTCGGCAAGGCGATCCTGCAACTCATCCAGCCCACCACCGGGCGCGTGCAGCTCGACGGGCGCGAGTTGACCGGCCTCTCGCGCAAGGCGATGCGCCCGTTGCGCCGGCGGCTGCAGATGATCTTCCAGGACCCGTTCGCCTCGCTCGATCCGCGCCTGCCGATCGGCGAAATCATCGGCGAGGGCATGGGCGCGCTCGGCCTGGTGCAGGCGCGCGCCGGGAGCGCAGCGGTCAATGCAGCCATCGCCGCGCTGCTCGGACAGGTCGGCCTCGACGCCGCGGCGCTGCATCGTTACCCGCACGAGTTCTCCGGCGGGCAGCGCCAGCGCATCGCCATCGCCCGCGCGCTCGCCGTCCAGCCGGAACTCATCGTCTGCGACGAGCCGACCTCGGCGCTCGACGTGTCGGTGCAGGCGCAAATCCTCAATCTCCTGAAGCAACTGCAGGATGATCTCGGGCTCGCTTACCTCTTCATCACGCACAACTTCGCCGTCGTTGAATACCTGGCGCACGAGGTCGCCGTGATGTACCTCGGGCGCATCGTCGAGCGCGGTTCGGTCGACGAGGTCTTGCGCACGCCGCGGCATCCCTACACGCAGGCGCTGCTCTCGGCCGTGCCGAGCGTGCAGGCCGGCGCCGAACGACCGGTCATCCGGCTGGCCGGCGAAGCGCCGTCGCCGGCCAGTCCGCCGTCCGGCTGTCACTTTCACCCGCGCTGCCCGCGTGCCGACGCCACCTGCCGGTGCGACTATCCGGCGGCGACGCAACTCACGGAAACGCACATCGTGCGCTGCTTTCACGCCGGCGACCGGTGAGCGTTTGTGCGTCGGTCAGGCAGGCGCCGGGCGCTCGCCGTCGGCCAGCCGCTCGACGAGAAAATCCATCAGCACGCGCAGGCGGTGCGGGATGTGACGGTTGCCGGGCAGCACGGCGTAGATGCCGAGCTCGGGCAGTGGGTAATCCTGCAGGATTTCGCGCAGTTCCCCGCTGTGCAGGAATTCGTCGGCGATGAAGGTCGGCTGCTGGGCGATGCCGAGGCCGGCGACGGCGGCTTTGAGCAGCACGTCGCCGTTGTTGGCAAGCAGGCGGGGCCGGATGCCGAACGATTCGATCCGGTCGTCGACCAGGAAGCTCCAGCGCTGGCTTGACGGTCCGGCGGTGTAGCCCAGGCACTGGTGGTCGATGAGTTCTGCCGGGTGCAGGGGTTCGCCGTGCGCCGCCAGATAGTCGGACGAGGCGAGCACGACCATGCGCGCGGAGCCGAGACGGCGCGCGACGTCGCCCGGTTCGAGCCGGGGCGTGATGCGCACGGCGAGGTCGATGCCTTCCTGGATCAGGTTTGAGCGCCGGTCCGAGAAATCCATGTCGAGTTCGACCTCCGGGTAGCGGCGCGAGAACTCGATCAGCAGCGGCGCGAGGTGACGCAGACTGTAAACGAGCGGCAGGCTCAGGCGAATCGGGCCGCGCGGCGTCTGGCGTTCCTCGGCGAGCCCGGTCTCGGCGATTTCGACGAGATTGAGGATTTCCCGGCACTTCTCAAGGTAAGCCGTACCGGCCGAGGTGAGCGACAGGCGGCGTGTGCTGCGTGCGAGCAGCTTGGTGCCGAGATGGCTTTCCAGTGCGGCGATTTGCCGCGTGACGACGGAACGCGCGGCGCCGAGTTGCAGCGCGACGGCCGAGAAACTGCCAAGTTCGGCGACGCGTACAAAGAGCCGCATCGCATCGAGACGATCCATCCTGACCTCCCCGCGGACGATTGGTTTCCGGTTTATTGTTGCCGATCGAGGAACAATATTTTCCCGATTGTCTCCTATTTCGCTCCAGGCTTAAGCACTAAAGTGGCGCCATGTTTTCGGGAGACGGGATGAAGAAATACACCGCAACTGCGATCGTCGTGCATTGGGCGATGGCCGCCGGCATCGTCGGCATCTTCTTGTTCGGCCGCTACATGGCCGACCTGCCGGTGTCGCCGGCCAAGCTCAAGTATTACTCGTGGCACAAGTGGGCCGGGGTGACGCTCTTTGCGTTGCTCGCCTTCCGCATCGTCTGGCGCGCGACGCATCGTCCGCCGGAACTGCCGGTGCACATGTCGCGCGGCGAGCGGTTCGTCGCGCACGCCGGCCACGCGGCGCTCTACCTGCTGATGATCGCCGTGCCGCTCTCGGGCTGGCTGATGAGCTCGGCCAAGGGCATCCAGACGGTCTACTTTGGCGTGTGGCCGATTCCCGACCTGCTGGCCAAGAACGATGAACTCGCCAAGCTGCTGCAGACCGCGCACTGGGCCTTGAACATGCTGCTCGCCGCCGTCGTCATCGGCCACGTCGCGGCGGCGCTAAAACACCACTTCCTCGATCGCGACGATGTGCTCACGCGCATGTTGCCTTCGAAGAACACCTGACATTCCGCATCGAATACAAGGAAATAGCAATGAACAACGCACGCCTCATCCGTATTCTCGGCCTTGTCGCCGCGCTGGGCTTGCCGGCCTTTGCGCAGGCCGTCGAGTTCAAGACCGTGCTCGCCGACAAGAGCGCGATCAACTTCACCTTCAAGCAGATGAACGTCGGCATGGACGGGCATTTCAAGAAGTTCAGCACGCAGCTTGCCTTCGACCCGGCCAACGCCGCGAACGCCAAGGTCAGCCTCGACGTCGACCTGGCGAGCATCGACACCGGGACGTCCGACGGCAATACCGAGGTTGCCGGCAAGCCGTGGTTCAACACCAAGGATTTCCCGACGGCCAAGTTCATCTCGACGTCGGTCAAGGCGCTCGGCGGCAATCGCTACGAAGTCGCGGGTCAGCTGACGATCAAGGGCAAGACGCAGCCGGTCGTCGCGCCGACGACGGTGACGGTGCAGGGCGACCAGGCGACGTTCGACGGCAGCTTCGTCATCAAGCGCGCGGATTTCGCCATCGGCGAAGGCGACTGGGCCGACTTCAGCGTCGTCGCCAACGAGATTCAAGTGAAGTTCAAAGTCCTCGCATCAGGCGGGAAGTAGCAGCCGTATCACCCTCAAGACCCTGTTCCACCTCTATTCAATCAGGAGCATCGCCATGAACAAGAAAACCCGCCTCACCCTGGCCGCAGCAGTCATCGCCACTTTCAGTGGTGCCGTGCTGGCCGCGCCCGAAACCTTCATCATTGACGGTTCGCACACCTTCCCGCGCTTCTCCTACAGCCACTTCGGCTTCTCGACGCAGCTGAGCCGCTTCAACAAGACGAGCGGAAAGATCGTGCTCGACCGCGAGGCGAAGACCGGCTCGGTCGACGTCGTCATCGACACCACGTCGGTTGATACCGGCTTCGACGTCTTCAACGGCCACATCCAGGGCGAAGATCTCCTGAGTACCGAGAAATTCCCGAGCGCGACGTTCAAGTCGACCAAAGTGCGTTTTGAAGGCGACAAGCCCGTCGCTGTCGAAGGCGATCTGACGATCAAGGGCGTTACCAAGCCAGTAACGCTCACTTTGACCTCCTTCATCCTGCAACCGCACCCGATGCTGAAGAAGGACGCGATCGGCGCCAACGCAACGACCAGGATCAGCCGCACCGAGTTCGGCGCCGGCAAGTACGCGCCGAACGTCGGTGATGAAGTGACGATCGATCTGGCGGTTGAGGCGATCAAGGAATAGGAAGAGCGCGCCTTTTCCGTTCGTGGTGAGCTTGTCGAATCCTGTCCTGAGCCTGCCGAAGGGCATGAACGGGCCCGAAATGAGGGCATCCCGCCCTTCGACAGGCTCAGGGCGAACGGTAGTGGAGCGCTGTCGGTCACTCTCATTCCTCATTTATGAAACGGCCCTGGTCGGCGTCGATTGCGCGCTTGCCAGGGCCATTATTGCGTGCGGCGGGCGCGCTATTCGATCTTCACCTCGATCATCCGCGGCCTGGCCGGCGTCTCCTTCGGTAGTTCGATCCTCAGGATGCCGTCCTTGTAGCTGGCCTGCGCCCGGTCGGCGATGACCGTGGCCGGTAGTTGCACGCTGCGCCGGAAAGAACCGTAGGCGCACTGGAAGCTGCGGTAGCGGCCTTCGGTCGTTTCGCTTTCGAAGCGCTTTTCACCCGAGACGATCAAGGCGCCGTTCTGCACTTCGACGGTGAAGTTGTCCTTCTGCATGCCGGGGATTTCGAGGCGCACGACGATCTTGGCGTCGTCCTCGAAAACGTTGCCGGCGAGCATCGCCCAGGCCGTTCTCGGCCAATAGGCTTCATCATCCACATCCTTGCTGGCGGGCAGTTTGCTGTCCTCGCTCGACTTGAAGTGCGTGATTGCGCCAACCGACTTGCGCAACCGCTGCCAGCCCTCGGTCACGCCTTCGGTGACCGTGTTCCAGGCACTGTTCAGTCCCTCTTTCAGTTCGTCCAGTTTCATGATGTCATTCCTCCAGGATTCGAATGGAATGCCGATGGGCCGGCTCGTCGAACCGGCCCAAGGGTATCAGGCCACCTGAACTTCGATCTTGCGCGGTTTGGCGTGCTCGACCTTGGGAATGCTCAGTTTGAGCACACCGTGGCGGAACTCGGCGGCCACCTTCTCGCTGTCGAGTTCCTTGCCGAGCGTGAAGGTGCGCTGGTAACGCGGCATTTGCACTTCCACGTGGCTGGGTTCCAGATTGCCGGCCAGCGGCAGGCTCACTTCGCCTTCGATGGTCAGCGCGTCGGCGTCGATGCGCACGTGCAGCTTGTCCTTCGGCACACCCGGCAGGTCGGCGTAGAGCGTGATGCCCAGCGCATCCTCGATCACATCGACCGGCGGCAGCATGACGCCCGTTTCCGTGCGTTCGGCTTCAGTGCTCCTTGCATCGGTCTTGGCAACATTGGTGTCACTCATCTCGGTCTCCTCAAGCGATTACTGAATGTTGATACGACGGCTCTGGGCGGCGGTACGGCGCTTGATGCTGATGGCCAGCACGCCGTCGCTGTAGGTCGCCTTCGTGCTGTCCGGATCGACGTCGTCCGAGAGACTGACGACGCGGCGGAAGCTGCCGGCGAAGCGTTCATTGATATGCACGGCCGACTTGGCGCCATCGCCCGGCAACCCGCTCTTGCGCTCACCCGAGAGAGTAAGGACGCCGCGATCGATCGTTACGTCCACGGTGGCCGGATCGAGCCCCGGCGCAAAGGCAAAGATCTCGATCGATTCGGGCGTGGTGCCGACATTCAACGCCGGGAAACCGCCGCGACCAAAGCCGCGAATGCTGCTCGCCGGACCGGAATAGCGCTGGAACTCGCGCTGCAGGCGGTCCAGGTTGGCGAAGATGTCACTGGGAAACAGGGTTCGGTACATAGTGCTCTCCTTTCGCTGGGACGCTTGGATAGATACCCGCCGAAAGGGAGACTTCAGCGGGCTTGAACTCAAGATAGGGTTGCTCCCGCCGCATTTCAAGACCCCGAAACTGACCCCTTGAAATCGGCCAGGCGTGCACCTATGTTCAAGGCAGAAGCCGTACAGGTATTGGAACGAGGTCCTCAATGAAATTCCGGGATTACTACCAGATACTTGGCGTCGAGCGCTCGGCGGGCGCCGACGAAATCAAAAAGCAGTACCGCAAGCTGGCGCGCAAATACCATCCGGACGTCTCGAAAGAACCGGATGCCGATGCGCGCATGAAGGAAGTCAACGAAGCCTACGCCGTGCTCTCGGACCCCGAGCGGCGCGCTGCCTATGACCAGTTGGGGCGCGAATACCAGTCCGGCCAGGATTTCCGCCCGCCGCCCGACTGGGACGCCGGTTTCGAGTTCTCCGGCCACGGCATTCCGCCCGAGAACGCCGCCGACTTCAGCGACTTCTTCGCCGAACTGTTCAGTCACATTGGCGGCGCTCGTGGTCCTCGTGCGACGGGCGGGATGGGCGGAACGGGCGGCTACGAGGCGCGCGGCCAGGATCACCACGCACGCGTCGTTATCGATCTCGACGATGCGTGGACCGGCAGCACGCGCCAGATCAGCCTGCGCGTTCCGCAGGTCGGCGCGGGCGGGCGGATCACGCTCGCCACGCGCACGCTCAACGTCAGGATTCCGCAAGGCGTGCGCGAACGCCAGCTGATCCGGCTGGCCGGGCAGGGCGCGCCGGGCATGGCCGGTGGCAAGGCTGGCGATCTCTATCTCGAAGTGCATTTCGCGCCGCATCGGCGCTTCCGTGTCGAGGGGCGCGACCTGCATCTCATGCTGCCCGTCGCACCTTGGGAAGCGGCGCTGGGTGCGACGATCGCCATCGCGCTGCCGGCCGGCCAGCAGGTGAAGGTACGCATCCCCGAAGGCGCGCAGAGCGGGCGCGCAATGCGCGTGCGCGGCAAGGGCATTCCGGGCGATCCGCCGGGCGACCTCTTCCTGACCGTCGAGGTGGTGCTGCCCGATGCAAGTAATGCAAAGGCTCGCCAGTTCTATGAAACGATGCAGCGCGAACTGGCCTTCAATCCGCGTGCCGCGTGGTAAGCCTTGATGAGCCTTGATGAGGAAAGACGCGAGATGATTGTTTCCGACGACTCTGCAAACAACGAAGTTCCTCAGGGCGATCCGATTACCGCCGTCGTCGTCGACGAGCAGTGGTTCGACAGAGGAGAGTTCGCCGCCGTCTGCGGCGTCACGCTCGACTGGGTAAGCGTGCATGTCGAGGCCGGCGTCTTCGACGTGTCCGGCGACGAACCCGCGCACTGGCAATTCGCCGGCCGCGAGATCCGCCGCGCCCGCCAGATCAACGCGCTCGAACGCGACTTCAACGCCATGCCCGAACTCGCCGCGCTGGTCCTTGATCTGCAGGACGAGCTGGCCCGCCTGCGCGGGTCGTCGGGTTGATGCTGCAAGCAGATGGGCACGTATGCAGAGGAACTGGACAAGTAGGAGCGCAGCTCGCTGCGCGATAACGGCGTATCAGGTAACGAGATCGCCCATTCGCCCAGTAGAACCGGGCTCAGACAAGTCGTGGCGACCGTGCGGCCGCGCTACAAGAAATAGGAGGTTCATTGTTCAAACACATTCTCGTTCCGACCGATGGTTCGGAATTATCGCAAAAAGCGATCCGCAACGCGGCGATCCTGGCGCGGGAAAATCGTGCGCGGCTGACGGTGTTCCATGCTCGGCCGGAGTTGCGGATGCCGTTCTACGACGAATACATCCGCATCGAAAACGACATGTGGAACGAGTGCGCTCGCCTGTCCGGCGAAGAGGCGCGCCGCTATCTCGACGACGCCGCGCGCATTGGGCGCGCTGCTTCTTGGCAGCGAGACGAACAAGGTCCTCACGCACTCGAAAATTCCGGTTTTGGTCTACCGGTAATTCAAGAAATTTGCGAAACTGCCGTCATCGCCTCAGATTGACTCTGCGTGACGACCCCTCGGACACTTCCCACATGACGACTCCCTGCGAAAACACCAGCCCCGCGATGCAGCGCATCCTCGCATTGCTCGCGCGCAAGTCGGACATGTCGGCGAGCGACATGTCGCGCGAAGCCTTCGTCGGCGTCACCACGCTCGCCTGCGGCGGTTACCTGAAAGCGTTGCGCGCGAAGAAACTCGTGCACGTGAGCGGCTGGCGCAAGACACGCAAGGGTTTCGTCACGCCGCTGTTCAGCCTCGGCGATCATGCCGATCTGCCGCGCCCGCGCTTTGAAGACGAAGACCGCGATTCGGCCGGTCTCGGTCAGATCGTCGACGCACTGCAACGCTTCGGTGCAATGACCTATCTCGAAGCAGCGCAAGCCACCGGCCTCTCGCCGAACACGATCAAGAACGCCCGCTACATGGACGTCCTCGTCAAGCAGAAGCGCATCCACATCTCCGCCTGGCGCCGCAACCGCGCCGGTCCGATGGCCGCCGTGTATTCCGCCGGATTTGCCAAGCCCGCCGATAAACCGGTGCCGCTCTCGCACGCCGAAAAGTGTCGGCGCAGCCGCGAGAAGAGCAGGGTCCTCGGCGACGACCGCGGGATAGCGGCGCAACTCGCGCGGTTCTGACGGTAATTTCGAGGTTTTGATCGGAAGCCGGGAGACTGGCTGGTTTTGGCGTGCTTCCTCGCACGCTTTGGCGCCTTTGAATATTGGCGCTTACGACCCTGAAGAGACATTCACCGTTTCGTACCGCCAAGTACCGTCCCGAGTTTCCCTCCCGGGGGTTCGCCGATCTCGACGAGGCTCGTACTTGGGCGGCTGGTTTCGTCCGTTGGTACAACGTCGATCATCGCCACAGCAGCATCCGCCATGTCAACCCGGACCAACGCCACGCCGGCCACGATTACGGCATCCTGGCGGCCCGGCATGCGCTCTACACCCAGGCTCGCCAACTCAATCCGGCGCGTTGGTCCGGCAATACCCGCAACTGGTCGCCGGTCGGCGCCGTGACCCTCAACCCCGAACGCGACAGCATCATCAAAGCGTATTCGGGAAACAACGATAGTCAGCCGGTAGCCGCATGACCGAGGCGACAACTACCTTGGCGCGCGCCGGAAGACAAAGCGCCTCTTGCTCCTGTTGAGGGCAATACCCTCGAACTCACAGGTCCTCGATCAGAATTGCGACTCCTCCGGGTTCCAAAGAGAATCTGGAGCTGGCTTCCTGACCTGTGAATGCACAATGTCGCTTACAAGAATTCAAAGCTATGTCATGCGTTTCCTTGGTCAGATTCAACGCAAACAGCACCCGCTTTCCCTGACCGCGGCGTACCGAAAGCTCAATGCCAGCAGGCAATTGCTCAGCGGTTTCAATACCGAGCTCGCCTGCAATCCTGTCGAAGAGAATGTCGTAGCCGCGGTCTTCCAGCACCGTGCCGATGTAGTAGACGTGACCTTTTCCATGGGAATTCCGCGTGATCGCACTGCGGCCAGAGAAATACTCGGTCGTATAACGGCCGATTGTCTCGGCAGACGTTGTTTCCAGAACGTCACACCATTGAGCACAAGAGATCTCACCCTTTTCGAACAGTGAAAGTTTTTGTTCGTCATGTCCAACCGGGTCATATTCATCGACCTGAACGCCGGCAAGCCCGCTCAGCAGACCGGGCAAACGATTCGACTGGCAAACATTGTTCATGTTTTTTACGCCGGTACGCGTGGTCAGTACCAAGGTGCCGCCATCGTCAACATGGCGTTGAAGGGTTGCGCAAACGTGCTCGTTCTCAAGAAACAGCGATGGCGCAACAACCAGCTTGTAACCGTCAATATTCTCGGTCCAATTAACGACGTCGGTGCCAATGCCACGTCGCAGGAAGGCCCGGTGCAGCCGCTTGAAGTTCTCAAGATAGTCGAATCCGTCCGACTGTGGCTGGATTTTCAGGGCGTTGTGCTGTTCGTGGGAGAACAGCAGCGCCACTTCGTTTTCCACCGTCGTGCCGGCAAGCAGCGCCGAGAGTTGCTTTGCTTCAGCTGAAAACCGCTTGAATTCCTCGAAGCGACGGCCTGGAATGCCGTGATGATCCAGCAGTCCATGCCAGAATTGCTCCGCGCCAATGCGTGCGGTGCGCCAACGGAAGTGAACGACGACGTCTGCGCCGCGAGCAACGCTTTGCCATGCGTGGGCACGAATCATTCCGGGAAACGGTGTTCGCGACATGGAATTCCAGCAGCCCGGCGTTCCGCTGAGTTGCTCCATGACCCAGAAATTCTTGCGCTTGATCCCGCGCGCCAGATCATGAGTAAGTGCCCCATGATAGATGTTGGCTTTGGCATCGCTGTGCAGGTCGGTGCTCGGGTAATAGTCGACCGAGACAAAATCCATGCTGTCGAACAGATCGTAGTAGTCGGTGACGACCGGGTATCCCCAGAGATTGTGGGTGACGAAATGATGAGGGCAGTTCGCGCGAATCAATCCTGCCTGGAAACGATTGAAATCCGCCACCGAATCGGATGAGAAACGCTGGAAGTCCAGCAGAAATGACGGGTTCTGATAAGGCGATCCGCCCAATGGCGTTGTAACCTGCGACCAGGCGTTGTACTCCCCGCTCCAGACGACAGTTCCCCATTCTCGGTTGAGTTCATCCAGGGTGCCGTATTTCTTTTCCAGCCAGGCCCGGAAGCGACGTGTACAGTTTTCGCAATGGCAATCGTTCGCCGCCAGCTCGTTGTCGGTTTGCCAGCCGATGACTGCAGAATTTCTCGCGTAATGACGCGTCAATTTGTCCACGATGAGTTGGGTATGGTGGCGCAAGGAAGGACTGTTGTAGCACCGATGACAACGGACTCCCGGGTACACGGGGTGCTTCTTGCTGTCGATCGGCAATACGTCGGGACATTTTTCGACCAGCCAGTTGGGTGGTGTCGCCGTCGGCGTTCCCAGGACAATCTCGATTCCTTGGCTAGAAAGTACTTCGATTGCCTTGTCCAGCCATCCAAAATGGTAATTCCCCTCGGTCGGTTCCAGTCTGGACCAAGCGAATTCCGCCAACCGGACGATGCTTACGCCGGCTGCTCGCATTGCTCGGGCATCTTGCTCCCAGACTGCCGGATCCCAATGTTCCGGATAGTAATCAACACCGACTTTCATCTAGATTCCTTGAGTTTTCTTGAAATTGATCGCTTCGAAAAGGACGCGGGGTAAAAAAAGTGACGCCAATCTACCCTTTGGTGGCACCAAAAGTCAGTCCGGCGACAAAGTGCTTCTGCATCGCAAAGAACATGAGGACCGAAGGCAACGCAGCAAGAAGAGAGCCCGCAGATACAAGGTTCCAGGCGGTTGTCCACTGTCCTTTCAGGGCGGCTACGCCGACCGTTATCGGTGCGGCTTCGTCGCCCTGCGTCAAGCACAGCGCCCAGAAGTAGTCGTTCCAAACGAATGTGAAGACCAGGATGGCCAGCGCGGCGAGCGCTGGAGCAATCAGCGGCAGGACGATCTTGTAGAAAAGCTGCCATTCGGTCGCCCCCTCCACGCGAGCCGCCTCGAATAGTTCATAGGGCAATTCTTTGATGAAGTTGCGCAGAAACAGGGTGCAGAAGCCGGTCTGGAACGCAATGTGGAAAAAGATCAAACCTTCAACCGTATTGAACATACCCATGCGCAGCGTCAGATCACGTACCGGAATCATCAGAATCTGGACGGGAACGAAGTTCCCCGCCACGAACGTCGCCAGGATCGCTGTGTTCCCTTTGAACGGATAAGTCGCCAGCGCAAAACCGGCTGTCGCGGAGAGAACCATTGCTCCCAAAACTGACGGGAAGGTAATCAGGCAACTGTTCCAGAAGTAGTGAAGCATCGGCGAGTCGACCAGCACCATTCGGTAATTGTCGACGAACGCCAACTCGTTCGGCCACCCCCAATAGTTTCCTCGCATCAATTCCTCCGACGAGCGTACCGACGTCAACATGACGGCCAGCAAGGGAAGTAACCAGACGATCAAGGCGAGCGGAAGCGAAGCCTTGTAAAACAGCCGATTGACGGGCTTCCATTTTTCTACGGGTAACGGGTACATGGCAGGACCTCGCTTATCAGGATTCGCTGCGCAGCAAATGGCGCAACTGGTATGCAATAAATACGGACATGATCAGGAACAGGACGACCGCAATCGCTGCCGAGTATCCGAATCGGAAATATTTGATGGATTGGTCGTACATGTAATAGGCCAGTACGGTAGAGCTGTCGTAAGGGCCGCCTCCGCTCATCACGGCGATCAGGTCGAAGCTGCGCAACGCCCCGATAACGGTCAATGTGATGGACATGAAGGTCGCCGGTCTGAGCTGGGGCAGGACAACGTGCCACAGTAGCGACCAACCTTTTGCACCTTCCATTCGGCCCGCTTCGATGATCTCCGGATTCATGCCGGTCAGACTGGTGAGGTACAGAATCATGCAGAAGGGAATCTGCGGCCACAGGGCCGCGAAGATGATCCCGAAGGTCGCGTAGCGCTCATCGCCAAGAACCGGCACACCGTGCCCGACAATGAGTTTCAGCAGACCAAATGCGGGGTCGAAAAACCATCCGAAGACCAAACCGACGACGACGCCGGAGAGCACGAAGGGTGAGAAAAACAGGGACTTGACGAGGCGAATTCCGCGTACGTTTTGGTTAAGGTAGAGCGCAAATGCGAGGCCCAACGGTGGAGACAACATGAACAGCACGAGCCAGATCAGGTTGTTCTTGAGGGCGGAATAGAAGGTATCCGCATGTATCAGTTCCCGATAGTTCGCCAGTCCGACGAACGCCTTCTCGGCAACGCCGTCCCACTCATGGAAACTGAGCGCAATGCTGCTGAATATCGGATAAATGACATAGGTTCCAAATACCAGCATCGCTGGCAGAAGAAACATAAGTGCGGCACGTCGACGCCTCTGCGCGAGAGGCGAGTTGCCTGAAGAACTTGACATGATCAGCTCACTTTATGCGGATTGCGATCAGAATGGCTGCCGGTGGCGGCTTGCTCGAGGCGGCGAACGAACGGTTCGCCGCCCGTCGGCATCACTTCTTCTTGTAGATTCGCTGACGCGTCTGTTCCAGTTGCGCCAGTATCTCGTCGATCTTGGTCGGGTCGGTAACAAAACGCTGCATGCCCTTCATGCCTTCGTCCGCCATTTCTTTTGTCATGTCGCGGTCGTAAAACTGGGCAATGCCGCCTTTTGTGCCGGAGAGAATCTCGAATCCGCGGCGTGCGATAGGATCGTCGGGAACGGGTGCGCGGCTATTGGCCGGCAAAGAGCCGAACGTCTTGGCGAGGCGTCCGCTGATCTCGGGCTTTCCGACAAACGCCAGGAACCGCCGCGCATCCGGTTTGTTGGTGGCCTTGGCCGGGATGTTCAGACAATCGGCGGATCCATCCTCGGCGACGGGAATAGCGGTATCGATGACCGGGAACTGGAAATACCCCGTCTGCGCCTTGATTTCCGGGGGGATCCCGGCGGAAATGAAGGTGCCCATCAACGTCATCGCCGCCTGGCCCTGGTTGAACAGTGGCTGAGCCGAATCGAGCGTGTAAGAGAGCGGGTTCTCGATGAAATACTTGTTGTCGATCAGCGTTCTCCATGCGTCGTAGACTTTCTTCACGCGCGAATCGGTGTAAGGCATCTCACCGTTCATCAGCTTCATGTGAAACTCGTAGCCGTTGATGCGGAAATCCAGGTAGTCGAACCACGCCGCAAGGGTCCAGGAATCGCGGCCACCAACGGTAATCGGGGCAATGCCGGCCGCTTTCAGCTTTTTGCACGCATCCAGGAATTCATCCCAGGTCTTCGGCTCGCCCTTGATGCCGACTTTGTCGAAGAGATCCTTGCGGTAGAACAGGCCCCAGCTGAAATAATCCGTCGGTAGCGCGTACTGCTTATTCTTGTAGGACGACGCGCCTTTCAGGGACGCGAAATCCTTGTCCCAGCCATTCTTCGTCCAGTCGGCGGAAATATCTTCGAACAGGCCGCGCTCGGCGTAATAGGCCATACGCTCGCCCTCGTGCCATTTCACGATGTCCGGCGCCACGGTGGTGAGCCATGCCGGCAACTGGACTTTGTAGGCTTCTTCTTCGATGAACGCCGTTTTTACCTTCACATCCGGGTTGGCGGCTTCGAATTCGGAGATCACGCTTTCCCAAATCGTGCGCTGGCTTGCCCCTTTGAATGCGATATTGACGTTGAGTGCGCCGGCGTGCGCGAATCCGGCAAATGCAAGCGCTGCACACAGAATCGTCGTCCGACCGATTTTCCTCACCTTCATCTTCCTCTCCTTGGTGGTTTATTGCAGGTGTTGTACCGCGCGGCTATCGGCGGTAAATAGATGGCAGCTTTCTGCCGGAACTGCCACATGAATTTTGTCGCCGGGGCTGTCGGCGCTGTTGCCTTGCACTTTCGCCATCAGCGGCACGCCATTGACATCGCTCAAATGCAGATAGGTTTGCTCGCCCAACCGTTCGATCAGCGAGACGCTTCGCGTCAGCGTCGAACTTGTGGGTGTGGCGGCTGTCTCCGGTGACACTACGAAGAGGTGCTCGGGGCGGATTCCGAGCGTTACGGGTTCTCCGACCTGCAGTGATGCGCCCGAGATGTGGGTGAGAACGGGTTCGCGCGATCCTGCCGTTTCGACGACGACCCCGGACGGCAAAATCGCTTTCACGACGGCGTCCAGGAAATTCATCTGCGGTGCGCCAATGAAACCCGCGACAAAGCGGCTGTTCGGGCGATGATAGAGTTCCAGTGGTGCTCCGACCTGGGCTACGCTGCCGAAGAGTTCGGTATTGCGTCCGGCATTCAGCAGCACGATCTTGTCGGCCAAGGTCATCGCCTCAATCTGATCGTGCGTCACATAAACGGTGCTTGCTTGCGTGAAACGCGCGTGCAGTCGGGCGATTTCAATGCGGGTTTGCCCACGCAGTGTGGCGTCGAGATTCGAAAGCGGTTCGTCGAAAAGGAATACTCCCGGCTCACGGACGATGGCGCGGCCGATGGCTACACGCTGACGCTGCCCGCCGGAGAGCGCCTTGGGTTTCCGTTCCATCAGCGCCTCAAGTTGCAGGATTCGGGCCGCTTCCTGCACCCTGCGTTCGATCTCTGCAGGCGGCATCCTGGAAAGCTTGAGGCCGAAAGATATGTTCTCTGCAACCGTCATGTGAGGAAACAGCGCGTAGCTCTGAAACACCATCGCCACACCGCGCTCGGCCGGCGGTACGGTGTTTACGCGACGTTCGCCGATATTCACATCGCCGGAGCTTGGGTCTTCAAGTCCCGCAATGATGCGCAGCAGCGTCGATTTTCCGCAGCCCGACGGGCCTAGAAACACGCAGAATTCGTGTGCGCCGATGTCCAGGTCTACATCGCGCAGCACTGGAAGATTGTTTCCGAACGCTTTCGATACGCCGTGCAAGCTTATGGCCGCCATAGATCCCTCCCGAAATTTTATGGTTTAACGTTAAATCAATGCGCGTTAAAAATAGCACGCTTCTCCCGTGCTTCGATTCCAAGACGCCGCTGAAATACCGCTTTAGCATTCCCCGTTCCTCGAGGAAGATTCGTCTGCTAAAGTTATTATGATAGACTCTAGTTTAACGTTAAATCATTTGCAAGCACTATTTTTCGGCGCTTCAAAAAAATATGGCAACCATCAAAGAAGTTGCGGCAATGGCCGGCGTCACGCCGACCACGGTGACCAACGTTCTGCGCGGACGCGGTCGCGTGAGCGAAGCAACTCGCGAGCGCGTTCTTGCTGCCGTGGCCAAACAGGGCTATCGGCCAAACCTCAATGCCCGTGCGCTGGTCGAGCGCAAAGCGCCGACGCTGGCGCTCATGCTTGGGTGCATCACCAACCCGTTTTATCCTGAATTCACGCTGCAGGCGCATCTGGCCGCGCGTCGACACGGACGCTTCCTGCTCGTCTGCAATACGGACCACGAGGCCGATGGCGGGAAGCAGTTCCTTGACGATGTGGCGGGTTCTCTTTCGGATGGGATTCTGATCGCAAATAAGGGAGACCTGGATCTTCAACAACTGCGATGGATGGAAGGCCAGGGAATCCCGGTGGTCATCAGCATTTGGGAGTTTCCCGATCGGCATCCCGGGATTCCGTGCGTTGCGTTTGATTCGCGCAGAGCCGGCGAAATGGCGACGGAACACCTGCTGTCATTAGGGCATGCGAAGATCGGCGCGATCGTTGCAAGTCCGGCGCACGGCATCCATGGCGGGCGCTATAGCGGATTTCTGGACGCCATGAAGGCGGCCAATGCTGGCGTGAATGACCGCCATGTCCGCTTTTGCGTCGACTCCTTCGAAGGCGGCTATCAGGCGGCGCGTGATCTCCTGATCGACAAGCCCGACCTGACGGCGCTATTCGTATCGAACGATCTGCCAGCGCTTGCCGTGCTGGATGCCGCCGCCGACCTCGGAATTCGCGTTCCTGAAGATATCTCGGTGGTCAGCATCACCGATATTCAGCTCGCTGGCCAATCGCGCCCGACGCTCACCACGGTTGCGATACCGACAACCGAAATGGCGGCTTGTGGAATCAAGTTGCTTCTTGAAATGATCGAGAAAAAGCCGGAGACGCCACCCATGGTTTGCATCCGCGAGTTGGCACTCATGGAGCGCCAATCGACGGCGGCAATTGTAGCCGCCAATTAGGCTGCCAATTAGGTTCTTTCGATATCCACCTTGACTCGACTGCACGATGACTGTTCG